>OLNQ01000954.1_pt1 | contig 28925 bp, 25 predicted proteins | sample 1672821 | NCBI WGS metagenome assembly OLNQ01 (sample SAMEA3136727, study PRJEB25190) | human gut metagenome | biome: human gut; feature: human-associated habitat; material: faeces | place: Austria | collected 2013 | reverse complement strand
TAGGGTGCGATCCATTTTTTGTAGGTATGAGTTGCATTTCTTAATTGAATATACGAAATCATCTCAATTTCCCTCGACTACTTATGGAGAATCTATCGATATACTGTACTAATCTCGACGAATATCTCAGCGTCCCCCCTGGGGCAACACTCTACCAAATCGCACAGAGCTATCGTACGACACTTGGCTTCGAGCCAGTCAATGCACGGGTCAACAATCTCACCGTGGCACTCGACTGGAGGCTCCGTGAATCCTGTCAGGTGGAGTTCGTCGGGCTCACCGAGGAGAGTGGCCGGCACACCTATCTGCGCTCTCTCTGCCTCCTCTTTGCCAAAGCACTCCACGACGAGCTGCCCCACTATCACCTGAGCGTACGTCACTCTCTCTCGGGAGGCTACTTTAGCGTGGTCAAGTGTGGCGACAAGGGCATTACTGATGAGCAGCTCACCCTCGTCAAGCGACGCATAGACCATCTCATAGCTGCCGACCTACCCTTCGAGCGTCGCACCGTACCAGCCGAAGAGGCGGTGCAGATTTTTACCGCTATGGGAGAGATGGACAAGGTGGATCTCATCACCTCCAGCGGTCAGCCCTACGTCACTTATCACTATCTCGATGGCTACCCAGACAACTACTACGGCTCGCTGCTTCTCTCCACAGGACAAGTCCAGCTCTACGACCTCGTACCCTATCTCGGAGGCGTACTAATCCGTGTACCTTCGATAGTCAAGCCGACAGAGCTAGCACCCTTCGAGCCACAGCAGCCGATGCGTGAGGTCTTTGACAAGCAGTCTCGTCTGCTCGACCTGCTCGATATAAGTTATGTGGGTAGTCTCAACAAAGCAATCGGCACGGGACACTTCTCCGAAATCGTGCAGGTCGCCGAGGCTGCACAGGAGAAGGAGATAGCCGCCATCGCTACAGAGATAGCCGAGGCTTACCAGAAGGGCGTGCGCATCGTACTGGTCGCAGGTCCCTCCTCATCGGGCAAGACCACCTTTACCAAGCGACTACGCCTGCAGCTTATGGCGAACTACCTTCGCCCTCACCAGATATCGCTCGACAACTACTTCGTAGCTCGTGAGTTGACCCCCTTGGATGACGATGGGGAGTACGACTATGAGCATATCGAGGCACTAGACCTAGAGCTCTTTGCCAGTGATTTGCGTCGACTACTAGCGGGCGAGCTGGTCGACATGCCTATCTTTGATTTTACCCAAGGGACCAGAGTCTATCAGAAGGAACTCCTACAGCTTGGTGAGGGCGACCTACTCCTCATCGAGGGTATTCATGCACTCAATCCGCTACTCATCCCCGAGGACCTACAGCATCTCACCTACAATATTTACATCAGTGCTCTAACCGCCATCGGCCTAGATGCACACAACCGCATCCCTAGCACCGATATACGTCTCCTCAGACGTATGGTACGTGACCATAATTATAGAGGCTACTCAGCTATCGACACCATCAGTCGCTGGCACAGCGTGCGTGCTGGTGAGGAGCGATGGATCTTCCCCTATCAGCAGAGAGCCAACGTCCTCTTCAACAGTGCCCTCATGTACGAGGTCGCTGTCCTCAAGACGCTTGCCGAGCGTATCCTCTACCAAGTTCCCGCCTGTGTACAGGAGTACAGCGAGGCGCGTCGCCTACTTCGCTTCCTAGAGCATGTACGCCCAGCCCCCTTTGACGAGGTTCCATCGACCTCCCTCCTACGTGAGTTCGTCGGAGGTAGTTCATTTCACTATTGACCTACAGCTATGAGTAAGAAAAAGAGCAAAGCACCCTCCACGGGTGGCATCGTCTACAGCACCGACCCCGGCTGGACACCACAAGATGAGCGTATCGAGACAGAGACCCTCCCGGCCGCACAGCAACGGCTGCGCATCGAGTACTCACGAGCTGGTAGAGGAGGTAAGGAGGCACTAATCATCAGAGGCTTCGTCGGCTCTGACGGCGACCTCGCAGACCTCGCCCGACAGCTCAAACAGTCGCTCGGCTGTGGTGGCTCCACACGTGATGGAGAGATATTAATCCAGCAAAACAATAAGGAGAAGCTCATCGAGCTCCTTCAGTCCAAAGGGTACAAAGACACGAAGTAAAGCATCCCCCATCCTGCTATGTCTATCGAGAAAACCTCTATCCTAGAAATGCAGCGTCTCACCACCGAGGAGTATCACACGGCGCCCAAGGTGCCACTCACCATCCTCCTCGACAATGTGCGCAGTATGCATAATGTCGGCTCTATCTTTCGTACGGCAGACGCCTTTCGCCTCGAGGAGCTTATTCTCGTCGGCATCACAGGCTGTCCACCGCACCCGCTCATTCACAAGACAGCCATCGGTGCCGAGGAGGCGGTGCCGTGGCGACACCTAGGCTCCGCTATCGAGCTACTAGAGCACTACCGACAGGAGGGACGCACTATTCTCGCCCTCGAGCAGACGCATCAGAGCATAATCCTCGGCAACCAGCCTCCGCTAGACGACCGTGGAGCCGTACTGATTGTAGGTAACGAGGTGCATGGGGTCTCCGACGAAGTTATTCAGTATGCCGATTACTGTCTGGAGATACCTCAGTACGGCACCAAGCATTCGCTCAATGTGAGCGTCGCTACTGGCATAGCTATCTACGACCTCTGTACACCTTATCTTGAGACGCACCACAGCTTAGATTAGCTGTCACTACCCTTCTGAAACTATCGATGATAAAGGCTGTCAATTGACAAGCTCTTAAAGCTAAATTTGTATCTTTGCAACCACCTAGTCGTCTGATCCGATAGTAAGCTAGTCTTGGCTAGTCTCGATGAAGGCTGTCGGCACTCTAACCAGGATACTATATATTATAGTGCATGAACCCAGTACGAAGACGTCGTAAGCTCTTTTGGACTCTCATCCTAGTGCCTCTGGCATTGATCCTGCTTCTCATAGGGGCGGCCTACTTACCTAGTGTGCAGCGCTGGGCAGTCGGACGACTGGTCCAGACACTCGAGGAGCAGACGGGCTGGGAGATTAGCGTAGAGGAGATGCGCATTAGCTTCCCTCTGAGACTTCGTGTCAACAAGCTTCTGGCGACAGAGGGTGCTGACACGGTTCTTTGGGTCAGTGAACTTCATACCAGTTTGCCACTTGTACCACTACTCAACAAGCGACTAGAGGCTCCCCGTCTGGAGCTGAGCGATGCGCTGGTGGCGATGCCTCTGGATAGTCTCAACCGTAGTCGTATCGATGCTCGTCTGGGGCGTATGGAGGCGGGACATGTGCAGGTGGACTTGAGCTCGATGGATATAGATATTGCGGCGGTCTCTCTAGCGGATGGCTTCTTTGCTTATACGCAGGTCGACACGACCGAAACTAGCGAGCCGGGACCTCCTATTAGTATTGATGTGAATCGGATTGACCTGACCCGCTTTTCTAGCTATATACATCTCTACCCCTCGGGCATTCATACGGATGCTCAGATTAATAGTGGTTCCGTAGATAGGTTGCTGGTCGAGATACCCGACTTTAACCTACTGATCGAGCGGGTCAATATGGATCTCGCTCGGGCGACATACGCCAGAGACACCGCTCATGTGGAGCTTCCCTATGTAGACTATAATCATATGTCCTACCACGATGCGCTGGTAGATCTGGAGGACCTTTACATCGATAGTCATGGCGTGCTGAAAATGGACATTAACCAGCTAGCCATAAAGGAGCAGAGCGGTGCTCAGGTAGATAAGTTCGAGGGTTACTTTGAGCTGGCAGATAATGTGGTGAACATGCGCAACTTCGCCTTAGCAACCCCTCAGAGCCAGCTCTCGGGCGACTTAATCTTGCCCTTATCTCTCTTCCAAAAAGATCGAAAAGCACTAGTCACCGCTGACCTCAAGGGTACTCTGGCACCGCAGGATATCTACTACTACACACGCATTAGCCTCGATAGCATGCTCTACCGCACGAGCGACTACAAGCATCTGGCTGACGTACCGCTCACGATAGACCTACGCTCACGAGGGTCACTCTCTTCACTGGACATATACAACCTGGAGCTACAGCAGGAAGGCTTCTTCACTCTATCTGCCACTGGTCATGCGACCGATCCGCTTGATGAGCGGCGACGTGTCGTCTCACTACAAGGCTCCGTACAGACTGGTCCTGCAGCCAAGCTACTCCTCGCCTTGGCAGGACTGAAGGAAGGCTCATCCTCTGTGACCCTCCCCGATCGAATGGACTTAGACCTCGACGGCTCACTCCACGGAGAGCAGGTTAAAGCTGACCTACAGCTAGGCACCCCTAGAGGATCGCTCACACTGCAGGGAGCATACGCGCTCCGACAGCAACGCTACAAGGTAGACGGAGAGCTACGCGGTCTTGACTTAGGACAGTTTATCCCGCAAGACTCCATCGGCATAGTCTCAGGCACCATCAAAGCGGATGGACAGGGCTTCTCCCTAAGCGACCAGCATCTGAAGGGACTACTAGCAGTCTCTCTAGACGAGGTGAACTACAACGCCTATAAGCTACGCGGTCTCTCTCTCAGCGGATCGCTACAAGGAGGTGCTCTATCGGCTACTTTGAAAGCAGACGACCCCTCGGCTCAGCTATCCGGGACGATAGAGGGAGACCTTTTAACTGCAGGAGGTCGTCCGACCATCGGAGGAAAAGCGGACCTCAATGTGTCTCATCTAGACTTGCAAGCTCTCGGCTTAAGCGACAGCATCCTAGAGGGGCGTGTGAGACTGACGGCCGACTTCTACAGTGACTTCGCAGAGACGCACCTACTTGATGGACAGCTGACGGGACTACACCTAGCGATGGGTGCGCAGGAGATGGAGAGTGAGCAGATCAATCTTCATCTGGCAAGCGATACAACGCAAGTCACGGCTCAGCTCTCTGGAGAGGATATAGACTTGCGTGTGGCAACGCAGGAAGGGTTAGGTTCGCTCTTGACCTCCATCACGGGTGTATCCAAGTGGGCTGGTAATTATCACTTTGATACTCCTAGCCTGACCGCATACAGCGACCTCATGGCAGTTCTCCCCAATGCTCATATCTCGCTACATATGGGCACAGAGCATCCACTTCAGACTCTGTTAGAGCAGTACAACATCTCCTTAGAAGCACTCGACGCTGACCTACTCACTAGTCCAGACTTGGGGATTAATGGACGTATCCAGCTACATCAGTTGCAGTACGATACGCTCCAATGCGACGAAGCTTTGCTCCAGCTAACAACGCTCTCGCCGAGCCGTCCAATCCTCTTCGACCACCTAACCCATGTGAGCCAGATGCTACCCTCTGAGTCGATGCGCCCACTCCTGCTATCCAATCTCTCCAGTCAGTTTAGCTCAGACAGACAGGACAAGTACTACAACCATCCCTTACTGCAGGTAGATCTCACGCTAGAGGGCGACCGACGAGAGCACCAGCCCCCTTACAAGATCATCGGTTCGGCGCAGACTGACCTCGTGGCGATGAACCTTGACCTAGACTGGCTACGAGACCACGAGCTTTACTACAGCTTAGGGGCTAGTGGTTACTACAACGCTCACGGCTTTGGCATCAGTCTTTCTAACAAAGATATCTATCTGGCGGGCGAACAACTGCGAGCCAATGAGGACAACGCGCTCTTTTACTTTCACAAGGACAACCAGATTTTTGCAAATCTAGAGCTAACGAACCCTCGAGGCACCAAGATTTCACTGCATAGTGATCTGGACGAGCCAAGTAACGTACAGAGTCTCCTCTGCAATATCCAGCGTCTGGAGCTGAGTGACCTATCCCGAGTCTTGCACCTACCTCGTATGAGTGGACGCACCTTTATGGACGTACGTATCGAGCGAGTGGATGACCAGTACCGTGCTACGGGCGATCTCTCGGTCAATGAAATGACTTATATGGATGGTAGCTTGGGCAACGTGAGTGTCGCCTTCTTCTACGAGCCTCGTGACAATGCCTCGCACTATGTCACGGCACAAGTCAGTAGCAATGGAAATCTAGCCCTCACAGCCGACGGTATCTACCATAGTCGTGAGCAGAAAGAGGCTCTCGATATGAAAGCGACGTTTGAGTCTTTCCCCTTGAGACTTGCCAACCCCTTCCTAGGAGGCAATCTAATCTCACTAGAGGGAACACTCGATGGGTCACTCGCCATAACGGGTACGCCTAAGAACCCACTCCTCAATGGTCGTCCCCATATCACCGATGGTTCGATAGCACTCGCCCTCACAGGCAATAAGTACAACCTCGACAGCCGACCGCTTCCCATTACTCAGAGTCGCCTGACACTAGAGGACTACCAGTTGACCCTCCAGGGTAAAGAGACATCGCTCTACCTAGATGGATGGATCTCACTCTTCGGGCCCGAGGCTCTCAAGAGTGACCTACGCCTCTACGCCGACCACGCACAGGTGATCGACAGCAAGTATCACAACAAGCAGTCTATCTATGGTCGTGCTATACTCTCTGCCGACCTGCGCCTACAGGGCTATCTCACAGCACCTCAGCTACGAGGCTCAGTGACACTCCATGGGGGTACCAATGCAACCTACGTCATGTCGCAGGCAAGCATCAAGGCGCAGGACAACATGTCCGGTGTCGTAGAGTTTGTCAACCTAACGGACAGCGTTGCTGAGGAGGCACCCTCGGAGCTACGCACGCATACCCTTGGGCGGATGGACTTATCCGTAGCACTCCATATCGAGCCTGCCGTACAGATTGGCGTCGACCTCTCCTCTCGTGGGCAGGACTACGTACGCATACAGGGTGGCGGAGACCTCCGGCTCAAGTACCCGCCACTTGGCACGATGAGTCTCGTGGGTCGCTACGACTTCAACGGAGGAGAGGTGCAGTATGAGTTCCCCGTCGTAGGGCGACGCCACTTTGACATCAATCCCGAGAGCTATCTCGTCTGGAGCGGAGAGCCCATGGATCCCTATCTACACTTCATCGCTTCACAAAAGGTTCGGGCCGATGTCACCGAGGGCGACCGCAGCCATAAGGTAGACTTTGAGGTTTCCATCAAGGCAGATGAAAATCTAAAGGACATGTCTCTCGCTTTCGACCTAGCAGCTCCTGAAGACTTAGGTACCCAGACCAAGCTCTCTGCCATGAGCGACGAGGAGCGTGGCAAGCAAGCGGTCGCTATGCTAGTCTCTGGCACTTTCCTCGCCTCCGACCTCGGACAGATGTCTGTCGAGCAGGTACTCAGTAGCGTCGCTATGAGCGAGCTCAACAACCTCACGGGCAAGCTCCTCCAGGGCACCAATCTCTCCCTGGGCATGGAGCTGGGAGGATACGACCAGTCTCAGCTACAGCAGACAAACTACACCTATAGCTTCAGTCGTCGCTTCCTCAACGACCGCATCCGCTTTGTCATCGGAGGCCGTGTCGCCTCAGGCAATCTGCCGACCAACTACGAGCAGACCTTTATTGACAACGTGACCTTTGAGTATCGTCTCGATGAGGCAGGACGCCAGTATGTGACGCTCTTCCACCGACGCAACAGTGACAATATGCTCGAAGGCATTGTCACCGAGACGGGTGCTGGTTATCTGGTCAAGCTCAAGACACGACGCTTCGTCGACCTCTTAGACCCGCGCAACTATATGTGGTGGCAAAAGAAAGAGAGCTCAGCCAAGCTTGCAGAGGATACTCCGGATAGCTCCACCGACAGTGTCTCTCATCCAGTGCCCCTACCGCCCGATACTGTAACCTCAACCACACACGCCCCACAGCCATGAGTCAGACAGACCGCATCCCCCGCCTAGCTCACCCGCTACTCTTCCTACTCGGGGTGCTACTACTCCTGAGTAGTAGCTGCTCGGTGACACGACACATCCCCGAGGGCGAGCTACTATATATAGGTATCGGCAAGACACGCATCGAGGGAGACGACGGCAGTGACGCAGCTGACCGTGCTATCTCTAATATGGAGAAAGTACTCAACGTCCCGCCCAATGACGCCTTCTTCGGTAGTGCTCGCTCCCGCTTTCGCATCCCCATCGGGCTATGGTTTTACAATGGCTTTGTCAATGATAGCACATGGGTGGGCAAGCGTCTCTACAAGCTCTTTGCCGAGGAGCCCAAGCTCATCAGTGACATACGCCCCGACATACGTGCCAAGCAGTCTCAGTTCATCCTACATGAGCACGGATACTTCAACGCGCAAGTGACCGACAGCCTAGCCATCTCCTCTAGCGACTCACTCCAAGCGAGAGTCTACTACAAGGCAGACCTCGGGGTACCCTACTACTACGATAGCATTAGCTATATGGAGCCGTGGCTATTCGGCGATGGGGAGGTGTTCAGCCACGAGGAACACTCTAGGATTCGGAAGGGAGACCAGTTTAACTTTGCTCAAATCCTGAACGACCGCTCCATGCTAGTCTCCTACCTGAGAGACCGTGGCTACTACTTCTACGCTCCCGACTTACTCACCTATCAAGTAGATACAGTCAGTGCACCAGGCAAGGTCTACATGCAGGTGAGAGAGCAGAGTGGCTATCCGAGCTACACCTTCGAGCCGTGGCGCATCGGCTCTATCCATGTCTTACTCTCCGAGGATGACCGGCAAGCTCTGACAGACACCATGCAGGTCGAGGGCATCACGCTACACTACCGTGATCATCTGAAGGTACGTCCTTCCGTCTTTACCAACCGAGTGCAACTACAGCGGGGCAAGCTCTACTCGCAGACTCTCGAGCAGAGTACACGTCAGGCACTCCTGGGACTAGGTGCCTTCTCCTATGTCGACTTGCAGTTTGTCGCCAGTGATACGCTGCACAACCTCCTAGACCTTTACATAACCGCTGAGCTGGACAAACCGTGGGATAGTACGCTCGAGGGAGTCTTCACCAGCAAGTCCAATAACTTCATCGGACCAGGTGTCTCCCTCTCCCTCGGACGTCGCAACCTCTTCGGTGGTGGAGAGCGTCTCTCACTCGACCTCTCGGGTTCCTATGAGTGGCAGACCAATCGCACTCGTAGTGACCGCAACGTATCCATCTCGGATATCAATAGCTACGAGCTGGGCGCCAATCTCAACCTACAGGCTCCGCGCATCTTGCTTCCCTGGCTTTATGATTTACGCCTCACGCACGATGTGCAGACCAACTACAGGCTCTCGGCCTCTATGCTCAATCGCGCTCGCTACTTCCAGATAACCTCACTGGGACTCACAGCCAGCTATAGAGTACGCAATGCGCAGCATCAGCATGAGATTACGCCACTACGCATCCACTACAACCGCTTATCGCATCAGTCGGAGACCTTCGAAAACATCATCCGTGAGAACCCCATCCTAGGGCTTAGCTTGCGGAGTCAGCTCGTCCCTCAGATGAGCTATCGCTACACCTTTGACAATATCTTCACCGGGCTGGGGAGCCATCACCTACATATCGACCTATCCGTCTCGCAGGCTGGTAACATCCTCAACGGTGTCTACTCTTTAGCGGGCAAGAACTACCACGAGACCAAAACACTCCTCGGGGTCCCCTTCGCACAGTTTGTCAAAGGCACCGCAGAGCTTCGCTACACCTATGGCATCGACCGCAACCAGAGCTTAGCACTCAGAGCTGGTGTGGGTGCCATCTATAGCTTCGGCAATATGAAGGTAGCTCCGTATGGTGAGCAGTTTTATGTCGGTGGTGCCAACAGCATCCGCGCCTTTACGGTTCGGAGTATCGGCCCTGGGCGGTTCGTACCACGCGACAGTCGCTACGCCTTTATGGATCAGACAGGTGAGTTCAAGCTAGAGCTCAACGCTGAGTACCGCTTCCGTTTGGCGGGCAACCTACACGGTGCCTTCTTCCTCGACTCGGGCAATATATGGTTACTACGCCCCGACGAAAACCGTCCTGGTGGCTCGCTCCAAGAAATCACCGATGCCAAGGACTTCTTCAAGCAGCTCGCCCTAGGCTCTGGTGTAGGACTGCGCTATGATATGAACTTCCTCGTCATACGCTTTGACGTGGGTGTCGGGCTACACCTCCCCTTCGAGACTGCGCGTCAGGGGTACTACAACCTACCCAAGTTTGCCAATTCGCTCGGCTATCACTTTGCCGTCGGCTACCCCTTCTAGTAGGGCTACTGGCACACCCATTTACCGCTTCGGTTCTTCAGGCGTAGGCACCGCCTCATAGGCTCCAAGCGTGTAGCCACCGCGTGCGTTGACCCGTCGAGGCACGCCCATACGGTCTAGTCCGCACGCTACTGGAGCTATCGGCGATAGGCTCTGCAGCCCCACCGCCTCTACTGGGTGAAAGTCAAAGTGGAAGTGATACGGTGCCTGCCTATTGCTCCGCTCCTTGTAATCCTTGCCCAGCATCCAGTAGCTATCGACAAAAGGATGGTTAGCCCGATAGCTCGTGGGGAAAAGCTCCTTAACCAACCGACTAGCAGCTATCGAATCCTGCTCCAGTCGTACATAGCACTGCTGCAAATCCAGCTGCCTCTGCACGGAGGGATGCCAAGCCAGCTCACCCGAGCGGCGTAGCGTGTCACTCGTCATCGCATACGTCTGCCGCCCGTCGACGATACTATTGAGCAGTTGCAGATGGCTTCCCCGACCGACATATAGTATCGGGTCACGCCTGTGCTCGAAGAGGTAATCGCACACCATACTCATCTGCACCGCCTCGACCGTTGCTCCCTCTAGGGATAAGCAGGTTCCGCCCACATTGCTCAGTTCACTCGTACGCAAGAGATAGCGACCTCCAGCTAGCGTCAGCCCATTGCCCCCCATATTGGTGATGGTACTCGACTCGAGGGTGAGACGCTCTGCTGCAAGATCCGTTGCCTTGTCGAAGCGTAGTCCCTCCCGTCCGTTGCAAATGGTTGTATAACGAATCTCATTGTCCCGGCTCTCTGCCGTAAAGTGTATATAGTCCCACTGATTGGGTAGCAAGCGATACGACACATCCGTCGTGAGATTGTCACGTCTGATACCCTCGATGAGGATCGGATTACTCACACTCCCCGCCAAAGTCAAGGCACCTCGCACCACAATCCGCCCCCCTTGTGGCATCAGCAGATGAGCTCCCTCAGCGACCGTCAGCCGTGCGCCAGGCTCTATCGTGATACTGTCGGTAATCAGGTAAGGTCTCTCCGCAGCCCATAGCGTGTCCTTGGCAATGTGCAGATTGGGCGGTAGGATAGAGACATTTTGCCGATACCCTTCGATGCGAGTATAGTTCTTCCGCCCATTACAGCTCCATACGAGCGAGTCGGTCACCAGCGTGGGCAAGTCCGAGTCACCCGCTGCAAAAGTTGCCTCGACAAAGAGGTAGAGACTATCTCGTGGCGGTAGCGTAATGTCATGCAGTTCCTGACCACTACGCCCATCCACATTGATGCGATACCCCTTGCTCCCCCCACTCAAGAGCATCACCTCGTCAAGGAGTAGTGGACCCTCATGGGGGTTGTAAATCATTGCCACGTAGGTCGCTGAGGAGAGTGTACTGTAGAGCGTGTCTAGTCGTATCGTATCGACCGATAGATAAGGCTGACTATCCTCCGAGCGGTCATACTGCCAGGGCGAGCGCGCGCAGGCCATTAGGAGGAGAGAGGCACAGAGCCCGCACAGCAGTAGGCGTGCCAGCAGGAGTATAGGTCGTTGAGAGGTCGTTACTTCGGTCATAGGCGTAGTCTATCTAGCCGAGAGCACCCACCTAGGGTACTCTCTACTAGAGCAAAAGTACTGAAAATAGCAATTGACCCAACGACTCCCCTACCCGCTTACAGGGCTGACGCATTATAATGAGACTGTTGCAAAAGTCAGCAGTCTCTCTAATTGCTCTGTCAGGAGCTACAGATAGCGACCAGCGAGGAGTGGAGAGGTAGATGAACTCATTATATATGATGAGTCACCCCGGTACGACACCCTCTGATAGTTCCGACCCTTCCGATAGCTCCGATCTCTAACCTCTAACCTCTAGCCTCTAATCTCTAATTACCCTCCTTTCTCGAATATCCACGTGGGAAATCTCAAATCTCCACGTGGATATTTTTTATTTTCCACGTGGGCGTGATTCATTTCCTCCGAAGTTTTATTTGATTCCTCCGAGGAATTTTTTCTTCTCCACGTGGAAAATAAAAATTCTCCACGTGGAGATTTCGAAATATCCACGTGGAGAATCCGTTTTTCCCGACAAAGTGCCGTTTTGATATCTAGTCGGGTCTAAATTATTGTAACAAGTCTGCGTTGCATTTCTTCAGCCAGGGGTGACAGAAGTCAGAGACGAGTCGTCGGAAGTTAGAAAGCACGGACGAGTAACTACGCAAGCGGGCGTGTAGTCTAATCTCTTTTTCGTACCTTTGCGTCTGATAGTATCCTGTAGGTATAAGTGCATATGACAAGACAAGCTCTCCTCCGCATCCTGGTACTTAGCTGGCTCCTGCTCACCAGTAGCTGCGCTGAGTATGTGCGCATACAGAAGTCCAAAGACCCTAGTCTACGCTACTCCTATGCCAAGAAGTACTACAACGAGGGCAAGTATGGACGTGTCGCTGAGCTGATGGTCGATGTCCTACCCCAATACGAGGGCACACAGGAGGGAGCTCAGGCTCTATATATCATGGCAGATGCCCTGCTTCACAACAAGCAAGAGTCGAGTGCTGCCGAATACTTTCGCAGACTATACACTAAGTACCCGCAAGACCCACGAGCCACTGAGGCACAGTACAAGACGGGTCTCTCACTCTATCGCATTGCTCCTGACCCACGTCTGGATCAATCTGTCACCTACAGCGCACTCAAGGAGCTACAAGGCTTCCTAGAGGCACACCCCGAGAGCGAGCACCGCAAGGAGGTCGAGCAGATGCTCTTCGACTTACAGGACAACTTAGCCAAGAAAGAGCTTATCACCGCTGACTTATACTACAACCTAGGTACATACCTTGGCAATAACTATATATCTGCCATCATAACCGCACGCAATGCGCTCAAGGCTTATCCCTACACCAAGCACCGTGAGGAGCTACTCTTCATCATACTCGAGTCCTCATATCAGCAGGCTATGAATAGTGTAGAGAGCAAGAAGCAGGGGCGACTTCGTGAAGTTATCGATGCATACTACAACTATGAGAATGCATACCCCCAGGGCAAGTACATCAAGCGTGCTAAGTCTATGCGAGACCGCGCACAGCGTATGATCGTTAGCTAGGCGGATACCGCTAAGGTGACTCCTACACACCTACCAGCCCTCTGGACATCTCTCACCCTATTTTGACCCTATAATAGTACTATGACAACAGAACATAAGAAGCAACCAGTACCACAGAGTACTATCACCCGCTCCCTTCCTGAGCTGTGGGAGCAAACTGGAAATATCTACGAGACCGTACGTATCATCTCCAAGCGCGCCAACCAGCTATCCGTAGAGATGCGAGACGAGATACGGGAGAAGCTACAGGAGTTTGCTAACTACCAAGACAACGTCGAAGATACGGTCGAAAACGCTGAGCAGATTGAGATATCTAAGTATTACGAACAGCTACCCAAGCCATCACTTGTCGCCACGACGGAGTTTCTCAACGGTGAGGTCTACTTCCGCCTTCCCTCAGACAAAGCTCAGGACTAAGGCTATCTAAACTCAATCACCTTCCGACTATGTGGCAACGCATCCAGACCTTATACCTATTCCTCAGTGGGGTGACCGCCACCCTCTTGCTACTACTCACGCTTTTTACCATCGAGCCTACAGGCGCTGAGGCGAGCTACGCAGCCAACTTCACCGGGATTATCGCAAAGGGGTGGACCAGCATCAAATACTTTAACCTAGTCACCTTTGTGCTGACCTCACTCGTTACGATTATCTCCTTTGCCACTATCTTCCTCTACAAGTGGCGCAAGCTACAGATCCGCCTCACCATCATCGGACTACTGCTGATGGTGGCAGCTATCGTTGCTTTCGGATATATGATCTGGCAGCAGGCAGGTACGACGCGTATGCAGGTGTGGCTCCTACTACCTCTGGTCAACCTCATCTGCCAGTATCTGGCTATGCGCAATATCATCAAGGACGACATACTCGTACGTGCCTCCAATAGACTACGCTAGTACCCTACGATAGCCTAGTCTCCTCTACTCATTCACCTCTATTTACTTGCATCCCTATGGCAATCATCTATCCTGACACGTCGCACACCTTTGGCGAGTTTCTACTCATCCCAGGACTGACCACGCCCGAGTGTACCGTAGACAAGATCTCTCTACGTACCCCCCTAGCTAAGTATCGTCCCGCAGAGGGTGAGTCACGAATCAATCTCAACATCCCCTTTGTCTCAGCTATCATGCAGAGCGTCAGCAACGACACGATGGCGATAGCTCTGGCACGCAATGGTGGACTCTCCTTTATCTTTGGCTCACAGCCTATCGAAGAGGAGGCAGAGATGGTCGCTCGTGTCAAGAAGTTTAAGGCAGGCTTCGTCCGGAGCGACTCCAATGTCAGTCCGAGCGATACGCTCGCCGATGTGCTAGCTCTAACTCAGCGCACGGGACACTCGACCATAGGGGTCACTGATGATGGCACACCCGATGGAGTACTCTGTGGCATCGTCACCAGTAGAGACTACCGTCTCTCGACCGATTCTCTCGACCGCAAGGTCTCAGACTTTATGACTCCCTTCGAGCGTCTTACGACAGGTCGCAAGGGTATCTCGCTCAGTGAAGCAAACGATATCATCTGGGCGCATAAGCTCAATGCGCTACCTATCATTGACGAGGACAGAAAGCTCTGCTACTTCGTCTTTCGCAAGGATTACGATAGCCACAAGGAGAACCCGCTAGAGCTACAAAACCCACACAATAAGACGCTAATGGTCGGCGCCGGCATCAACACACGCGACTACAAGGAGCGGGTGCCAGCACTTGTCGAGGCAGGTGCTGATGTCCTCTGCATCGACTCGTCTGATGGCTTCTCCGTATGGCAGAAGGAGACTATTACCTGGATACGTGAGCAGTATGGCGACAGCGTCATCGTCGGTGCGGGCAATGTGGTCGACCAAGAGGGCTTCCGCTATCTTGTCGAGGCGGGTGCTGACTTTGTCAAAGTCGGTATCGGTGGTGGCTCTATCTGCATCACGCGTGAGCAGAAAGGTATCGGACGTGGTCAAGCTTCGGCAGTCATTGATGTGGCTCAGGCTCGTGATGACTACTACCGTGAGACAGGGATTTACATCCCCATCTGTAGCGATGGCGGTATCGTGCACGACTACCACATGACGCTCGCCCTAGCAATGGGAGCTGACTTCCTAATGATGGGACGCTACTTCGCCCGCTTTGACGAGTCTCCTACGGAGAAGCTTCGCATTGGTAACAATATCGTCAAGGAGTATTGGGGCGAGGGCTCCAATCGTGCGCACAACTGGCAGCGGTATGATGGCGGTGGTGTGGCGACTACAATGAAGTTCGAGGAGGGAGTAGACAGCTATGTCCCCTACGCCGGTCCAATGAAAGACACGCTCGATCAGACACTGAGTAAAATTAAAGCAACAATGAGCAGCTGTGGCACGGTCGACCTCAAGTCTCTCCGTGAGAATGCCAAGCTCACGCTAGTCTCATCGACCTCTATCGTCGAGGGAGGTGCACACGATGTAATCCGCAAGGATCGGACGTAGTGTACGCCTCGTCTCTGAGCTACTTGTATTATAGCTTCGAGCTACCTATATAATAATAGAGTGCATTATCCCGAACTCCTCACTGTCGTAGGTCCTACTGCTTGCGGTAAGACGGCTCTAGGGGTAGCACTAGCTGAGGAACTACACGGAGCTATACTCAGTGGTGACAGTAGGCAGGTCTTCGTCGGTATGGATATAGGTACCGGCAAGGACCTGGACTCCTACACGACAGAGCGTGGCACCATCCCCCACTACCTTATAGATATAGTACCAGCAGGTACTCCTTTCAACCTTTTTGAGTATGTGCGTCTCTTTGACGAAGCTTACAAGGAGGTTGTCTCACGACAGCTCCGTCCTATCTTCGTCGGTGGATCTGGGCTCTACGTGGAGCAAATACTGCAGACGAGACCGATGCACCATGTGCCACCCAATGCGACTCTACGACAAGAGTTAGAGCTACTAAGCCTAGAGGACCTACGCTCTATCCTCAGTCGTTACCCACGCATTGACCGTGTAGACACCAGCTCAGCACGCAAGTGCATCCGCGCCATCGAGATAGCACGACACTATGCGCAGCATCCAGAGCAGTATCAAGCCTATCGTGAGGCTCTTCGTAAAGCCAAGCAGCAGAAGCCCCCACTCATCATCGGGCTACGCTTAGCTCGTCAGGAGATCATACGACGCATAGACCAGCGACTGCAGAGCAGACTGGAGGAGGGGATGGTCGCCGAGGTGGAGCATCTGCTCGATGAGGGTGTACCAGCCGATACCCTCCTAGCGTATGGACTTGAGTACCGCTTCATCACACTCTACCTGCAGGGCAAGCTGAGCTATCGAGAGATGGAAGAGCAGCTAGCGACAGCAATTCATCAGTTTGCCAAGCGTCAGATGACTTGGTTTCGCGGGATGACTCGACGAGGACTCCCGATACATTGGATAGACGGTCACCAGCCCATCATCTACCAGCGAGACAGAGTACTACGTCTGGTAAAGGATTGGCAAGAGTAAGATCCGCTTAGGAGGGATGCTAAAGCAACCCGTTCCTCCAGAGATATATGATACGCTCCGTAACGGCATCGTCCTCGATATGCTCAGGGTCAAACGTCATATCAAGGTTTCCTCCGTATATCTTGGCAAGCGTATTGTACCAGGTTGCGGTGAGTCCCCCATAGATTGACTTGACAATCTCGTATCCCGTGGAGCCAGTCTGCCTATTCATTAGTTTAATCAGGAGCAAGCCTTGCCCTAGCGTTAGGTTCTTCATACGAGGCGTGTACTCCTTAACCAGTTCCTTCTTGACCCGTGCTAGGTGAGCTTTGCGCTCCCGCTCCGTGGGGAAGGTCTCTGCATACTCATAGGTCTCAGTAATCATCCTACTCAGCTCCTCCGCAATGGGCAAAACCTTCTTGACATCACGCACGCGCCTCCAGTAGGCATATCGCTCAGTCTTGGTAAGAGGCTTGTGGGGAGTCCCTGAGACATGTATCTCAGGCAGGAGGACACCGATGATGTCCTCCTCAGAAAGTGTGTCGGGGACCTGCACAAAAGGAGCATCCGTGCAGTCACGAGTAGGAGATAATACTGTACGGCTCAGAGCATTAGTGCTAGATAGTAGGAGCAGTACTAGCGAGGGAAGAAGCAGTCGGAGTAAATGTTTCATAGCGCAAATGGGGCTGTTTTACAAAAGAAATCACTAACTTTGGCAATTGACTGTGAGATTTAAGCAAAGATACAACTAAATATAGAACCTCACATCATACCTATTGACGACTTAGACTATGACACAGAAATCACTCCTCACCCTCTCATTGCTACTCCTCGTCACACTCTGCGGATGCGGGCTTTCCAGCTGTACCTACAAGAAAGGCTCCAGGACGATGGCACAGCAAGAGGTCAACTTTAGAGACTTTACTGCAATCAATGCCAATCGTGGCATCAACCTTGAGATTACACAAGGTGCGGAGTACTCGGTCTCAGTCTCTGCTCCCGAGAAGTATATGGACGATGTCAAAGTCGAACAAAAGGGCGAGACCCTCTATATCAGTCTCAAAAAGGATGGCGAGCGCCTCTTCGACAATGACAATATCACCGTACAGATTACGATGCCCTACATTACACAGATAGACCTAGCGGGAGCTACTGAGGCTTGCTTCATCGGACACTTCGAGGCGCCTCTGTTCTCAGCCCACCTATCTGGCTCCTCTGAGATAGAAGACCTCTCCATCGTAGCAGACGAGATGCGCATCGAGGCAACGGGTGCTAGCGAAGTCTCTGGTACTTTACAAGCGACACGCGCTATGATCGACCTCTCTGGAGCCTCAGAGCTAGATGCAATTGCCAACCAGATAGGACAGATGACGATGCAACTCGCAGGAAGCTCGGAGGCAAGCCTCAAGGGATCCATCTCCAACCTGCAAGCTACACTAACGGGTGCCTCTGAAATTGACGGTGATGAGCTAGCCGTATCTGACCTAGACATCTCACTATCAGGAGCTGCTTCAGCAGAGATTCGCAACAGTGGGACCCTTCGCTACAAGCTAGCAGGTGCCTCTGAGCTCACCATCTACGGCTCACCTAAGGTACTTGACTCACAGAGCGACCGCTCCTCAACAGTTGAGATGCGCTAACCTACTCCTTTTATTATATCCTATATCATGTCCTCAATCAAGCGTTTTATAGAGCGCATCACAGGTCAAGTCAAGCGCTTTAGTGCAGAGCACCCCAAGCGGGCGCAAGCTCTCCTCTGTGGCTTGATTGTCTTGGGGATGGGCGTCTACACGTTTGTCCTTAGCGACTCCAACCTAGGCAAGCAGCTACGCTACTCACATCGCATCCAGGCACTCACCGATGAGTGCAAGCGTCTCGAAGAGGCTTACCGTAGCGACAGCCTAAAGATTGACAGCTATAAGCAGGACAAAGCTTCGCTAGAGCGTATCGCTCGTGAGGAGTATCGTATGCAACGACCTGATGAGGTCGTCTTCCTCATCAAGGACAGACCCGACGCTGAGGACGAAGCTAGCAAGTGACCTTCCCCTCCCCTAAGTTTACACGAACCGCAATCCATGTCTCAACCGAAACCCCGACGCCAACGCTTGCTCGACCTATCCTACCGACTAGGTCTGATACTGATGGTCGTAAGTCTGTACCTCCCGCTCTTCTACGAGGGCAAGATTACCGGCTACATCCTGATGGTCGGCTCGCTACTCTACACGATGAGCCAAGCCTTGGTCGATAGGAGCGGTGTCGACCTCCGCACGAAGCGTTTGCGCGGGATGGCTCTACTGGGAGGAGCTCTATTCGTCGCAGGCTCCTATCTCTTCATCGTAGAGGTCTCATACTGGCGACTGGTACTTGCAGTAGCCTCTGTCCTCATCTTGTACTCCAATATAGTACTCCTGTATCATAAGCCTCGTGCCAAAGAGGAGCCACCAGCAGAGAAGTAAGCCACCCAATCCAGTATGCCAACGAACAATATCAAAAAAGCTCCTCAGCGAGAGCGTATCTATACACTCACAGCTACACAGTCTGGCGGTCTTCTTGAGCAGCTCATCGAGTTGCTACCACAGGTTAGTCGCACCACGGTCAAGCAGTACCTACGCAATCGATGCGTTGTGCTGGCAGGGCGGACGACGACACAGTTTGACGCACCCGTCGCCAGTGGCGAGACCATCGAAGTCTACAACGTAGGTGCCGCCGAGGAGCTTCAGCACCCGCTCATCGAGGAGCTATACCGCGATGAGCAGTTCATCGTCCTACACAAGCGACCTGGCATCCCAACCGTCTCGGTAGGTGGAGCCAGCAAGAGTAGCCTCTTTCAGGTAGTGACGCGTCATCTGAAGAGAGCGAACCCGCATGAGAAGGTCTTCCTCTTGAACCGTCTCGACCGCGACACCGAGGGCATCATCATCGTAGCGCGTGCTCGACAGCTACAGCAAGACCTCCTCGCCGAGTGGCGTAGCTTCGTCATCTCGAACAGCTTCGAGGCGGTCGTCCTAGGCACACTCCCCTCAAGCGAAGGCACCCTCGCCAACAATCCTGCTAAGGGAGCCAAGCGAAGCTCCAGCAAAGGGCACTCCACCACTGGTAAGAAAGAGAAAGTCCCAGCTAGCTTCAAAGCAGACTATCAGGTCATCGCCACAGGGCCTTACCTTACAAGACTAAGCCTCTCTCTACTCACACGCAACAACAGTATCCGCTCCACGCTAGCCAGCCTAGGTCATCCACTCCTAGGAGACCACCGAGCCAGTGACTCCATAGCTCCTGAGCTCAGCAAGTACCTAGCACTACGAGCTACCGAGATAACCATCTACCATCCCATACTACGCGAGCAGATGCAGTTCACCATCGACGCACCTCTGGTCAATCTAGACCGGATTGCTCAGACACGCCTCACAGCTAATCAGAAGGAAGCACTCCTCATCGAGACGGCAACTCCTGCTCAACGTAAGAAACGCAATCAGTAACCACAATAAATATCAGTTTAACCAGATGATTATGAAGCAACGCACAACGTACTTACTACTTCTCATCACACTCTTCCTCACGGCTGTGCCTAAGCTAGCAGCACAGGCTGGAGGCATGATTAACCCCGTCAAGTTTTCTCAGCAGATTACGGACGACGGGAAGAAGACAGTCACCGTCTCCATCACAGCTCGTGTCATTGACGGCTGGCACCTCTACGACCAGAACCTACCAGCAGGTGGTCCCGTCTCACTCGAGTTTCACACCGACAAGCTCCAAGGAGCTAAGGCGCTAGGAGGCTTCAAGGCAAACAAAGCTCCTCATCGCTACACCGATGACATCTTCGGTATAGAAGTACGAGACTTTGCGGGGACAGTCACCTTTTCCCAGAAGCTAGAGATTACTGACCCTAAGGCTTTCGTCTATGAAGGTCAGCTCAAGGGTCAGGCCTGCCAAGACAACTGCGTACTCGTAGACTACGACTTCAACTTCAGCTCCAAGCAGCTCTCCAAAGCTATGCTAGCTGTAGCTGCCAGCGAGCCCGCAGAGACGACTGACGAGGATGCCACGACAGAGACTGAGGCAGACAGCACCGAGACAGCTCTTGGTGCCAGTGATAGTCTCGCCGTCGGTGCTACCTCAGCGGGCGTCACAGCGACGAACTACTGGGAGCCCGTCATCGAGCAGCTCAAGGCTTATGGAGACCGCAACCAGGAGCAGTCCAATGCGAGCCTTCTGTACATCTTCATCTACGGCTTCCTCGGCGGACTCATCGCGCTCATCACCCCATGCGTATGGCCTATGATTCCGATGACGGTGAGCTTCTTCCTCAAGCGCACCAAGTCTCGTAAGGCTGCTATACGCGATGCTATGATATACGGACTCTCTATTATAGTCATCTATGTAGCTCTAGGTCTCATCATCACCGCTATCTTTGGTGCGAGTGCCTTGAACAACCTAGCGACCAACGCTGTCTTTAACATCATCTTCTTCCTCATACTAGTACTCTTTGCTGTCTCCTTCTTCGGAGCCTTCGAGCTAGTCCTGCCAGCTAAGTGGACCAACAAGATGGACTCCAAGGCAGACAGCACCACGGGTCTACTCTCTATCTTCTTTATGGCGTTTACCCTCGTACTGGTATCTTTCTCTTGTACAGGTCCTATCATCGGTACCCTCCTCGTACAGGCTGGTACATCAGGTGAGATTGTAGCGCCCGCCATTGGTATGATTGGCTTCGCGCTAGCACTGGCACTACCCTTCTCGCTCTTTGCCATCTTCCCCAACATGTTGCAAAACATGCCTAAGAGTGGAGGCTGGCTCAACTCTGTCAAGGTAGTCCTCGGCTTCCTCGAGCTAGCGCTCTCGCTCAAGTTCCTCTCCGTCGCTGACCTTGCTTACGGCTGGGGTATCCTCGACCGCGAGACCTTCTTAGCTCTCTGGATTATCATCTTCGCACTGCTAGGCTTCTACCTGCTCGGCAAGATACGTCTACCGCACGATACGCCACTGGAGAAGATTAGTGTCTCACGCCTCTTCATGGCAATCATCTCGCTAGCTTTCTCCGTCTATATGATACCTGGTCTGTGGGGCGCACCGCTCAAGTCTATTACAGCCTTTGCTCCGCCACTCTATACGCAGGACTTCAACCTATACGATGGAGAGGTGCATGCCCAGTTTGACGACTTCGACGCTGGTATGCGCTACGCTCAGGAGACGGGCAAGCCTGTCCTACTAGACTTCTCAGGCTTCGGCTGTGTCAACTGCCGTGAGATGGAGAACTCTGTCTGGATTGACCCCACTGTCAAGGGACTCCTCGAGGATGACTACATCCTCATCACCCTCATGGTCGACGACAAGACACCACTACCTCAGGTGATTGAGGTAGAGGAAAACGGCTCCGTCAAGAAGCTCCGCACCATCGGAGACAAGTGGAGCTACCTGCAGCGACACAAGTTTGCCGCCAACGCACAGCCCTACTACATCGCCATCGACCCTGCGGGCAATCCGCTGAGTCCTTCGTATGCCCACGACACCGATATCAGCAAGTATATCGACTTCCTCAAGGGCGGACTCAAGGAGTACGAGAAGCGTCAGAAGGAGCAAGCTAAGTAGTTAGCGCTACATAGCCACTATACGAGAGAGTCTCTGCCACTTAGTTGGTAGAGACTCTCTACTTATATAGTAGGTCTAGAGCTTCATTTTACCTAGGTTAAGGTATTGACTGATGCCAAGATAGCCCCTACCTTTGCAGATAGAAATACCAATACAACGATTCAACGCAAATGAAAACTATCGGACTATACTTTGGCTCCTCTACGGGGCATGTCGAGGGCATCGCAGACAAGGTTGCCCAGCTACTAGGAATTGATGCAGCTCACGTGCACAACGTGGCTAGTGCTACGGCAGACTCCGTCCAGGAGTATGACCTCCTCATCCTCGGCTCCTCCACATGGGGCTACGGCGACCTTCAGGATGACTGGGAAGGCTTCCTACCCAAGCTAGCTAAGCAAGACCTCACGGGCAAGCAGTTTGCCGTCTTCGGCTGTGGTGACTCGAGTAGCTATCCAGATACCTTCTGCGACGCTATGGCAGAGATAGCTGAGCAGGTCAGCGCAGCTGGAGCCACACTCATCGGTCAGATCCCCGCAGAGGGCTATAGCTACGAGGCTACGCGCTGCGAGGTAGATGGTCAGCTCATCGGCTGCTGTCTAGACGAGGACAATGAGAGCGACGAGACAGATGACCGTCTCGACACCTGGGTACAAGCCATCCAGAAGGCGTAGCGTCCGTACTAGGATAGCCGTTCATAAATTCTTTTTTTTCTGTTAGTTAAGTGTGTATGTCGACCGAGTGGGTGATGCTGAGTGATAAGGTCTACGAGTTTCAAAAAGGAATTCGTCCGCTTTTTCTCTGCACCATAAGCAGAGAGATAGCCCCTCTTCTGACGAAGCGTCTAGAGCGATCAGGCATAGCCTACCATCTAGAGGAGATATCCAGTGTGTCGTCACGTGTCAATCTCTTCTTTGGCAAAGAGCTATGTATTGCAATCATCTCAGAGATGGTCAGAGGTCGCTCCTTGACGACGCTCTCACCAGAGGAAGACTTTATCCTCGGGACCCTACTCGGCTACGACACTTACCAGCAGTGCGAGCGCTACCAGCAGCGCAAGCAGCGCTCCACACAGATGGTCGCCAGCTGAGGAAAGTAAGTTTACAGCTTTACACAGTTAGTTGGTGTAGTAAGTCTAGAGCAGTATGAGTAAAGAGCTGTGCTCTAGTGGTGGGAGTAGCGCCTTATGGAGAGGGCGCTACTTTTGTTCTATCTGTCGCCAGCAGATAGCTCGTTCCTCCCCAAGGAGCAAATGCTCCCTCTGAGGGAGCAAAACGCTCCTCCGCTAGAACCGAAAAGTTCCTCCGCTGGAAAAGAAAATTTCCTCCGCTGGAAACTTTACTTTCCTCCCTTGGAAATTTTCTTTTCCAAGGGAGGAAAGCTTTTGGAAATCTTGCGAGGTGTGTCCTCTTCCTGAAAAAAGTACACAGTTGGGGAGGTGTTACTGCGATGGTACACGGATCATTTTGTTAGTCCTGTGAGCGTACTCATCTGTTCGTTTTGCTGTCTGATGGCGAGTGAATGTGGTACGACTTTCAGGAAACAGGCACGAGCGACTTACGGCTTCAATGTGCCTATGGGAACAACGAACACATCTCTACCCTTCATCCTGTAGGCATAGTTGCCAGTGGCCGTCAGAACCATTTTGAAGGCTGGGGCTTTCATCTTCGTTGTATCGATTTTATCAGCTAGCTTACAGAGACTCTCCGCTCCCTCGTTGATGAGCGTCTCCCCTCCGAGCTTTATCTCTATCAGTCCATAGGCTCCATTGTGCAGGTGTACGACAGCATCACACTCTAAGTCGTTTTTGTCTCTATAATGAAAAACATCGCCATCCAGCATCTCTGCGTAAACTCTCAAATCTCGTATGCACAGCGTCTCAAACATGAGCCCCATCGTGCTAAGGTCATTGATGAGATCCTTGGGACCAATGCCTAGTGATGCTGTAGCAATAGAGGGGTCTACGAAGTAGCGGGTGCCTGAAGTGCGAATAGCCGTTTTGCTGCGCAGGTTAGGATTCCAGGCTTCAGCATCTTCTATTACGAAGATGTCCTGAAGTGCGTTGATATAGCTGGTGACAGTCTTTTCGCTGATATCAAATCCACCCCCAGTAGTCATATCAGCCGTTATGGTGCCGATGGTTGCTTGAGTGCCCTGATGGCGAGCATAGGAGCGGAGTAACTTGCGTGTGGTCTCAGCACTGCGCTGCACGCCATCAACACGAGATATGTCGCTATGCACTACGCCATCTACATAGTCTTTAGCTTGGTCTAGTGCTATGTCGGTCTCCATATCAATGGCTCTGGGCCAACCTCCCCGACAAATGAGATAGGCTATGTCATCTAGCTCATGAGAGACCTCTCCTGCGACACTTTTATTGCCTTCAAATAACTCTCTCAAGCTCACCGTTCCCGTAGAGTCTTCGCTCTCCCATAGGCTCATCGGTCTCATCGTGAGCCACGCAAATCGTCCTGTACCACTATGCTCTACCTGACTCATATCTGCAGGGACAGCACTACCTGTAAGAATAAACTGCCCTAAATCTGGTCGGTGATCCACTTCATAGCGGATGGCATCCCACACTTTGGGGGCTAGCTGCCACTCGTCAATCAGTCGAGGCGTCCGCCCCACGAGTAGCTGATCTATGCTCATCTCAGCCATCTGTAGGTAAGTAGCCCGTCGCTTCGGGTCATCCATATAGATGACACTTTGTGCTATCTGTTCGGCTGTTGTCGTTTTGCCACACCACTTAGCACCTCGTATGAGAACGGCTCCCTTGCCTCGGAGCTTTCGCTGGAGTATTTGGTCTGCGATTCGCTTCTTGTATCTCATATCTGTAATCTGCTTAATGTCAGCATACAAAGGTACAATTATTTCCTCTGTTTCCAAAGTTGGCCGCATTTTGTTTCCAAAGTTGGCTGTATTTCGTTTCCACTTTTGGCTGTATTTTATTTCCGCTTTTGGCTGAGAGCGGAGACGAGCAGGTTAGGGGAGCTCCTGTAGCGGGAGCACAATCCGGAAGGTGGTGCCGACCTGCAGCTCGGAGTGCTTGACGTAGATGCGCCCACGGAAGTATTGCTGTACGATGCGCCGCACGAGCGATAAGCCGAGCCCCCAGCCACGCTCCTTGGTCGTGAAGCCTGGTTTGAAAATCATTCGCTGCGTAGCGCGTGTCATACCACGACCAGTGTCGGTGATGTCTAGGTACACGTTTTTTCCGTGAGCCTGCGTGGTTATGGTAATCTGTCCTTTGCCGTCCATAGCGTCGACGCCATTCTTTACGATGTTCTCCACGACCCAGCTCATGAGGTCGCTTGTGATGAGACAGTATAGCTCCTCGGGGGCTGGCTCGAAGCTTATCTGTACCTGCCTGGAGATGCGCCGTGAGAGGTACTGGACTGAGGTAGCGACCAGCCCATTGAGCTCTATGGGCGTGAGCTCGGGGAGGCTGCCGACCTTTTGGAAGCGGTGAGCGATTAGCTCGAGACGATTGACATCTTGGCCTATGCTCTCGATGATCTCGGGGGGTAGGTCATAACTCTTGAGCAATTCGGTCCACGCCATAAGCGAGGAGATGGGCGTGCCGAGCTGATGTGCGGTCTCCTTGCTGAGGCCGACCCAGATACGGTCCTGCTCCCAGTGCAGTAAACTGCGGATGGTGAGGACCAGAATGATGATGTAGAGGATGAAGATACCGGTCTGCAGATAGGGGAAGCGTAGTAGCCGTCTCAGATGACTACTATCACTGTAGTAGAGATACTGGTGTCCTGCAGACCCTAGGTCTATCTCGATGGGTGCGTAGCCTGAGCGAAAGGCTGTGAGTCGTCTCTCCAGATAGGTCGAGTCTCTAGCTATCGCCTCGGGGTCGATGTTCTTGTGTCCCAAGATATTCCCCAGACTGTCTGTGAGGATGAGCGGTATGGTTGTATTGGACTCGAGGATTTGCAGGGCAAGGGCATTGAGCTGGGCATCGCTTTGGCTAGCAATACACTCGGTCGCCTCGGCCCAGGTCTGCATCTTCAGTCGCTCCTCGTCAGCCATACGTCGCACGAGTGGCTCCGAGAGAAGGAGCGGGAGGAGTGCCACGATGAGTGCTAGCACGACAAGTAGTACGTTGGTCGGGAGGGAGCTTAGGAATCGCCTTGGGGATGGCATGCGGGTGCTGTTCGGTTGGGTCTGGTATGAAAGTCGGGAGCTTTTTGCCCTCGGTGCTAGGTGTGCCCAAGCAGATTCGGCGCAAAGCTGTATCTTTGTAACGGATATAACGCCCTTTTATTATCGTTTCGCCTGCACCTTAACCTATGTCTTCTACACAGCACACGCGCCAGCAGATAGTCCAGACGGCTCACGCACTCTTTGTCCAGCAGGGAGTCGAGGAGACGACTATGGTAGCTATCGCTCAGGCTGTGGGGTGCAGTCGACGCACGGTCTACACTTATTACAAGGACAAGCAGACACTGCTGATGGCGGTCATCGAGCGGGAGATTAGCTTGATGAGCCAGTCGCTGAGCAAGGTCCTAGACCACGCTGGAGACGCTGTCACCAAGCTGATGGTGCTACTGGACAATCATCTGCAGCTAATCCAGAAGACGGTGCAGAGACAGGGGGAGCATAATGCAAACTTCTTTAGCGATACCTTTAGCATCGAGCGCTTGCGACTCAAGTATGACCAGAGTGAGTACGATATGCTCAAGCGTATCTTGCAGCAGGGGCAGGCGACGGGAGAGCTCTGGGTCGCTGATATCAATTCGACCGCTTACCTACTCCTCAAGAGCTTCAAGAGCCTGGAGGCTCCGTACATCAACCGCTACCATCATGAGTATGGCAAGGAGGACTACCTCCGTATCAAGGCTGCTATGGAGCAACTGCTCAGACAGGGGCTGACGAATCATGCAAAATACAAACCTACAACTAGATAAACCTATGAAACTACTTCAAGACAAAGTGGCACTCATCACGGGTGCAGCTCGTGGTATCGGCAAGGCGATTGCCACCAAGTATGCAGAGGCTGGATGCCATGTGGCTATCAGTGACCTCAAGGTGGCTGACGAGGCTAAGGATTACTACGCCCAGCTAGCCAAGGAGTGCGGAGTCGCGATACGTACCTATGAGAGCAATGCGGCAGACTTTGAGGCTGCCCATCAGCTTATTGACCAGATTGTGGCAGACTTTGGCAAGCTAGACGTTCTGGTCAACAATGCGGGCATCACACGTGACGGGCTACTCCTACGTATGAGCGAGCAGCAGTGGGATGCCGTAATCAATGTCAACTTGAAGTCTGCCTTCAATATGACCCACGCCGTAGCGCCTGTCATGATGAAGCAACGTCAGGGAAGTATCATCAATATGGCGAGCGTCGTCGGTGTATCTGGCAATGCGGGTCAGGTGAACTACTCAGCCTCTAAGGCTGGTATGATTGCCCTTGCCAAGAGTGTCGCCAAGGAGCTAGGCTCACGTGGTATCCGTGCCAACAGTATCGCCCCAGGCTTCATCGAGAGCGACATGACGGCTGTCCTCAGCGAGGAGGTACGCAAGGAGTGGGCTAAGCAAATCCCACTACGCCGTGGTGGCAAGCCTGAGGATGTGGCCAACGTGGCTCTCTTCCTCGCGAGCGACCTCTCCTCCTATATGACAGGACAGGTGCTCTCCTGCTGTGGAGGTATGAATATGTAATTATCCTCTGCCCTGGAGTGTGATGGCTGACCTACAGATTCTCTACGAGGACAATCATCTCCTCGTCGTCAATAAGCCGGCGGGGATGCTCGTACAGGGTGACAGCACGGGCGACACACCGCTCTCGGAGCTTGTCGAGCGCTATCTCATCGAGCGTTACGACAAGCCGGGACGAGCTTTCGTTGGGGTCACGCATCGTATCGACAGACCGACGTCGGGGGCTGTGCTTTTTGCCAAGACTTCAAAGGCGCTCGCCCGGCTAAACGCCATGTTTCAGCGACGAGAGATTCACAAGGTCTACCACGCCGTGGTCTGTGGCACTTTTCCGCAAAAGGCGGGCGAAGCAAAGGATTTGCTCTATCGCAATCGAAAGCAAAACAAGAGCTACGTCGTGACGGAGCCTCACGCCGAGGCTAAGCGCGCTTGGCTCTCCTACGAGCGGCTCGCCGTGGGCGACCGCTACAGCCTGCTAGCAGTGACTCTGCACACAGGACGGCATCATCAGATACGCACGCAGCTGAGCCACATGGGCTACCCAATCAAAGGAGACCTCAAGTATGGTGCACCGCGTAGCAACAAGGATGGCGGCATCTCTCTACATGCACGTCTGCTCAGCTTCGAGCATCCTGTCTCTCACGAGCAGATTGAGGTCGTCGCACCCTATCCAGAGGATGACGCTATCTGGGCATTGCTGAGCAGTCAGCAGTAAGTCTCAGAGGTCGGTACTGCCTAGCTAAAGTCTCCTAAGGCACAACAACAGAGAGTTGCACTCTCTAATTAAAGTCTCCTAGGACACAACAACAGAGGGCTCTATCGCTAAGCTTAGCGATGGAGTCCTCTACTTTTCTATCTGACCTCTCCCCCACCTCAATACTCAGTGCCGAGAGGTCGCAGAGGCTGTCACCTCTGGGGAGCTTGCCAGCCTATTTATCTCTACCGTTGTCGCACCAAGGAGGACCACAGCACTCTCCTCTATAGATACAAAAATAGAGTGGCACTAGCCACTCTATCCTGCGTTTAACTATTTAGAGCGGAAGACGGGGCTCAAACCCGCGACCCTCAGCTTGGAAGGCTGATGCTCTA
>OLNQ01000941.1_pt1 | contig 29097 bp, 25 predicted proteins | sample 1672821 | NCBI WGS metagenome assembly OLNQ01 (sample SAMEA3136727, study PRJEB25190) | human gut metagenome | biome: human gut; feature: human-associated habitat; material: faeces | place: Austria | collected 2013 | reverse complement strand
AGATAATAAAGATATATCTTTATATGATTTATATTATAATACTAACAATATTCCTCTTAGTATTCAGAAGATGGGAGTATTATCTAGTATAGGACTAGATATATATAGAAATATATTTGGCTTTGAAGATAAAGTAATAGAAGTAAATTATGAAGAAGAAAACAATGATGAAGATTTATTTGTATACGAAAAGAATAACTTAGATCTAGATTTATCTAGTAATAAATTAAATAAGGATATAAAAGAATATATAGATAATAATCCTGGTACTAGTAAAAATAAGTATACTGGTATGTTTGAAAATAAAAATCTTATTTTTGTAGTAGCAGAATCCTTTAGCGAAATAGGAATAGATAAAGATAGAACTCCTACTTTATATAAGCTTATTCATAATGGGTTTACTTTTGATAATTTTTATGTACCTTATTATTTATCGACAATTGGAGGAGAAGCTCAGTCTCTTACGGGGTTATATCCTAATTATGCTACTTTGACTAAGTGGAAGAGTGGAGAGAATAGTTTTCCTTATGGACTAGCTACTGTATTTAAAGAAAAAGGATATAATACTTATGCTTATCATGCTCATAATGGTTATTTTCAGAATAGATATAAATATCTTAAGTCTTTAGGGTTTGATAATTTTAAAGCATGTAATATGGGACTTGATATTAACTGTGATATATGGCCTGAGAGTGATATTGAGATGATTAATACTAGTATTAATGATTATATTGATAGTGATAAACCTTTTATGACTTATTATATGACGGTATCAGGACATCTTGATTATGATAAAGGGAGTAATAGTATTGTTAGTAAGAATTGGGATATGGTTAAAGACTTAGATTATAGTGATAAGGCTAAGGCTTATCTTGCTACACAGATTGAACTTGATAGGGCGATGGAAAGTTTAATTAAGAAATTAGATGATAAGGGTATTCTTAAGGATACGGTAATTGTTATGCTAGCGGATCATTATCCTTATGGGTTAGATTTAGATGAGATTAATGAATTATCTAGTTATAAGAGAGATGAGTTATTTGAAATTAATCATAATTCTCTTGTGATATATAATAGTGCAATGAAGAATGTTAATATTAGTAAGACTGGTATGCCTATTGATGTTTTACCTACGATATATAATTTATTTGATATTAGATATGATTCTAGATTATTTGCAGGTTCTGATCTTTTATCTAATAGTGAGGGTATGGTTATTTTAGATAATTTATCTTGGATTACTGATAGGGGTAGATATAATAGTCTTAATGGTAAATATAGTGGGGATATTGATAGTGATTATATTAGTAATATTAATAATATTATTCAGAATAAGATTATTTTTAGTAGGAATATGATTACTTATGATGGATATAGATATATAAAAGAGAGATAGTTTCTCTTTTTATTTTAAAAAAATTATTAAAATTTATTGTACAATCACATAAATTATAGTAAAATTATACTAGAAGAGGTAATAGATATGAATATAACCAAATTTATAAAAAAAATAACTATGTCTACAATGTCCAATGAAAAAGCTTTAAAAATAATAATCAGAAATATAAATGATTTAGAATCATTAGGAGATACTGATACTATAACAGAATTAATAAATAAAGCTGTAAGAAAAGATTTTAAGAGAGTAGTAAGTATTCTATTTTATTCTCGCTCCAGTACAATGAATAATTTAATACTTCAACTTAAAAGAGATCCAAAAGTAATGTTATATGCTGTAAAACAAGATCCTAACAATTTAAATTATGCTAAAGGAGAAGCCTTAACAGAAGAGGTTATAAAGACTGCAATTGATAGTGGTTACAAGTTCAATGATTCATCATCATATGATTTGCTTGATAATCCAAAAGTGATGATGTATGCAGTAAAACAAGATCCTAATAATTTAAATTATGTTTCGGATTTGATATTGACAGATGAAATGATAGATATAGCCTTATCAACTGGAAATTATGTTTTTGATGCTAAAGAAGCAAGTGGCAAATTAAAACAAAATTCAAAAGTAATGTTGGATGCTGTAAAACAAGATCCTAATAATTTAAATTATGCTCTAGCTGAGGCTCTAACAGATGAAATGATAGATATAGCCTTATCGTCTGAAAAGTATATTTTTGATGGTAAAGTAGCAAGCTATGCATTAAGATGTAATTCAAGAGTAATGCTGTATGCTATAAAACAGGATCCTAATAGTTTAAATTATGTTCCAAAAGAAGCACTAACAGATGAAATTATAGATATAGCTTTGTCAACTGGAAAGTATATTTTTAATGTTGAAGAAGCAAATGATAAGTTAAGACGAAACTCAAAAATAATGTTGGAAGCTGTAAAACAAGATCCTAATAATTTAAATTATGTTTCGGATTTTATATTAACAGATGAAATAATAGATATAGCTTTATCAACTGGAAAGTATATTTTTGATGCCAAAAATGCAAGTATATCTTTAAAACAAAATCCAAAAGTAATGATGTATGCTGTAAAACAAGATCCTAATAACTTAAATTATGTAGAAGATGAAGCACTAACAGATGAAATTATAAAAGCAGCTTATGATAATGGATTTTGGGATTTGAAAAATAATAATAAAAATAATGATGATATTTCTATTATAATAGCAAAATTAAGGAAAATGATTGAATTAAAACATTATCAAAATAAAAATACTGATAAAATGATTGAACATATAAAGAAAAGGTTTTTTGATTTAACTGAGGATAAAATAGCTGAACTTTATAGTTTGTATAAAAGATCAGAATTAACTAATTCTGAAGAAGCTTATAAATTAAGAGATCAAATTATTGATGGTGCATTAGAACAAGACGATCCTTTAGAAGTATTTGCAAAAATAGAAAAAATCTTTGAAAAAAATAATCTTCCATTATTTGCTAAAATTTATAAATGTTTTGAGACACTATATCCAAATTTTAATAAATCGACATTTAATTTTGATAAAAATAGTAGAATTTCACCTGACTTATTAAATGCAAATCCACTAGAAAAAAGAATGGCCTATTTAAGAAGAAATGGTTCTGATAGAGATATTAGAATGCAAATGGTATTTAATGATTTATTAAGAATATCAATTTGTTCTGCTGATAGATCACTAATAGATTATATGAATAATATTAAAGTAGGAAATGATTTATATTTAGATATAGTATCGGGTAAAAGAACTTTTGAATCATTAACTTTCGAAGAAAAGAATGTATTAGATATTTTTTCTTCCCATTTAGAGGCATTACAAGAAAATAAAACTCAAAGTAAAAACATGACACTTGATAATTTATCATTACCAGATAAGATTAGAGTTTTAAGTAAAGAATTTTCTCCAACAGATAGACATAGTTTACCTGATAGAATAATTAGAAGTTTTGCTTACTATGCTGGATTTGATTCTTTTGAAAGTTTAAATAATTATATTATAGATTCTTATAAAAAAGCCGAAAGATTAGGAGAAAGTAATGCAATTAAAAGGCAAACATTTTCATTTGAAGATGGTGACCTTTTAAGATGTATAGGTAATATAGATGCACTTGAAGCATCATTAGATATTGGAAATGTTTGTAAAGAGTTTTTGGGTCCTCTTAAGGGAACAAGTGATTCTGATATGACACCATTAGATATAGACTTTTCATTAATAAACACAGCAAATGGTATGAAAAAAACAATATATAGTTGCATAAGTGGAACTCCAACTGGTTTTGGTTTTGGCAATATTTATCTTGTAACTGATAAAAATAATCCTAATATTAGAATTACGAGAGATAATAATGGAAATATTGATTCGCCTTATGATCCGATGAAGTTAGAAGTATTTTCTACCGAGGATTTAAGTGGTGTAAATGCCGCACGTTGGGGTGCCAGAACAGGCTATTCATTAGTAACAGATGTTGATTATATTATATATAAAAAGAATTTTGAAATAAATTCATTAAAACCATATAATGAAGATGGAAGTGTTAATTATGTTAATCAGACTTCTGATGTTTATGATGATTTGATTCGTTTAAAAATGTTACTTGCTAAAAAAGGTATATATAAACCAGTATATGACTTTACTGGTAAATTAGTTTTTACAAAAAAAGAATATGATACTATTCGTAGTAAATTAGATGGAATTTCTTATTACAAAATAATAACTGAAGAAGAAAAAGCATATCCACTAGCGGATACATCACTATTATATTTTCTTGGCATTGAGAAACTTGCAACTGAAATGCAGCAAGATAGAAGTAAACAACAAGAAAAAAGAAAAATTATTACTGATAAAATAAAAGAAATATTAGTATCTTCATTAGGAGCAACACAAATAAATGATACAATACTAAATGATTTATCACAAGGTAATATTGATTTGTTAGAGACAGGATCAACATCAAGAGGCACAAATGTTCCTGGTGATGCAGATTATGATTTTATGACTAGGGTTGGTCGTAATGATTTAAATAATACTGATGCTGTAATTAGAGATCTTAATTCTTTATTTTCTCCCCAAACAAATATATCACATGATAATAGATTTAGAGGAAAAGATATTAAGTTAGATGGAATAGAAGAGCCAATTGATATAGATATTTCGTTTACTCAGAAGAGAGATAAAGTTGATTATTCAACAGATACTTGTTTATCTGATTTATTAAGAACAATAGAAAAAGAATATCCAGAACAATTTCCACTTGTTAAAGCAAATATAGTATATGCTAAAAAGATTTTAAAAGCTGGCAAGGCTTATAAATCAAGAAGATCTTCTGAGGCAGAAGGTGGATTAGGAGGAATTGGAGTAGAATACTGGATACTTCAAAATGGTGGTTCTTTTATAAATGCTGTTAATAGTTTTCTAGCTCAAGCTGTAAAAGATGGTAACATAATACCATATGAAGAATTTAAAGATAAATATCAAATATGGGATTTTGGAAAAAATCATGAACCAAAAGAAATAAAAATTGGCTCTTCAGAAAGAATTGGCTCTTCAAAAAAAATAGTCTTTCCATATGATGAATTTGTATCATGTAATATGAGTAAAGAAGGATATTTAAAAATGACAAAGACATTATTAGAATTTAAAAAGAAGTATGAAATGGTCGCTACTCAAGTTATGAATCAAACTATGAATCAGACTGTTGAGAATTATATTGTAGAATCACCATCAAGGCATAGTAGGGGAAATATTACATATTTAATGTTAATTACATTGAGTTTAATATTATCAATAACAACAATATTAATAACATTTATTTTAAATTAAATAAGCAAAAATAAGACTAAAGTATTTGATTAGAGTCTTATTTTTTTAATATTATTATGTACTTTAGAGATGGTTTTTAGTATAATAGATGTAGGTGATATTAGTATGTATGTAGAAGTATTAACACAAATTAGTGCTAAAGCAGTAGATCAGTATTATGTATATTCTGTACCAGAAGTATTTAGGAATAATATTAAGATTGGTATTAGAGTTAGAATACCTTTTGGTAAGATGGAATTAGAAGGGTTTGTTATGAATATTCTTAATGATACTGATTATGATAAGAGTAAGATTAGGGATATTAGTGATGTAGTAGATGATAGGCCAGTACTTAATAAAGAGATGATACTACTTGGTAAATATATGAGTAAGCATTTGTTATGTTCACTTGTTAGTGCTTATCAAGTAATGCTTCCTAAAGCTTTAAAAGCTAAAGTTAATACTAATATTAAGATTAAATATAATAAATATTTAAGAAGAACTAAGAGTATTGAAGAGATAGATAAATATATTAGTGGTTGCAAGTATGAAGGACAAGTTAATTTACTTTGTAAGTTAAAAGAGGGAGATGTTCTTATTACTAAGATGTCTAGTACTATTAATACTATTATTAAAAATGGTCTTGGTGAAATATATTTAGAAGAAGATAAAAGATACTCTTATACAGGAATAAGTAATTATAAGAGGGTAGTATTAAATGAAGAACAAGAAAAGGCTAAAGATATAGTAGTTAATTCTTTTGGGGATGCTAATACTTATTTATTATATGGTGTTACTGGTTCTGGTAAAACAGAAGTATATATGAGTATTATTGAAGAAGCTTTAAAACTAGGTAAAGAGGCAATTATGTTAGTACCAGAAATTAGTTTAACTCCTCAAGTAGTAGGAAAGTTTATATCGAGATTTGGTGATGTAGTAGCAGTATTACATTCTAAATTATCTGATACTGAAAGATATGATGAATATAGAAAGATAACTACTGGAGAAGCTAAGATTGTTATTGGTACGAGAAGTGCTATCTTTGTTCCTTTTAATAATATTGGAGTTATTATAATAGATGAAGAACATACTAGTAGTTATAAACAAGAGAATCATCCTAGATATAATGCTAAAGATATTGCTATTCTTAGAAGTAAATATCATAAATGTCCAGTAGTTATGGGAAGCGCTACTCCTAGTTTGGAATCTTTTGCTAGAGCAGGTAATAAAGTATATAAATTATTAGTATTATCTAAAAGACCTAGTAGTAGTACAATGCCTAATGTTGAAATTATTGATATGAAAGAAGAAGTTAAGAAAGGTAATTTTATTTTATCTGATTCTTTGAAGAGTGAGATTAAAGAAAAACTAGATAAAAATGAACAAAGTATAATATTACTTAATAGAAGAGGATATTCTAGTATTATTAGTTGCAGGGAATGTGGTTATACTGAGAAGTGTCCTAAGTGTGATGTTACTTATACTTATCATAAGACAAGTAATAATTTAAAATGTCATTACTGTGGTAATGTTAAAGTACCTAGTAAGGTATGTCCTAAATGTGGTAGTAAGTTAAGGGATTTTGGACTTGGTACTGAGAAGTTAGAAGAAGAACTAAATAAATTATTTAAAGCTAAAATAGTTAGAATGGATGTCGATACTACTAGTAAAAAAGGAGAACATCAGAAGATTATTGATGATTTTGGTGAGCATAAATATGATATTTTAATTGGTACACAGATGATTGCTAAGGGACTTGATTTTCCTCTTGTTACTTTAGTTGGAGTAGTATCAGTAGATTCTTCACTTATGGCTCCAGATTTTAGAGCTAGTGAAAATACTTTTCAGTTACTTTCGCAAGTAGCAGGAAGAGCGGGCAGAAGTACTTCAAAGGGAGAAGTTATTATTCAAACTTATAATCCTGATCATTATAGTATTATGTTAGCTAAAAATCATGATTATTTAAAATTTTATAAGGAAGAAATGAGTATTAGAAAGATGCTTAAATATCCTCCATACTATTATTTAACATTAGTTAGTATATCTTCAAGAGATTATGAAGGCGGATTTAAAGAAGCTAATAAGATAGGTAATTATTTAAGAAGTAAACTTGGTAATTCAATTATACTTGGTCCTACTACTAGTAGTGTATTTAAGATAAATAATATTTATCATTATCAGATTATTATTAAATATCAAAAAGAAGATAATTTAATAAGTACTTTAAATTTTATTATTGATATGTATAAAAATAATAATAAGATAGATGTAGAAGTAGATTTTAATCCAATTAGAATTTAAGTCTTGCTACTTCTTTTTTTTTATTGTATAATTAAGTTAATGGTAGGTGATAAATATGAAACTAAATAGAAAAGGATATACGCTAATAGAGCTACTGGCAGTAATACTTATAATAGGATTAGTTTTAGGCTTTTCTACTTATGGTATTATTAATGCTTTTAATACTTCTAAAAATAAGTCACTTACTATAAGTATAAATAGTATTAAAGAGTCTGCTGAAACATATGCTACTGAAAAAAATGATGATAGTAATTACTGGTTAGATATTACTGATAAAGAGAATAAATATTTTTGTACTACTATTGAAGAACTTATGAATAAAGGCTTACTTGATAAAAAAGCCGAAAGTACCAAGTTCAAAAAAAGTGATTTTGTATTAGTAAAGAAGAATAAAGTAACTAATGTTAATAGTAAAGCTGAAATATTAACTAATGATAATAATAATGATGATTATAAAGTATGTAGTGGTAATATTGTCAATGAAAAAGTTACAGAGTATCCTAAACTAGATAGTGGTACTAGTTATACTGATGAGATAGAAGTACCATTTACTGATGCTAAGACTAATCCAAGTAGTACTATGTCTGACAAAGTATGTATGTATGGAGATAGTTCTGCTAATATAAAAGAGACTGGTGTTATAGAAGGTAATACTTGTAAATTACAAGGATTAAAACAAAATGAAAAGTATTATTTAAGAGTATGTATGAAAACTAGTAGAGAAAGTTATTTATGTTCTAATACTGAAAGTAGAAGTACATTACAAGTTAAAAAACCAACTTATACATTAAGTTCTAATACATTAACTATTAAATATAATAATGCTAATATAAACGGAGAAGCAAAGTATTATTTTAAATCTACTGTTAAAGGTACTAGTAATATTAATGTTAAGAGATGTACTCTAAGTAATAATATCTTTACTTGTGATGGTAATACAACAACTATAGAAAAATATGCTTGGTATCAATCTTCAAGTAATCAGATAAATATAAGTTATACTACTACTGGAAAAGCAAAAGTAACAGCTAGAACAGTAGATAAGAGTAATAATTATAATGAAAGTACTAAAGATTTTACTATAAATAAATATACAATAACATTTATTAAAGAACCTGCTGACAAAATAGGAGGAGAAGCAAGTAACATTACCAAGTCGTGTTATGCTATAAGCGGACAAAGCTGTAGTATAACTTCACCTACTATTGAGAAAAAAGGATACGCTATAATAGGTTGGAATACTAATAAAAACGCTACTACTAGTATTTGGAATATAAATACTAGTAAAAGTATATCATCTAGTGCTACATATTATCCAATACTAAAAGCTAATATTTATACAATTACATTAAATAATCAAGGTGCTACAAGTTCAGGTACAAAAAAAGTATATTATCAATATAATACCACTAAAACGATAAATGGAACAACATGTTACTATTATACTAATAGTTCTTTAACTACTTGTTTATCTGGTGGATATAATATTAATAAACCTTCAAAAACAGGATATTCATTTAAAGGCTATTATACAAGTACTAATGGTAGTGGTACTAACTATGTAAATAGTTCTGGAACATTTATCAATAATGCTTATAAAACAATAGGGGATAAAACATTATATGCTAACTGGCAGGCTAATACATATACAATAACATATAATGCTAACGGTGGAAGTGGAGCACCATCTAGTCAAAGTTATACATATGATCCTAACAATGATACTGTCTTTTATTTATCAAGTACAACTCCTTCTCGTTCTGGTTATACATTTTTAGGATGGAGTCTAAGTAGTACCGCAACATCAGCATCTTATAGTGCTGGACAAAGATGGGGAACACATAATGCTAATAATTATACATTGTATGCCGTATGGAAAAAGACAGTAACAGTATGTGGTGAAAATGGTCACGTTTGGAAAACAAGAGGAATAAAAATAATTAGTACAAGATTTACATGGACCTGTACACGTGGTGAAAATCATACAACAGCATATATAATTTACTGTAGTAAATGTGGTATGTCAGCCCTATATTATGAAGATCATTATTCTGGTTCTCCCGGTGCTACATTAATGTGTCCAACACATCCATATGACATTGGATCTAGTGAAGTTGATAAAGTAGTAGATGACTGTAGCCTTTCTAGTTATTCAGATGCCAAAAAAGTATCCGGTGGAAGCAATAGTTTTGAATCAACAAATAAAAGAAGTTGCTAAAACAAAATAAATAGTGGTTTAAATAACCACTATTTTACTATGTCATAAAATTCTTTAGGTATTTCACTAGTAAATATCATTAACTTATTACTAATAGGATTAATAATTTCTAATCTATTAGCATGTAATGCCAGTCTACCTAAAGGATCATTCTTTTTCTTAGCATATCTATTATCACCAAGAATAGGATGACCAATATCTGACATATGACATCTAATTTGATTTCTTCTACCAGTAGATATAAGTATTTTAACTAAAGAATATTTATTATTATATTTAATTCTTTCATAATCAGTAATAGCTAGTAATCCATCTTTATTTTTAGAAGAATATACTTGTAATGTTTTAGACATCTTTAAATAAGATTCAATATGTCCTTTACTATTAGTAATGCCTTCCACAGTAGCAGTATATTCTCTTTTCTTAGCTAAGTCATTCCAATTATCTTGATATAGTTTTTGTACCTTTTGATTCTTAGCAAACATAATAACACCTGAAGTATCATAATCTAATCTATGAATAACAAATACTTTCTTATTTTCCATCTTTAAATAATTAGATACTTCACGATATAAAGTTTTTTCTTTTTCTTTACTATTAGATATAGTTAATATTTTAGTTGGTTTATCTATAACAATAATATCGCTATCTTCATAAATAATCTTTAAATTAACATCCTTATAAGTAATAGCTTTACCAATACTAATAATATCACCACTATTTACTACATAATTATACTTAGTAATAACATTATTATTAACATAAATACATTCATTCTTAAGTAAAGATTTAATGTTATTCTTAGATTTATTTAAATTATTTCTTAAATAATTATATAATTCATCTTTTTCTTTTACAATAAATTTATCCATAACATCACATCCATATATATTATACAATAAATATAAAGTAAATAAAACCCTAAATAACAATTAACTAGGACTAAAATAATTATTATCTACATATATTTATCTAGGTGATACCATGAAAAAGTTAGTAGTAATAATAACCATTTTAATACTATTTATTCCTAAAGTAAATGCAAGTACTAGTAGTGCTTCTTCTTATATATTAATGGATTCTACAACAGGAAGAGTACTTATGTCAAAAGATATGCATAGTAAAAGATTAATAGCCTCAATTACAAAGATAATGACCGCTACTTTAGCCATAGAAAGTGGTAAATTAGATGATGTAGTAGAAGTCTCTCCTATTATAAAAGAAGCCTATGGATCAGGAATATATATCGAAGTAGGAGAAGAAATAACATTAAAAGATTTAGTATATGGACTAATGTTAAGAAGTGGTAATGATGCCGCTATGATGATATCTGAATACATTGGAGGAACTACTGAAGAATTTGTAAATATGATGAATAACAAGGCTAAAGAAATAGGCATGAAAGAAACTACCTTTTATAACCCCAGTGGCCTTCCAACTCCTAGTGGTAATTATTCTTCAGTTTATGATATGGCATTATTAACTAAGTATGCTATGAATAGTCCAGTTTATCAAGAAATAGTTAAAACAAAAACCTATAAAGTAACTACTAATAAGAAAACATATCTATGGCACAATAAAAACAAACTATTAAAATATGACTATATAACCGGAGGTAAAACAGGCTATACCGAAGAATCAGGCCGTACTCTAGTATCTACTGCTAATATCGATAATATGTCATTAATCGTAGTAACAATTAGAGACTCAGACGATTGGAATACCCATATTGAACTATATAATTATGCCAAAGATAATTACTATGCTTATCGTGTTTTAAATAAAAATAAATTTAAAGTATATGGAGAAAATTACTATAAAGATGCTCTTTTTTATATCAAAAATAATATCTATATTCCATTAAAAAAAAGTGAAACTAAGTCCTTAATAAGTCATATAAAATTAGATAAAAAGAAAAACTATCATAATAATACCGTAGTAGGAGTAGATCAAATCTATTTAGGTAAAGAATTAATATATGAAGAAGATATATATATAACCAAAAATAAAAATATAGCTAAAGAAAGTATTCTAAGTAAAATAAAAAAGTGGTTTCATGATTAATTATATATGGTTTATCTTTCTTTTACTAGGAGTAATCTTTGGTATAATAAATAAAATAGATTTAACTACTAGTATGATATCTTCAGGTACTAAAGCCATAAATATGATTCTAAGTATTGTACCATTAATGTGCTTATGGCTAGGTACAATGAAAATAGCAGAATCTTCTGGCCTACTAGATATCATATCTAAAAAATTATCTAAAGTAGTAAGAGTAATCTTTCCCGAAATACCAGATGGAGACCCCTCTATTAGTTATATATCTTCAAATATAGTTATGAATATGTTAGGACTAGGTAATGCTGCTACTCCTTTTGGATTAAAAGCTATGAAAGAGTTACAAAGACTAAATAATACAACTACTGCTTCTAGATCAATGATAACATTTCTAGTAATAAATACATCTTCAGTAACCATAATACCAACTACTGTTATAAGCTTAAGAATATTAAATAACAGTATAAATCCAACATCAATCGTACCATTAACAATAATAACTACTTTTATATCTACTTTCTTAGCTTTAGTATTAGATCGATTATTTTATATCTTATGGAGAAAAAGACATGATTAATTATTTTATTCCCATAGTAGTATTAATAATTATAATATATGGCATATATAAAAAAGTAGATATCTTTAATACCTTTATAGAAGGTGTAAAAGAAGGTATGAAGATAAGTATTAATTTATTTCCTACTATCTTTACTTTAATAATAGCTATATCTTTATTAGTAGATAGCAATTTTATAACATCATTAACTAAATTATTAAATCCTATTTTTAATAAAATAAACTTTCCTACAGAAGTACTACCACTTGCTATTCTAAGACCAATATCAGGATCTAGTTCTTTAATCATATTAGATAGTATTATAGCTAAGTATGGAGCAGATTCTTTTATAGGTATATTATCATCAGTAATGCAAGGATCTACTGATACTACTATTTATATTATTGGTATGTATTTTGCTAGTATTGGTATTAAGAAAATAAGATACTCTTTAGTAGTTGGTTTATTAGCAGATCTTTTAAGTATAATAATAAGTTTATTAGTAGTATCTATATATTTTAGTTAATCCCCTTCATCCTGTAGTATTCCGGGGTATGATAGAGCCTTTAGGTCTCTATCATTCTTCAAATTCATATCAGTTATCAGTAAGTTAATAATTTAATAATAATAAGTAAAACTAAACAATAATACTTCCATATATCAAATAATAACATAAATTATTATAGGGAGGAATATATATGAAAAATTCTTATAATAAAATAAATAAAGATATGGAATGTTTAAAAAATAAGAATTGTATTCCAATAATCATTGAACCAACAGGACCTCGTGGAAGAGATGGTAAAGATGGAGTAGCGGATACTATCAAAATAGAAAATACACATATATTAGATTTTGTTATACCAAAAGAACAACCTGGAAAAGAAGGACCAATAAAATCAGCATATTTAGTAACTTTTAATGATGAAACACATCCCAATGGAATAGAAGTAAATCCTAATAATAATATACCACTAGAAAGATTAGAATTAGATGTAAGTAATATCATTCTATTAGATAGCACTAATAATCTAATAAAATTTAATATTCCAGGTTATTACAAAATAACATTTATTGTAAATGCCTATCCAGAAGTACATACCACTGATTTTGATCCTACTAAAGATATAGTGGCCATAGGTTTTAGAGAAACAGGAACTGATCATATTTATGTAGGAATAAGTTCATTTATCTATAATGGTGAAGCAGGATTAATTACATCAACTGGTATAATCTCAGTAGTAGATACAGCAGTTACATATGAACTAGCTAATATAGGTAATTATCCAATATATTTAGATTCACCATTACAAGCTAATATAAAAGCAAAATCATATTTTGCTAATCCATTAGTGGTTTTAATTATTGATTATTTAGGAAGGCCTGATTTATAATGAATAAATATAAAATATGTATATATGCCATATGTAAGAATGAAGAAAAATATATTGATACTTGGTATAATAGTGTCAAAGAAGCTGATAAAATATTTATATTAGATACAGGTAGTACAGATAATACTTTTAATCTATTAAAAGATAAAGAAAAAGTAACAATAAAAAAAGAAATAATATCACCATGGCGTTTTGATGTAGCAAGAAATAAATCATTAGATATGGTAGATAAAGATACCGATATATGTATATGTATAGATTTAGATGAAATATTATTACCTGGATGGAGAAAAATACTTGAACAAAATTGGAAAGAAGATACAACAAGAGTATACTATACATATAATTGGAAATTAGATAATAACAATAGACCATTAGTAACTTTTTATACTGATAAAATACATAAACGTAATGGTTATAAATGGACTCATCCAGTCCATGAAGTATTAACACCAGTGATAATAGAACATAAAATAATAATAAAAGACATAATATTAAATCATTATCCTGATTTAAATAAAAGTAGAAGTAATTATTTACCATTACTAGAAATGTCAGTTAAAGAATCTCCTAATGATGATAGAAATATGCATTATCTAGGTAGAGAATATATGTACCATCAAAAATACAATGAAGCTATTGATATATTAATAAAACATCTAAATCTAAAAACAGCAACCTGGAAAGATGAACGAGCTGCTTCTATGCGTTTTATTGGTAGATGTTATAATTATTTAGAAAGATATGATGAAGCTATATTATGGTATAAAAAGGCAATAAAAGAAGCCCCTTATTTAAGAGATCCTTATGTAGAATTAGCTCTTTTATATCATAAACTAAATAAAAATAATAAAGTAATATATTATACCAATAAAGCATTAAGTATTAAAAATAAAGATATGACCTATATAAATGAAATATTTAGTTGGGATAATACTATCTATGATATTAGAAGTATAGCCTTTTATAACATAGGTAAATATAAAGCATCTCTAAAGAATATAAATATAGCAATTAGTATGGATAAAACAAATGAAAGACTTATAAATAATAAAAAAATAATAGAGAGAAATATTTAAAATCCTCTCTATTTTAATTTACATTTAAAAGTATTCATAGTATAATTATAGAAGATGTAAAAGAGGTGTAGTATGGCAAATAAGAGAAGAAGAAAAAGAAAACTAAAATCATTTACTAAAGTATTAATGGTATTAATACCATGCTTTGTAGTAGTAGGAGTAATCTATGGTATTGATATAAATAAAACAAATGATAATAAAACTCCAGATATTAAATTAGATACCCAGATAAATAATGATAATATAGTTAAAGATAGTAATACTCAAGATAATAATACTAGTGTAGACGATTCAGAAGTAGATCCAAACGATATTTATGGAATATTAGAAAGTATAGCAAAAACAGATTATCGTTATAAAGAAGTATTAGCAAATAAAGACATATACCCTGAAAAATTATTAGAAATGCTATCTCGTAACAAAGATATGATAAGTTATATGTATGACTTTGAAGATAAAAAGGGTCATATTTATATCGATAATATTGGTAAAGTAACCAAAGGAGAATATCCATTACTATTACAATATGATAAAAAATGGGGTTATGGTATTTATGGTGATAATGTTATAGCAATAAATGGTTGTGGTCCAACCTCTCTTGCTATGGTAGTAGCAGGTCTAACAGGCAAGAATGACACAACTCCTTATGATATAGCTAAATACTCATATGAAAAAGGCTATTATACCAAAGAATGGGGGACTAAATGGGATTTAATGTCAATTGGTATAGAACCATTTGGAATAATTGGTAAAAAGATAGTTTTATCCAAACAAAATTTATATAATGAATTAAATAATGGTCATCCCCTAATAGCAAGTATGCGACCAGGAGACTTTACAACAGTAGGGCACTTTATAGTATTAACAGGAATCAAAGATGATAAAATAATCGTAAACGATCCCAATAGTAGAGAAAGAAGTGCTAAGTTATGGGAATATGATGTAATAGCTCCTCAAATAAAAGGATTATGGACTTATAGTTTAACAAGTTAAAAGAACTAGAATCATCTAGTTCTTTTATCATAATATAAGTATATAGTAATAACTAATATATAATAGATATGGTTGATATCTTGTTTTTAGACCTTAGGCTAAAGAAAGCACTGAAAAACTTAAGTTTACTTAAGGTTGAAAGTGAAATAAAAAAGAGTCTATATAAAATAGAACTCTAAGATATCATAAATGGAGGACGTAGTCGGATTTGAACCAACGCTCAGGGAGTTGCAGTCCCGTGCCTTACCACTTGGCTATACGTCCAAAGAACATACTAATTATATCAAAAAATATAACCCTTTTCAATATATTTTATGAAAAAAAACAAAAAAAGTACAAAAATAGATGAAAAAAAATCAAAGTTATAGTATAATAGATGTACTTTGAAAGGGGAAGTATATAAAATGGAAAGATTACAGAAAAGAATAGCAACATCAGGTTATTGTTCAAGAAGAAAAGCCGAAGAACTAATACAAAAAGGATTAGTAGAAGTAAATGGAGAAGTAATAACAAAATTAGGAACAACAGTTAAACCTGGAGATATCATAACAGTAGAGGGAAATATTTTAGATAATAGCAAAGCTTATGAATATTATTTATTAAATAAACCAAAAGGAGTAGTAACCACTACTAACGATGAAAAAGGAAGAAATACAGTTATAGATTTAATTGAAACAAATACAAGAATATATCCCGTAGGAAGATTAGACTATGATACAACCGGAGCCTTAATATTAACTAATGATGGTAACTTAGCAAACTTATTAATGAGACCAGATTCACAAGTAGATAAAACTTACATAGCAAAAGTAAAAGGAATAGTTCAAATACCCGATATTCAAAAATTAAGAAATGGTATCATTATAGATGGAGTAAAAACAAAAAAAGCAAGTGTTAGACTAAAGAGTGTTGATAAAAAGAAAGAAACATCAACAGTAGTATTAACAATCCATGAAGGAAAGAATCATCAAATAAAAAAAATGTTTGAAAGTTTAGGCTATAAAGTAATTAAATTAAGAAGAGAAAAAATAGCTTTTCTAGATTTAAAAGGTTTAATGCCTGGAGAATATCGTAATTTAAGTATTAAAGAAGTAAAAGTATTATATAGTTTATGCAAAAAATAAGGTGAGGTTATGGAAGTTAAAGTAATAGAAGCAAAAAACAATGAAATTAGATTGGTTGAAGATATATTATTAATTTATGTTAAAGATATTAATTTATTAAGAAATATGAATAAAGAACAATTAGTTGAATTTATGTTTAATGAAAATGAAATTGTTAAATCGCTTAGTTTTGTGAGAGAATTTAAAGAAAGTATTAGAAATTGTGTTTTTGATATTATTAGTGTTAATGAATTAAGAGATCTTATTGAAAGTAAAGAGGTTCCTTTATATTCACTTATAATTAGTACTGCTACTTACTATAAAAAAATTTATTTAGCTTTAAAAAGAAATGCAATAGATGAAGTTTCTATTGAATGTTCAAAAGAAAATTTTGTTAATGTTATTTCTTTAGTTAATAATGGAACTAGAAATGTTACTATTAAATGTCATGATATTTCTTTGAAAGAATATAGTGAATTATTAAAAGATATTAATGTATCTAATAAAAATGTTAAAGTTGATTATCAGGAGGCCAATACTCCGATTAAATTAAATACTTTACATAATTTATCTTTATTTATTGGTAATATTGTTAGTGATATTAATAAATATAATTTATCTAATTTGGAGAAAATTATGTATGTTTATGATATTGTTAAGTATCGTATTTATAACAAAGATGAAGATAATTATCTAAATAATAGGGATTTAGATAAGGTAACAAGTGGAAATACAATAGTATGTTCGGGATTTAGTAATTTATTTAATGCTATTTTGATGTCTTTAGATATTAAGGCTATGCCTTTAATTTCTAAAACTGCTAATCATCAAAGGAGTATTGTTTATGTTAATGATTCTAAATATGATATAGATGGAATATATGTTTTTGATCCAACATGGGATTGTCGTAAAAAAGAAAGTGAGAATTATTATTTGGAACGTTATAATTATTTTATGATGCCTCTTAGTAGATCTAAAATTACGGCATATGATGAGATTAGTAGATTATTAGAAGTTAATGTTAAAGATATAATAAAAAAAATATATGGTTATAGTTGTAATGATGAAGAACTTATGAGTGGTGTCTTTGTTTTGAATGAGTTAGAAAATTTATTTGGCTTTGCAGAAATCGATATATTTAATGAACATGATGATAGATTATCTTCTATAATGGAAAATTATTCTAACTTAGTTAAAAAATATGATCAAAATGAATTATCTAGTACTATTTTCTTTAAATTATTATATCGAGTAAGAAGAATTGAATTTAATAATGCTGCTGTTAGTGATATTGATTTATATGATCTTATTAGTACAGTTGTATCTAGGGAACTTAGTATTAAGAGACTAGAATATGATAAAGATACTTCGCCAATAGAGAAACTTTTAGGCCTTTTTATGGTTGAAGATGATGTTAAAGAGATTATATCTAAAAATATTAAAAGTTTGGAAAGAGAAATTACTCCTAATGGGGTAGGAATAGAAAGAGATACTACTAATATTAAGCTTATTAAAACTTTGAAGAAAATAAATGAAATTAAATAGACTGTCGAATGTTTTTGACTTTCTATTTTTTTTATTGAAAAAAATTTTAAAATATGATAATATTAGTATGAAAGTATTGGAGAGTAAGCAGGTGTCACATATGAAAAATAAAATAATAATAGTATTAAGTATCTTATTAGTAGTCATATTAATATTCGCCTTATGTAGTAATAATAACGAAAAAACTATTAAAACCGATGGCATTTATAATATAAATGTAAATGGTGATTCATCAGTTACTATTTCTTCAAAACAAACTAAAACTATCTTCTTTAAAATAAATAATAAAAGTAAAAAAGATACAAATTATAAAGTAGGATATATTGGTAACAATGTTAAAATAACATATGATTCTAAAGACTCTGATCCACTAGAAGGAACTATCGAAAAAGAAAGTATGAAATATATCAAATTAAAAATAGAAAATACTAGTATAGATGCCACTACTATTACATTATATTCAATATTAGAAAATAGTACTGATACTTTACCAGAAGGAATAAAAATAATATCAGAAGAATAGAAAAGGAGCCGAACAAATATGAAGAAAAAACATCTAATAATAGTAGAAACTATTATAATAAGTGCCATAGTTATATTAGGATTATATCAAACCTTTGCTCTAAGTGGAGACATAACTAAAGATACAAGTGGCTATTATAATGTTACCGTATCTGATGGAACTACTGTTAATGTACCTGCAAATAGTAGCAAGACAGTATATTATAAACTAACCAACACTAATAAAGGAACAGTTAAGTATGGTGTAGGTTATAGCGGTTCTAACATAACAGTAAAATATTACCATGATACACAAGACCCAGTAACTGGAACAGTAGATTATGGTAAAAGTAAATTTATAAAATTGTACATTCAAAATACTGGAAGTACTGCCACAACTGCAACATTATCTACAATCTTAGGCTATGAAAAAGGTGGAAATTTAATAGTACCATCAGGAGTTACTTTAGTTAATGAAGAATATAAAATATATACAATTACTTATAATTTAAAGGGTGTTAGTGGTACAACACCAGATACACAGACTAAATTAAGTGGTGAATCAGTTATTTTACCAATTTTAGCAGGAAGTAGATTTATTGGATGGAGTCCTAATACAAATGCTAATGTTTCAACATATTTAGGCGGCAGCAGTTTTAAAATGGATTCTGATGTTACTTTTTATGCAGTATGGAGTGGTGCTATGGGTGGACGTGGAAATGAATTTGGAGTAAGTGTAGAATCTAATTATAGCGGTGCATGGAAGAATATAGGCGATGGTGCCGTAGATATAGGAGATGATATTGTTTTTTCTGTTCTTGAAGAGCCATCATCAGTAAGTGGATATGTTTATTCTAGTGCAACATGCGAATTACTAGGTGATGGAGAAAATATAGTAGAAAGTGATATGACTAAAACAGTTTCTTCAAAACCTTATGGAACATTAACAGAAAGGATATTTACAGTTCATACTTCTTCATATAATATAGATATTATTAATTCTGTCGCTTGTTCAATTATTTATACAAAAGCATAAATCAAAAGAGAGCATACATAATGTATACTTTCTTTTATATCATGTATAAAGAATTATCATCTTGATATATATTTGAAGAATTACCTATCTTTTGTTCTAATAATTTAACTCTATTTTCTAGATTAGATATTTTATTATTAATTTCAAATATAGGATTATTTTGATTCATATTCATTTGTGGTAACATACCATTATTTAACATAGCCCCAGGAGGCATTTGATAGCCGTAGTTGGCATAAGCCATATTACCAGGAAAATTTTGATAATAACCTCCATACATCATATCTCTTTCTGTCATAATTTATTCCTTTCTTTCTACTTTATTATATGCAAAACATAAAAATAGTGATATAATACTAAGTAGGTGAAATTATGAGATTAAAAAACATTAAAGGAGCAAGTGAAAAAATACTTGAAGGAAAATACTTTATAAGTAATCCAAAAGATTATCGAGGAAAGTGGAATAAATTATTTAATAATAATAATCCTATCTATATAGAAATAGGTATGGGTAAAGGAAATTTTATCATAAAGAATGCTATATCTAATCCTAATATAAACTATATAGGAATAGAAATGTATGATTCAGTTATCTTAAGAGCGGTAGAAAAAACAAACAAATTAGAATTAAATAACTTATATTTAATTCGTATGGATGCACGTTTAATTGAAGAAGTATTTGATAAAGAAATAGATTTAATATACTTAAACTTTTCCGATCCATGGCCAAAAGAAAGACATACTAAGAGAAGACTTACTAGTCCTAGATTTCTAGCTAGATATGATAGTATATTTAAAGATAAGAAACATATTATAATGAAGACTGATAATATAGATTTATTCAATTATTCAGTAGAATCATTAAAAGAATATGGATATAATATAAATGATATAAGTAATGATTTACATAGTTATAAAGATAATATCATTACTACAGAATATGAAGATAAGTTTACTAGTAAAGGAATCAAAATAAATTATTTTGATGCTAGTAAGAATTAGGAGGTATATATGAAAGTATTTAATAAATTAGATATAAATCCCACGAATATGAACCTATATATGGAAGCAGTAACTCATTCATCATTTACTAATGAGAATCCTAATTATCCAGATTATGAAAGATTAGAGTTTCTAGGAGACGCCGTATTAGAAATAATCATAAGTGAATATTTATATAAAGAAAGACATTTAGAAGAAGGAACAATGACTAGAATGAGAGCTTCTTATGTATGTGAAGAAGCATGTGCTACATATGCTAAAGAAATAGGGTTAGATTTAGATATAAAAGTAGGAACAGGTGAAGAAATAAATCAAACCATCTTAGCAGATGTCTTTGAAGCCTTTGTAGCGGCTCTTTATCTAGATCAAGGGTTTGAATTTACTAGAAGTTTTGTATTAAATATAATTTTAAAATATATTGAAAAAGAAGTAGATTTCTTACATGATTATAAAAGTACATTACAAGAACTAGCACAAACAGTAAAAAAATCAATTATCTATGAAGTAGTAGATGAAGAAGGCCCTGCTCATAATAAAAAATTTACTTCCATAGTTAAAGTAGATGGAATCATTATGGGAAGAGGAACTGCTGGTAGTAAGAAAGCATCAGAACAAGAAGCCGCTAAAGACGCATTAAGTAAAAGAGCAGGTATAAAGTAGGAGGAAAAAATGAAAATAACAAAAGTAGTAGTAGGATTATTAGAAGAAAATTGTTATGTTTTAGAAAAAGATAAACAAGTCATAGTAGTAGATCCAGGTGATGAATACGAAAGAATAAAGAAAGTAATAGGTCGTAAAAAAGTAGCAGGAGTCTTAATAACCCATAATCATTTTGATCATGTTGGAGCTTTAGAAGAATTTGACCCAAGTCTAGTATACAAATATGATAATCTAGAAGAAGGAGAACATACTATAGGACCATTTAATTTTGAAGTAATATACACTCCTGGTCATACTAAAGACTCAGTAAGTTATTATTTCAAAGAAGATAATATTTTATTTGATGGTGATTTTGTCTTCTGTTTAGGTATTGGTAGATGTGATTTAGATGATGGTGACTATAAAGAAATGATGCGTAGTATCGAAAAAATAAAGAAATATCCTAAAGATATGATAATATGTCCAGGACATGGTAATCATACAACATTAGAGTATGAGATGGAAAGAAGCTTATATTTCAAAAGAGGAAATAATGAATAAAGTAGTAGAATTACTTATAAAAAATAATAAAACCATTAGTACTATGGAATCATGTACCGGAGGAGCTCTAGTAAATGCTATTACTAATATACCAGGAGCAAGTGAAGTACTTAAATTTAGTGCTATAACATATTCTAATGAATATAAAATAAAACTAGGGGTAGATAGTAAAATAATCGATAAATATACTGTATATTCAATAGAAACAGCAGATGAAATGAGCAAGGTAATTAGTAATTATACCAATTCCAATTACGGAGTAGGAATAACTGGAAAACTTAGTAGGCCAGATATAAATAATCCTTATGGAGAAGATAATTTGGTATTTATAAGTATCTATAACAAAGATAATAATAAATATTATCATAAAGAAATAAAAGTAGATAAAATAACTAGAGAAGAAAATAAAAACATCGTTATAGAAGAAATAATAACCATGTTAATTAATATAATTAATTAGGTGAGAATATGAAGAAAGTAATTATAGGTATACTTGGTACTAGTGAATATATGAAGACCAATGATGCCTTTTATGATGTATATAAATATAGTAATAATTATATCAAGAAAATAGTAGAAAATGATGCCGTGCCACTACTAATACCATTAGTAGATGACAAATTAATAGAAGAAACACTAGATATGTGTGATGGTTTATTATTACCCGGAGGAAGCTATATCAAAGAAGTAAATTTCAAAGTAATAGATTACTTCTATCAAAGAAAGAAACCTATATTAGGGATATGTATGGGTATGCAAACACTAGCCATGTATTCAGTTAATATAGAAAATAAAGAAAGAAAAAGAATAATAAAACCAATAGATACCGGAGTAGATCATTGGCCTATTGAAGTAATAAGAAAGAACTTAACTACTTTAGCTCATAAAGATTATGTTAATGAAGATAGTCTTCTATATAAAATATTAGATCGTAAAGAAATAATAGTAAATAGTCTTCATCATAATACCATAACTGAAGTAGGAAGTAGCTTTAAAGTAGTAGCCTATTCTGAAGATAATTTAATCGAAGCTATTGAATATAATGGCAGCGATCGTTTTGTACTAGGAGTTCAGTTCCATCCTGAAGTATTACCACAATATAATAATATATTTAAAACTTTTATAAGTAGATGTAAAGATGATATCTCTATGTAGATATCTCTTTTATTATATCCTCTAAAGTCTGGGTCTTTAGAGGTTAACTAAAGCCTTAATTAAGTCTTTAGTTAAGATATCAACCATATCTATTATATATTAGTTATTACTATATACTAAGTAAATATTGTTTTACATTAAAAAAAATGATATACTTAATATGATAGAAGGGATGAGATATGAATTTAAAAGGTATTTTAGATATTAATAAAACAATAAGTAAAGATTTATTTAAAGAAACAAATTATCCTTGGGAGGTATTACCCTATATAAAAGATTATATTATTACTTTAGGTAATAATCTTGATAAAGATAATTATACCGAAATAGAAGACCATATCTGGGTAGGAAGTAATGTAGAAATAGATAAGTTATCTACGATTATAGCACCATGTATAATAGATGATAACACTATAATAAGACCAGGAGCATATATAAGAGGAAATGCTATTATAGGAAAGAATTGTGTAATAGGAAATAGTACTGAGATAAATAATGCTATTATATTTGATAACTGTCAGCTACCACATTATAACTATGTAGGAGATTCTATTCTAGGATATCACGTTCATTTAGGAGCGGGAGTAATACTTAGTAATTTAAAGAATGATGGTACAAACATTGATATCAAATATAAAGGTAAGAAGGTTTCTACTGGTATGAGAAAAATGGGTTCTGTAGTAGGAGACTCTACTGAAGTAGGATGTAATAGTGTATTATATCCAGGTACTATTATTGGTAAGAATACTAATATTTATCCTTTAACTAGAGTAAGAGGTATAATAAATAGTAATAGTATAGTAAAAGACGAAAATACAGTAGTAGATAAAGAGTTAAATTATGCTAAATAAAAAAATTAATAGATTATACATAGCATTTTTAATAATTGGTATTACTATTACTTCAATTGGTTTATATGCAGCTATTAAAACGTTAGATAATAGTAACAAAGTGGATACTATAGGTACAATAACCTCTATAGTAAGTACTTCTAGTGATACTCCTGATGTATATGTTACTTATAATGTTGATGGTAAAAGATATACTTCAGTAATGCGTGGTTACTCAAGTACCTTTTATGAAGGTAAAAAGATAGACATATATTATATGAAGAATGATCCTAATATCATAGGAAATAAGAAATTAGAATTATTAATTTTATTACTTCCTTTTATAGGCCTTATTTTCCTATTAATTGGAGGTATAAATATATTTAAAATAATAAGTAATAAAAAGAAAAAAGAAAGATTAATAAAAACTGGTATTAAGATAGAGGCTACTTATATTGAGACTAATACTAATTTTAATTTAAGAGTATTAGGAAGAAACCCTAGTAATATAATATGTGAATATGATGATCCAATAAGCAAAAATACATATAGATTTAAAAGTGAAAGATTATGGTATGATCCATCACTATATATAAGTGATTGTGAGATAGAAACCTTTACAGTATATGTAAATAAAAATGATATGAAAGACTATTACGTTGATATAGAAGAATTAATAGATAAGGAGTAATTATGGCTACAATTAAAGAATATTTAAAATATTATAAAAGTTTATCTTTTAGTGAATGTAAATTAAATATAAATGATGTATTATTGTTTACTGAATTATCCTATATAGATTGGCATAATATTGTACCTGAAGATAATAATAAAATAACCCTAAAAGAAGCTTTTAATATTTATCAAAAGACTAAGAATGTTTACTTAAGTACTTTTATGAAAGGTAATATTGCCAATCTAAAAGATATTTATACAAGTACTAGATATAAAGATATATATCTAAGTAACTATAAAGAATATGTCGATAATGAAAAACAATTCGGAGCACTCAAAATACATTTTGATAATAAAGTATTTATTTCCTATAAAGGAACTAATGGAACAATCATAGGGTGGAAAGAAGATTTTACTTTAGGTTATCATTTTCCAATTATATCTCAAAAGTACGCTATTAATTATTTAAATGAAGTAATAACAAGTGAAGATAAAGAAATATATATCGGAGGTCACTCTAAAGGAGGCAATCTTGCTATGACATCTTCAATGTATTGTAATAATGATATTTTTAAAAGAATAAAAACTATATATAATTTAGATGGCCCCGGTTTTAGAGAAAAAGACTTAAATAATAACTTCAAAAAGATATTACCTAAACTACAAATATATATACCTGAAGATAGTATTATTGGTATGCTTCTATATAGTACTAATAATAAAAAAATAGTAAAATCAAATACCTCAGGTATTATGACTCATGATATTAATACTTGGTTATGTTTTGGTCAGTTTCTAGAAAAAGGTAAACAATCAAAACTAAGTATTAAAATAGATAACCGTATCAAAAATTGGAATAAAAATTATACTGATAAAGAATTAGAAGTAATGATAACCTCTATCTTTAATGTATTTGAAAAAAATAATATTAAAAGTTTTAGAGAACTAAAAAAATTAAAATGGAATCAAATAGTAGGCATGATTAATGAAGTAAATGATATAGATGACGAAACTAAGAAACTATATTCTGAAACTATTAAAGATTTAATATGGTTAAACAATAAGAAATAATTAATAAGCAAGAGAGAAATATCTCCCTTGTTTTTTATTACAATAAGTGATAAAAAACACAAATAATAAAATTATGATTTTTAAGTAAATATGATTTTTAAGTAAATAATTGACAACAATATAAAAAAATGTTAGTATATAAGCAAAGTTTATGGAGGATAGGCTTTTAAATATATTTAAATAATAAAAAATGTAATCAAAAAAACCTATTGATATTATGGAGGATGAAATATGATAATAGGAATAACTGGAAATTATGAAAAAGAGAAAATTTATAGTTTTATGGAGAAATATTATTCATTTGAATATGTAGATGTGGATAAAATACTAAAAAAGATTGTATTAAAAAACATCTATAAAAAAGGAATCAAAAAGGATAATTGGAAAAATAATCAAACGTTGTTGCTAAAAATTAAAAATGAAGTAGACAAAGAATTATGGAAAAGAATAAATGATTTAGGAAAGGAAAAAACAATAGTTATTGATTATTCGGTATTGGAATGTTCTTCAATTTTTGATGATTGTAATTTAATAATAAAAGTATATTCTGATAATACTTATATTGCCACTAATGAAATAGAATTATTAAAAAAGTATAAAAAAAGTAGTAATGAATCAAATTACAGTAAATCAAAATATCATTTAGAATTGGAACTATCAAATGATTGGGAAAATAAATTAAGAGATTTTATAAACTTTAATTTGTTTGGTACTAAAAAAATAACTGTAATAGTTCCGGTATATAATGTTGCCGATTATTTAGGTAGATGTGTAAATAGTATCAGAAATCAAACATATAGAAATCTAGAAATAGTACTAATAGATGATGGATCTACTGATGAATCATTAGAAATGTGTAAATTATTAGCTGAACAAGATGACAGAATTAAAGTAGTACACCAAAAAAACAAAGGTTTAGCAGAAACTAGAAACAAAGGGATAGAACTTGCTACTGGAGAATATATCAGCTTTATTGATTCTGATGATTATATTGATAATTCTATGTTTGAAACTTTATTAAAAGAGATTGAAAAAACTGGAGCAGATGTGTGTGAAGGAAGCTTTTATATTCATTTAAAAAATGGTAATATTAAAGATGTTAGTTGCGAGCAAAAAGACGTGAGATATGTATCTGGGAAAATGAATTTAATAAATGCTTATTCTGATGCAACGATATTAATACCCGCTTGGGATAAATTGTATCGATTGTCATCAATCAAAAAAATTAAATTTGATAAAAATTGCTTTAAGGAAGATGCTGATTACGTATATAGACTATGTATTGAAGGAAAAACTTTTTCATTAGTACCAGTGCCATTTTATCATTATCTAAAAAGAAAAAAAGTTTCTATAACTGGAGAAAAAATTTCGACAAAATTATTTACACTGCAAAAATGGGGAGAGGAAGCTTATAATCAAGTTTTATCTTATGGTGAAGAATATAGAGATGCTGCTGAGAAAATACTATACAATAGCCTAGTTCATATATTAAGAAATTTTATGAGGGATTATAAAGAACTATTGTTGGAAAATGGAGAATTCGATGAAGAAATTCATGATGTTGCAAGTCGTTTGATTAATTTGTTATTAAAAGCAAAAAATGTGAAAAAATTTAGAAAATTAGATGAGGTACTAGAAATATTAAATGAATTAATAGCAAGAGATGTTTTAAAAAAAGATAAATTACCAACTATTGAAATACCTTGCGTTGGTATACTATGGAATTCATTAAATGAAGAAATGATGAATGAGGCAGTCAAATTAATAAGTGAAAAAAGTGTGATCTATAATTGCGTTGAAATTGATCTAAAAGAAAAATATAGACAATTTATAGAAGATATTTATGTTCATAATCATGAATTTGAAGGTATACCAGTTATAAAAGCTAGTACTTTAATAGATAAATATGATAGTAATACAATTATGATTCTAAATCTAGTAATAAAGGTTTCAAATTATATATATTTTAATAAACAAAAGGGATATATGTTAGAAGAAATAGCAGAAATGAAGTCATTTATCAGAAAATATTTTAAACAAAAAATAAAGGATTACGCCTATGATAATATATTTCATTTAACTGTGGATGACGATGAGTATGAATATACCGATAAAATTTGTAAAAAATATATTAAAGACTATAAAAGAGAAGGAACAAATAATGAACAACAATAATAAAAATAATTCTGTAAAAAATTACCAAACTTTTGAAAATATTAAGAGAATGTACAAAAAAGCCTTTGGTGAAGAGCCATGCAATATGCAGGCAACAATATTAAATGGTGGTTTAAAAAATGCAGTTTATTTAATCTTAGAAAAAAACAGAAAATTTGTTCTTAAGATAGCACCAAAAGAAAAATCAAAAATGATTACTGCTGATAAAAATATTATTTGGTGGGAAGCAAATATGTTAAAAAAAATGGAAGAAATAGATTTTCCGGCACCAAGGTTAATATATTATGACGAAAGTTGTACTGTTTGTGAATCGCCATATATATTTATGACTTTTATAGATGGAAAAAATTATTTAGAAATAAAAAACACTATTAGTGTTGATTCTAAATCAAAAATAGAATATCAATTGGGAATCTTAAGTAGAAAAATTTGCTCTATAACGAATGATTCATTCTTTTTGCCAAGTAGTCCGGAAAAGAAATTCTATAGTAATTATGAATTTGTTTCTTATTTATTTCACTTATTGATTGAAGATGCTAGTAAGGCTAATATAGAGTTATCAAATGATACATATAAAACAATCAGTGATATAATTGATGAAAATGAAAAAAGTTTAAATAATATTTTAAATTTATGTTTATGTCACACTGATATATGGGATGGTAATATTTTAGTTGAAGATAGTAAAATAACTGGCATTGTAGATTTTTCAGATTTATATTTTTGCGACGAATTAATGACATTTTATTTTCATACCATCGATGGTAAGATAAGTAACAACTTTTTAGCTGGATTTCAAAAAATTAATTTAAATAGAGACGAAAAAATACGAATAGAAATATATAGAATGTATGTTATTTTAAAAATGATAGTCGATTGTGGATTAAAACAATATGGAAAATTTTCTTGGATGTATGAAAATTTAGATAATAGAATAAAAATATTAAAAAAATTAAAATA
>OLNQ01000922.1_pt1 | contig 29632 bp, 51 predicted proteins | sample 1672821 | NCBI WGS metagenome assembly OLNQ01 (sample SAMEA3136727, study PRJEB25190) | human gut metagenome | biome: human gut; feature: human-associated habitat; material: faeces | place: Austria | collected 2013 | reverse complement strand
GAAAATAAAATTGAAAAATTACAATTTGAAATACCTGAAGAATACAAAAACTTTGGCAGAAAAGCTTGTTTTAAAGCTAATGACAAGACTTTTGCAAAAAGCTTTGACAACATAACAGATAACACATTGACTTTAACAAGAGATATGACACAATATGATGAATTAGAAATGTCTATTGCTTTTTTTAAAATTGAAAATGAAGATGAAATCGTGGCTAGAACATCAATTTTGAAAATTTATATTGAAAATGCTATTGTTTGCGATGATGATATTAAACCAGACGAGCCTAAAGTTGTAATTTTAGATGAATTAATTCAAAAAGTAACTGAATTAAATGAAAAAGTTACTAAAGATGAAGAAACCAGGCAAAATCAAGAAACCACTAGACAGCAAAATGAAACCGTTAGGCAAGAAAATGAGACTGTTAGAGAGACAAACGAGCAAACTAGGATAAAGAATGAACTTGCTAGAAAAAAAGCCGAAGAAGAACGTAAAACTAATGAAAATGCAAGGGAAGAATACATAAGCAACTTAAAAGTGCAAGTTGACAATGGCGAGTTTGACGGTGCTGATTTTAATTACAAATGGGATGGTACTAAACTAGGCGTTAAAAATTCTAAAGAAACGACTTATCAATTTGTTGAATTAAAGGGCAGCAAAGGGGATAAGGGTGATACAGGAAACGGAATTCAAAACATCGAAAAAGTATCAACAGTAGAAAACGTAGATACTTATGCTATCCATTATACTGATGGAACTCAAACAACTTTTGATGTTACGAATGGCGAAGTTACAAAAGAGCAACTAGATGAAGTAGACAACAGGGCTAAAAAAACAAGAAACGAATTAGAACGAGTTAAAAATGATATTCTTGAAACAGGAACAGCAAGCGACAGTTTTATCAATGTTCAAGATAGTGCTTGGGCAGAATTACAAGAGCTTAGTGTCGATGGTGTTTGCGAACAACAAGCAACACCTTCACCTGATTATCCGCAAGAAATTAAAACAATAACAGATAGTTTGCGTGTGACTAGTAATAATGGAAAAGATGAAACAGAAGAAAATTATCTTGAAAGTGTCATAACTGCCAACCTTCCAGAAGGAGAATTTGTAGCCAAAATAGATGACACTTATAAAGATACATTAAAGGTAGTTTATAAAGAGGACGGAAAGCATCATTTAGTATTAAATAAGATTGTTAGTAAGACTGTTTTAAATGGAACTCAACCAATTAGCTATTCAAAAGTGATTAATGATGATAAATTTGTTGCACAATTTAATATAGGAACTGCTATCAAATCAAGTTCACCAATGATTTCTGATAAATTTACTTATTTATCTAATGGTTGGGCAAGTAATTCTGAAAATATCTCTACCGGTGGTTCAAGTAATAATCTATTGCAAATAAAGATTTCACAATCAAGACTCGAGGAAGTTTCGAATAATGGGTTCAACAATTGGCTATCAACTCATAATACAGAAGTATATTATGTGCTAGAAAACCCATACGAAGTCGATTTAGGAATAGTAGATATGCCTTTATCTTATGATGAGATTACAAACATATTTACTGATAGTGATTTACTACCACAAATTAATGCAAAATATTATAGAAATTTTACTAAAACGGTTCAAAACTTACAGATAAATGAAAAAACATTAAAGCAGGAACTTATAGACATAAATAACAGACTAACAGCATTGGAAACAGCAAAAACAAGTGAAAGCGAGGTTAATAATGATATACCAGTCGAATAATGTTTACTATTTGAAAAAGGCAAATGATTATGAAATAGCGAACTTAGAAATAAAATACAATAGTTCTAAAAAGAAAAATGTACTTGTTGTAACAGGAACAGAAGTTTACGTTTCAAATTTAGAAGAACCAAAAGAATACATTTTTAAAGAACTTGAAAAAAAATTATGTGAGGAAGAGTAAAATCTTTCTTTTTTTATCAAAAATTATTGACTAACTAACTAACTTATGTTATAATTAATATAGAAAGTGAGGGAGAAATATGAAAACAAGATTGATTCTTAAAGGTTCATTAAGTGAAATAATAAATAAACTTAAAGAACTGCAAGAAAACAAAAAATATGTAAGAGAAGTATAAAACTTCTCTTGCTTATATATTTAGGAGGTGAACAAATGAAAATAAAAACATATCCTTTACAATTTACAGAGGAATATTTAAAAGAGATTGAAACAAAAGCACATGAAAGCAATATGACTATTAAAGATTTTATATTAAAGGCAATTGAAGAAAAAATGAAAGAAGAGAAATAATTATGTTTGATTATTATGAAGAAAAATGGTATATAACTATATTAAAATGGCTAGGTTCAATTTTCTTAGCTTTTATATGTTTAATAATTTTAGGGTTAATAATAAGTTGTTTTCCAAAGAAACAATATCATTATGAATATATTGATTTAGATAATAACAATGGCATTGCTAAAAATTGTTCATATAAATTTGAGAATATAGGTCGTGGTGGACAAGGAAGTCCTATATGTGAATTAGAAGATGGAACAGTTAAGCAAGTAAAGGAATATAAATATATTTTTGATGGAAAGGCTGTACCAATTAAAGAAATTTTTAAAGAGGAGAAATAATTATGAGTAAGAATTATGATTTATATCCTGCATCTGAAAGAAAAATTGATAACTGGAGAAGAAGGATATTAGGCTATGAAAAAATGAAAAGGGATTTGCAGAGGCAAATTCAAATATTAAAAAATAAGAATAAAAAGCAAAAAGAAGTTATTGATAAAGCAATAGAATATATATTAGAATGTTCCATAAATGAAAAAGGGCATATTAATGTAAATTTATCTTCTGAAGAAGTTGGAAAATTATTAGATATATTAAATGAGGCGTTAGAATGAAAGAGAAAGAAAAGCAAATAATAGAACATTATGGTGTAATACCGCAATTAAAGTATATGCAAACGGAAATGTTTGAATTTATAGAAGCAGTAATTGAAAGAGAAATACATTGGAATTTTGATACTGAAATACAAGATATAAAACCATTAGATAAACATATAGAAGAAGAATATGCAGATTTAACAATGATGTTAGAACAAATTAAAGTATATTATAATCTAAATGAAGAAAGTATACAAAAGATAAAAGAGCAAAAGATAGAGAGACAATTAGAAAGAATAAAGGTATCAGAATGAAAAGTCCTTATGAAACAAAATATTATTTTTATTTACATGATATACCTTTTCTTCCAATTGCTATAAGAGGAAACGCAGTAAATTGTAGAATAGGTTTAAGTAAACAATTAGTATTTATACCAGTTAAATATTTTAATTGTCATACCGAAAAGGGTATATGGCTAAAAGATAATGTTGACCTAGAATGGTTTTATAATAAAAGAGATACACAAAATAAAATAAAATGTTATTTAAAAGAAAGTAGAGAGTGATGAGTAAATGACTAGAGAAGAACTATACGATAAATGCGAAAATATGGAAGAATTATATGATAATTTTTATTACCCTTTATTGGTTGAAAACCAAGAATTAAAATCACAATTAAAAGGGACTACACATTGTTATGATGAAGAAGAACATGAGAAATTAAAGAAACAACTTGAAAAATTGCAAGAAGAATATATAGAATTTCAAGAAAAAGCGAGTGATATTCAATTTGAATTAAGAGATGATAGAGATAATTATTATGAAAGATTACAGGATAAATATAGAGAACAAAAAGAGTTTATAGAGTGGTTAGAAGATAAAATACAACAACAAGAAACATTGATGGCAGAAAATCAAGAAAAATTATATTTCTTAATGTATGAAGATGAGAAAGAGAATTTAAAGTTATCTTCACAAAAAGCATATACAAGAAGAATAATTCTTGAAGAGATTTTACAAAAATATAGAGAAATAATAGGTGGGAATAATGACAACTGAAAATAATATTTATGTTAAAGTTCTAAACAAATTTCAAGACTTAATAAAAGGCAATGTGAAAGAAATTGAAATAACATTATATGAGATGAAAATTTTAGATTTTGCAAGTTTTGAGTGTAATAACTATGCTGATATATTGAGAGAATTCTGCAAAGAACACAATATTATACAAGTTGAAGATTTAGTTAATGGAAATTATATTTTTAGATTAGGAGATGATAAATAATGTTTTGGCTAGAACTAAGAGCAAAAATAGAAGTTATAGGAGCTTTTATAGGATTATGTGTATTAATATTATATATAATTTTATTAATAATAGGATGTGATAAAAAATGAACTTCTTGTTGGGCTTAATCGTAGGAGTTATTTCAGGTGCTTTATTTATGGGAATTATTGTAGGAGGTAAAGAATGATAAATGCAATAATGTATATGATTTTAAAATATTTTATATTACCTATTATGGCAATATTATTAATAAGTATAGTTGTTGGAATTGTAATGCTTATTAAAGGAAGGAAAGAAAATGAATAGTATAATAATAACATTAATAATTTGTATAACATTAATTATAATAACTGCAATAAGCAAAAAAAAATAAGGAGTGATTAAATGATAACACCACAAAGAATGAGTGAATTTGAAAAAAACAAAGTTGTTGAAATTTTTAGCAAATTAAATCAGGACTTAACATCATCAATAATTAAGAAATTACAACAAAATGAGGATATATCTTCATTTACTAAAGCACAAATGAGAGTTCTTGCTAGGCAAGGTGGCAAAGAAGTATTTAATGAGGCTTTAAATAAGGCAAATGGGCTTTCTAGGGAACGAAAGAAACAATTACTGCAATTATTTGAAGAATTACAAAATGAGCAAATGAAAGGCTATAAAGAAACTTACGAGGCTAAGGGGCTTGAATATGAAATAAGCCAAGAAGTGCAAACACTAGTTGATAGCATTTATAGAAGAACCAATAAAGATTTAAAGAATATGACTAAATCAATAGCATTTTTTAGCAAAAAAGCCTATATCAATGCTTTAGATGATTTATATACTAAAGTTGCAAGTGGTTCTTTTGATTATTCTAGTGCAATGAAAAGTACTATAAACGCACTTGCTGAAAAAGGTATAACTTTAAAAGATAGAGCGGGAAGAAATGCATCTCTTGAAGTGGCTGTTAAACGCAACCTAATGACAAGTTTAACTCAGACGGCTAATGATATTGCTAAACAAGTTGGCGACGAAATAGGGGCTAATTGTGTCGTTATAGGACATAGTCCTACCTGTCGTCCTAGCCATCATCCCATTGATGATGTTGTTATGAGTTTAAAAGAATTTAAAAAGTATGAATATCTTACTGAAGAATTTAATTGCAACCATATTGTAAATTATGATTGGCGACCTGAGTTTGACAACAAAAAGCAAAAAACTATATTTGGGAATGAACATGGAACTATTCAAGAAATAACAAAAAATTATAATGAACGACAGCAACAAAATTATTATGCAAGAGCTGTTAGAAGTAAAAAGAAAGAAATCTTATCATTAAAAGGAACTAATAATACCGATATATTGAAAAAAAAGAAAAAAGAATTAAGGAACAGTCAGATGAAATATAGGCAGTATTCTAAAAGCAAAGGTTTAGAAGTTGATTACGATAAAACTTGGGTTGCAAAATACAATAAATAATTGCAAAAACTAAATTAATGTGATATAATTAATGTAGTGGAAAAAGTGTTTTTACAATTTCCTTGCTTGTTACCTTTATAGGTAGCAACATAGCAATATTTATTGGCTTTAATTATTTTTCTTTTCTTACGCCTTTAAATTTTGTTCTGTTGGTGTCTATAAGGCACTGAAATGTGAAGAAAACACATAAAATCCTGTGTTTGTAAAGAATTAATGGCTGACATGTCAAAGTTAAGTATTGAATCTTATTTTAGAGGTAGGGAAAACGACTAATACCCTAGACAACGAGCGAAGTCGTCTACACGAAATATATGAAAACTTAATTTCTTTCGTTGGTGTTAAGTGAATAATATAGAGTAGTGGTACTACCTTTAACAGGTAGTGTACTGATGATATATAAATGGTCGCCCTGATACAACAATGGAGTGGGTTTGTATTTGAATGAAAGAGATAGCCTTTATATCATTAGTACAGTATCTATTAAAGATACAAAGTAAATATATAGCTGGTGTGTTAACGTTTAAAACTAGTTGTAATAGGTTCAATTCCTATTTATATTTACTATAAACAAACTTAAATGTTTGTTTTTTTTGTGTTTTTTTACAAAAAAATTTAATTTTGTTCAAAAATATAAAATTAAAAAATAGTTGTTTCAAAAATTAAAATTTGTTGAAAAATAAGGAAAAATCAAGGAATTTAAAAAAAGATATGTTAAAGATATGAAAAACATATGAATAACATATGGAAAATGAAAATATAAATATATATTATTTATTATTATTTTATTATTATTAATTATTTATATTATAATTTATATTATTCTTATATTACTCTTAATTTTGTGTATTTGATTTTTTTTAGTAAATATGGTATACTCTATTCAGGTAGATAATATACCATGATTATCACATCGTAAAAGTGAAACTTTTCTAAAATTCAAAGAGATGAAAAACTCGTATAAAATCGTATGGAGGGAAGAAAATGAATAGAAAGTTTTTAGAAGAATTACTTAATGTTGTTGAAGATGAAACAAAAAGAAAAGAAATTGTTGATACTTTAATGGCAAAAAATGGTGAACTAATTGAAAGCCATAAAACTGAGGTAGCCACACTGAAAAACGACTTAAAAGTTAAAGATGGTGTCGTTAATAATTTGAACGAAAAGATAAAAGAGTTAGAAGAAGTCGATGTCGAGGCTATCAAGCAAGAGCAATACGATTTAGGAAAAGCCGAGGGAAGTAAGGAAGTGGAAACTTTCAAAAAATCTATTGCATTAGATAAAGCATTAGCAAACTCTAAAGCAAAAGATATTAAATTGCTAGAAAAACTTCTAGATAGTGAAAAACTAACTTATGAAGAAAAAGATGGCAATTATGTTGTTGGTGGTTTAGATGAACAATTAAAGAGTATTAAAACTACTCACGATTATTTATTTGAACAAGAAAGCAAGCAACAAAATGGTTTCAATTTAGGCGGCGACCATCAAAATAAAGCCCCTGAAAATGAAGCACAAGATTTAGCAAGTGCTTTAAGAGAAAAATACGGTAATTAAAAAGGAGCGATAAAAAATGGCTATAACATTAGCAGAAGCAAAAGTTGGTATGGCTGATAAGGTAGACCAAAAAGTAGTTGATACTTTCCGTAGAAGTTCATTATTATTAGACAAAATGGTATTTGATAATGCAATTTCTCCAGGAACTGGTGGTTCTACATTAACTTATGGTTATATCCAATTAAAAACGCCTTCTACTGCAGCAGTAAGACAAATAAATAGCGAATATACTGCAGGAGAAGCAAAAAGAGAAGAAAAAACTACAAAGGCAGTTGTGATGGGCGGTAAATTTCAAATTGACCGTGTACTTATTGGTACATCTGGAGCAGTTGATGAATTAGCATTCCAAACTGAGCAAAAAGTAAAAGCAACTTCAAATTACTTTAATAATTTAGTTATTAACGGTAATAAAGCAAGCACTGGAACAGGTGTATTAAATACATTTGATGGACTAGATAAATTATTAACTGGTACTGAAACTGAAATTACATCTGCAGTTGATGTATCAACAGACGCATTAATGGGTTCTAATTATAATGCATTACTTGATGAAGTAGATGGTTTCTTATCTGCATTAGATGGAAAACCTAGTATGTTATTAATGAATAATAAAATGCTTGCAAAAATGAGAAGTGCTGCAAGACGTGCAGGATATTATGGCAGAAGTAGAGATGATTTCGGTAGAATGGTTGAAACTTACAATGATATTCCTATGTATGATATGGGTAAATATTACAATGGTACTAATACTGTTGATATTATACCTGAAACTGCAGCAACTACAACTGCAGAAGGAAAAACAGATATTTATGCAGTAACAATTGGATTAGATGGTTTCCATGGAGTAAGTCCGACTGGTTCAAAAGTAATCAATTCATATATGCCTGATTTAACTAAACCAGGAGCAGTAAAAGATGGAGAAGTAGAACTTATTGCTGGTGTTGCATTAAAGAACACTAATAAAGCAGGAGTCCTAAGAGGAATTAAGATTAGTCCTAAAACTGCTGCATAATAGGAGGTTATTATGGCTAAGATAAAAGATTTAAGCAATAATAAAATAATTGAAATCAAGGATAAAGAAAGAATTGAAAAATTACTTGGCTATCCTGACAAATTTGAATTAGTTGAAGAAGAAAAACCAAAAAAAACTGAAACTAAAGAAAAATAAAATAAAAGGAGAGGTTTAATATGATAAATTACGCCGATTATGATTTTTACGCAAATGAATATAAGGGCAGTTTGTCTATTGACCTCTTTAATTCTTTGATAATAAAAGCGAGCCGAGAAATTGATAAAAATGTAAATAAAGATTTAACTGAAACTAACATTAAAAGATTGACTGAAAGAGAACAATGGCAACTAAAATATGTTGCTTGTGAACTTTGTGATTTTCTTAAAAATAGTGGTGGAAATAGTGGCAAATATAGTTTCGGTGCGGATAGTATTTCAATAGATGGTGTTAGTATTAGCAAAGGTTCTAATATAAAGAGTGAAAACCAAATAAACAAAGATAAAAAAAGTATATTAGGAGAACTTCCTTTAAGCTTGATAAGGTATCTATAATGGATGATTTATTACAAGATATAACAATTTATCATAAAGAGGGTACTCAATATGTTAGATATCCTAAAATTGCAAGTGTTAGAAACACATCTTATTTGAATAGAAATAAAACAGGCGTGCAAACCACAGACAGTGCTCTTATAAGGGTGTTTGACGCAAAAGGGTATAATAATACTTGGAAATGTCAAAAAGGCGATATAATAGTGTTTAAAAAGGTTTTAGATGATATTACAAAAGCCCCACTTACTGAGTTAAGAGAAAAGTATGGCAAAGATTATGTATATGAGGTTAGTTCAATAGATATATTTGATTTTAAAGACGATGACTTACTAGAATTAAATCATATTAAAATAGGTGCTAGATAATGGCAAATGATGTTTTAAAAGTTGAATTTCCACAAGGGAAAATATATGTTACTGATGGTGGAAAAGGCAAGGCTTATATAGAATATAATAAAAATTATGTTAATAAGTTTAATAATAATCTTAACAAAGAACAAGTATTTTTAGACAATAAAGTAATAATGTTCTTACAAGAATACGTTTCTTATAAAACTGGTACACAAGCAAAGTCGATAAGACTTACAAGCGACCCAGGCAGTGGAAAAGTACACATAAACGTACCTTATGCAAAATATCAAGCATATTCTAAGCGTATAAAAAAACGTGTTGGTAAAAGAGGAACATATCCATTTGAAAGAATGAAAGCCGATAAGAAAGATACAATTTTAAAACAAGTTGAAGCATATTCTAGGAGGTTAAATAAATGATAAAACAAAGTCAAGATTATATAATAAACCAATGGTTAAAAGAATATGAGCCAATTAATGAAATTGCTCAAACTGAAGATATACATATTGAGGGTGTTAGTGAAACAGTTAAAAATTTAGCATTACAAAGAACAGGCTTTGAAAATTTAGGTATGAAATATATCACTGACAAAGGGTGGCATAGGCAATACCAATATATGCTTTTATTAAAAAGTGAGAGTGAAATAGATGAACAAAGGCTAACTAATTATGATTGGCTTGATGGCTTAAGTGATTGGCTGGCTGAAAAAAATTCTAAAAGGGAATTTCCTATTTTAGAAGATAATAAAAAAGTGATAAAAGTTAGTTGCGCCAATGCTTTGAATTATGAACAAAGTGAAGATGGTTCGATTAGCGTATATTATTTACAATTATATGTTGATATCAGAAAGGAGAATTAATTATGCAAGATATTATGGTTTATGATGAAGCCCATTATTTTGATGTTGGTACAAGTGAAGCACCTGATATTGAACTAGGCGGTGTTATTACTGAAATGACTGAAAGTAGTAATCCTACTGAACAAGAAAAGCAATATATTCATCAAAAATCAAAGATAACTAAAACAACTGGTTATTCAAATGAATTCCCAATAACAATGGATATGGTTAAAGGAGATAAAGTTTTTGAAAACTTTTATGAAAAATTTTATCAAAGAAAAACTGGGAATGATTTAAACATTGACCATTATATAGTAAATTTGTGGGAAAAAGAAACAACAGGAAACACTTATAAGGCAAGAAAAATAACTCAGACAGTATCAATTACAGAGTGTAATGGCGCTGCTGGAGAGCAAAAACAAATCACAGGTTCTTTAAAAGGTGGGGACTTTGTGTATGGTACTTTCGATACAAGTACAAAAACATTTACACCTAATGCTTAAATAAAAGAAAACGAGGATAATTTATGAATAATAGAGTATTAAATATTAATGATATAGAAAATAGTATAGAGATATTTGGAAATGAATTTGAATTAGAGTTTAGTGAGAATTATATAAATAAGTTAAGAAGTATAGATGTTAATAAAATAAGAGAAAATAATGTATTTGAACAATTAAAAGAATTAATGAATTTAATTTTAAATGATAAAGAAGCATATAATAAAATATCAAAAAGTTACGAAGAGCAAAAAGGGAAAGAGTTTGGCTTACAAGCATTTATAAGAGTTTATGAGTTTATATTCAATGAATATGCAAATGAGATGAATAATTTAACAAATAAAGCAAATGGAATGTTTGCAAGACCACAAAACAGAGAACAAAGAAGAAATAATAATAGAAATAATTATAGAGGAAATAAATATAGGAGATATTAGAAATGTTAAAAGGAATGTATAGTAAATTACCTCGTTCAATTAAAATAAAAAATGAGAGATTTATTATTAATACAGACTTTCGTATATTTATAAACTTTGAAGAAGAAATGACGCAGGGAATAGATACGAAGAAGGTAGTTAATAACGCTTTACAAAGTTTCTACCCTGCTTTTTATTTAATCATACAAAAAGGCCTTATCAATGAGGCAGTAGATAAGTTTATTTGGTTTTATAAATGTGGCAAAACTGATGAGGTATCTAAAAATGGAAAAGGAAAAGCAAAAAAAGAAAGTTTTAGGTATTCTTATGATGATTTGTACATTTGGGGGACTTATGAACAACTAGGATATGATTTAACAAAAGATTATATCCATTGGTGGGAATTTAGAGCAATATGGCTTACTATACCTGATAATTTTGAATTTAGTAAAATAAAAGGATATAGGGCTTATGATGGCAAAGATAAAGACATATTAGATTTAAAAGAACATTATAAATTACCACCAAACAAAAAAGAAATACAAGACCAAATAAGAAGAAATGAAATATACGAGGCTTTAAAGTAATCTCTCAATAGAAAGAGAGGTTAAAAAATGGCAATAGCGGGTTCGTTAACATACGATACCAAATTAGATACAAAAGGATTCCAAAGTGGTTTAAATAAAATAGGTGGAATTGCTAAAGGCGTAGCGGTTGGAGTAGGTGCTTCAATAGCAGCAATTGGTACTGGGCTTGGAGCGTTGTTAAAAAGTTCTGTAAGTAATTATGCTGAATATGAGCAACTTGTAGGTGGAGTTGACACTTTATTTAAAGAAAGTTCACAAAAATTACAAGGTTATGCTGCCAAAGCTTATAAAACTGCACAAATTGGTGCAAATGAATATATGAATACAGTTACTTCATTTAGTGCAAGTTTGTTGCAATCATTAGGTGGAGATACTGATAAAGCAGCAGATATTGCAAATAGAACAATAATTGATATGGCAGATAATGCTAATAAAATGGGTACATCAATGGAGATGATACAAAATGCTTATCAAGGATTTGCAAAACAAAATTATACTATGTTAGATAACCTTAAATTGGGTTAACAAAATAGCTCAATTAAAACCTCGTGAAAACGGTGGAACTCTTAACAAACAAAGTTGAAGACAATACCGTGCTAAGTTTAGATTATTGACACTTTGTTATATTTATGATAAAATTAAATTAGATATAACGAGGCGGTAAAATGGAATGGAAAATATTAAAAGAAAATGAAAATTATTCTATTAATAAAAAAGGAGAAATAAAAAATAATATTACTAAAAAAATATTAAGCCCATCAATTAATAAAGATAGTGGCTATTATCAAATAGATTTATGGAAAAATAATAAATCAAAGAAATATACATTGCATAGATTAATAGCAAGTAATTTTATACCTAATTTGGAAGGTAAACCCACAATAGACCATATAGATGGGAACAGATTAAATAATGATATTTCTAATTTAAGATGGGCTACTTATTCGGAACAAAATTCAAGATTTAATACTTTTGGTGTAAGAAGTGAGAAAATAAAAGTAATAAATATAAATGGTGAAGAATTAATATTTAATAGAATAAAAGATGTTGCAAAATATTTTAATTGTAATATTTCTAACATTTCACAAATGTTAAAAAAAGGAACATTTGGAAAAAGAGGAAAAACGAGAAATTATAAATTTATTTATATGAAATAATCTAAAAAAGTGTAACGACTATTCCGAAAGGAAGTACACTCAAGTGAGTGGAAGTGCGAGGCTCTCAAAAGAGATGAAGAGATAGTCTACTCTATATAGAAATATATAGCAGTTCATAAGAGAACGGGCAGAGCCTAACGAACTCTGTTGAATACAAGGTACGGTGGTACAAAAAAAGAAATGGAAAGGCTTCTTGAAGACGCAACAAAATTAAGCGGCATAGAATATGATGTAAGTAATTTTGCAGACATTGCTGAAGCAATTCATGTAATTCAAAAAAACATGGACATTTCTGGATATTCTGCTGATGAATTAAAAGAAAAATTAAAAAATATGTCTTTAACTCAAGAAGACCTTTCAAAAATTGCTGAAAATATGGGGATTTCATACGAAGAAGCAATGGAAAAAATGAAAAATGGGACATTAAGCTTTAAAGATGCACAAGTCTTATTAGGCACTTCTGCTAAAGAGGCTTCAACAACAATCGAAGGTTCAACTAATATGGCAAAAGCATCATGGGATAATTTAGTTACAGCAATAGCAAGAGACCACGTTGATTTTGAAGGTGTAATGGGCGAGTTTGTAGACAGTGTAGAAACAATGTTTGAAAATTTATTACCTAGAATTTTAATTGCTATTGAAGGTATCGGAGAACTAATACCAAAATTAGGAGAAATATTGCTAGAACATTTACCAGAAATAATAGAAGCAGGTCAAAATATTATAAATGGTTTAATGCAAGCAATAGTTAGTGCATTACCTACTTTGATAACAACTGGAACACAAATATTACAATCATTATTAAATGGTATAATACAATATTTGCCACAAATAATACCAGTAATAATACAAGTAATAATGAGTATTGTTCAATTAATAATTGATAATTTACCAACAATTTTAGAGGCTGGAGTTCAAATATTATTTGCACTAATGGAAGGAATAGCTGAAGCATTGCCTGACTTAGTGCCACAAATAGTGAAAGTTATCATTAAAATAATGGAAATATTCAATGAAAATTTTGATAAATTTTTAATGCTTGGAATTAAAATTATTTTAGGTTTAATTGAAGGATTAATAAAATCAATTCCTGATATATTAAAAAATTTACCAACAATAATAATGGCAATTATAAATTTCTTTACATTAAGTAAATTTTTATCAATAGGTAAAAGCATAATAACAGGATTAATAAAAGGATTAGGGCAAGCAATACCAAATTTGCTAAAAAATATTCCTAAAATAATAGGCCAAATAATAAATACCTTTAAAAGCGGCGGATGGTCTGGAATTGGAAAAAATATAATTCAAGGTATTATAAATGGTTTCTCTTCAATGGGAAGTTTTGTTAAAAAGGCTATTAAAAATGTTTGCTCTTCAATGCTAAATGGAATAAAATCATTCTTTGGAATACATAGCCCATCAACGCTTATGCGTGACCAAGTTGGTAAATATTTGCCACAAGGTATAGCAGTAGGTATTGAAACAGATACTGGTAAAGCATTAGATAGCATTGATAAAATGAATGATGAAATTTATGATAGAATGAAACAAGCAGTCAATATGGAAACTGGTAAAATGGCATTTAGTGGTACTGCTGGAAGCGTTAGCCAAATATTATCAAGCAATGCAACTTTTGATGGAAATTTTGTAGTTAAAGCAGAAGTTGAAGAGGGAACATTGTTTGAAGCGCAACAAAGAATTGCAAGACAAAAGAATTTGCAAACAGGATTTGGAGGTTAGTTATGACTTTATTAAGAAAAAAGAAAACTGATGGGACATATTTTGATTTTGATAAAATTTTGCGAAAAGGTTATGAAATTGATGAACAAGAGAATGAAATTGCTAAAAAGCAAATGGCAAATGGCAAACGAAAAAAGATTGTTACATCTTATGTCGATTGTGAAATTAATATAAATATTGGTTTATGGGATAATGTAACTTATCAAAAGTATAAACCATATTTAAATGATGGAGAATATCAATATTGGAGTTATAGAGATAATAAAATGAAGAACGCTAATTTTATAATAACATTGCCTCCAATTTCTACTGAATATGCTTATGATAATGATATAGGGATTGAAGATTTATCTATTAAATTAGAAAAGAGTAGTGATGTATCATGATTAAAAATGTATCGAGTACTTTTAAAGCTAACTGTAAAAAAGATAGTGTTAAATATAGAGAATATATTGTAATTGATAATAAAAAAGTTGATATTAAGGGTGATTTAAGTGATACTGCTTATAAAGATACTACTTTTTTTGGCAAATTTAATCTTAAAATGTTAAAGTTTGAAACTGAAAATGATATTGATTATAAAAAGAAAGAATTTAAATATTATAAAGAAGTTGATGGAGAGGCATTAAAAATAGGTACATTTATTGTAACAGAAGTGAAAGATAGTGATACTTTTGAAAGTGTAAACGTAACTGCTTATGATTATGGACTTAAATTTGCTAATCCTTATGTAACTTCATTAGATTATTCAAATACAATTTTATTTCAAGTAATTCAAGAAATATGTACGAATTGTGAAGTGGAATTAGAAAATACTTCACTTCCAAATGGCTATTTTATAGTTGATAGCAATCAGTTTGTAAATGGAGAACAATATGGAGATGTAGTAGCACAAGCAAGTGGTATTAATGGAATGTTTGCAACAATAAATTCAAATGATAAGTTAGAGTTTATATTTACAAATGAGACAAATGAAATTATAGAAGATTATGTTGAATTAGATGATAAAAGAGACACATGGCCTATAACAAGTGTTTTAGTAGCAACAAGTGAAGATTTAGAGACTGCTGGTGCAGTTATGAAAGACGAAAATTTAATAGCACAATATGGAGAACATTGGCTTAAAATATATTCTTATGGATTTGCTTATTCTACTGAGAAGTGCCAGCAATTGGTTAATGCAATATTTAACCAAGTAAAAGGACTTGCTTATAGTTCTTTTAAAAGTGAATATTCATTTTTACCATATTTGAGTTTAGGTGATAAAATACAATTTAGAAATAAAAAAGGAGAACTAATAAATAGCTTAATACTTAGGTATGAGACAAACTATGATGAAATCACGTTTGAAGCTCCTAGCATAATAAATGCAAGTATTGATTATACTTTACCAGAAACTACAGAGCAGAAAGTTAATAAAGTTGGAATTAAAGTAGACCAAGCTGAGAAAGAAATAGAACTTTTAAACAAAAAAGTAGTAGACATTTCAACTACAGTTACGGGTTATGGCAGTGTAAATATAATAAATGCAAGTTTGAGCAAACCTTACAATATAACATTAACAGGAAATATCGACTATCCAGTTGTTGGCACAAAAAATAAAAAAAATTTAGTAGTTGGTAATTTTAAAGTTGATAGCCCTGTTTTAGAGTTATACATAAATGATGAACTAAAACAAAGTTATAGTCTCCCAATAAATCATTTATATAGTTATAATGGTAAAAAAGATGAATTGCAAATTAATTATAATAAATGCACATTTATTGAAAAAATTGGTGTAGACAATAGTGGCTCAAAATATGTATTAGAAAACCCTATTATACACGATTTAGGTGAAATAGACATAGAAATACCTGAAGGAGAAAGTACACTAAAAATAAGAAATTTAAATATATCAATAACATATCTAAACAAAAATGAATATACCAATCAACTTGCTACTCAAGTAGAGGTAACAAACGAAATAAAAGTAGCAAGTGATGAAATTTTAATACAAAGTAAATCAGAAATATTGGATAATGGTGACGCACTGATAGCTAGTATAAATACAACATCAACTGGTAATGTTAAAATTAAAGCAAGCGATACGATAGCGTTGGAAGGTACTACTACTGTGGGAGACAAGATTAAATTCAATTTGGATGGTTCAATAACAGCACAAGATTTGCGATTATTGGATGGTGGTAGAGTAATCGGTGGCGATGGACTACTAACTAATTTACAATTTATATCAACTGGAGAACTAGACAGCGGTTTTACTTTTGTGGGTTTTAAGGAAATAGATTATTATTCACAATATGGTTATGCAGATTGCATTGTTGACGCATTTATTCCAGACAATTTTACAGTAACAAGTGCGTATATTACAATGTATATTAGCTCAGAAGAAGTGTTCAATTTTAACAATGAGTCTGTTGGAAATGGTTATCCTAAACAGTTAAAACTGTATAAAGGTAATTCTAATGAGATAACAACTTATTATGTTGCACCTAGTGCTGGAATATTACAACATTATGAGCCGTTATCAGGAGAAGAAATAGTAAACGCAATTAATAATCAGGCTTCATATACGCCTAGTATAATGCCAGGATATATTACAACAGTAAAAACAATTAATTTAAAAGAATCCTTGCTAGCTGGAAGAAATGTATTTATTCTACGCACATCATTGGACAAACCTGCTTCACCTGAATCGACAGGAAATTCCACGCAACCATATTTGAACACAGGAATTGGGAAAATGGTACTAGATATAATTGGTTATATAAAAACAGAAGAAAATTATAATTAGTCAAAAGGAGGAATGAAAAAATGGCTAAAGATTATCAAAAAACAGAATGGAAAGATGGTGAAACAATCGTAAATGAAACAAATATGAAAAATATCGAAAATGGAATATACTTAAATAGAGAATTATTAAATGCTCTTTTACCAATAAATAAAGTGGAACTATTTTATGATGATTTAGACCATTCTAATTATTTTGGGTATACTTGGGAATTAATTTCGCAAGGCCGCATACCTATAGGATTGGATGCGAACGATACAGACTTCAATGAAATTGGTAAAATTGGTGGAGAAAAGATGCATAAATTAATCGCAGATGAATTACCTCCGACTTATATCTATCCAAATGAAGGTAACAATGATCCTATTACTGGTGGCTTTGATACAACTACTGGTGTTAATTACTACTTATTAAAAACTGGCACAACTAATAGCAATAGTCCTAAGCTGACTGCTAATAATCCAATAATGCATACAGCTTTAGCACACGAGAATATGCCACCATATATTGTTATGGCTTATTGGAAAAGAGTTGCATAAATTGAAAAAATATGGAAACTATGATATTATAATAAAAAGGAGACAAAAATATGAAGAAGAAAATAGAAAAAATAAAAACCATATCAAAATACTTGCTTAATATACTTACAATTGTCAACGCATTAATCATTGGAATTGCTCCAATTTGGAATGTTAATGCTGACAAAATCACAAACACAATATCAGTTGTAATAGCAGTAATTTCTACATATTTATTAGGAAATAAAGTTATAAAGGAGATGAAATAATATGTTAAAAGGAATTGATATTAGCAAATGGCAAAGCGGAATTGATGTAGGCACTACTGGAGTAGACTTTGTTATTTGCAAAGCAACAGAAGGAATCGGATATACAGACCCATGCTGCGATAAATTTTATCAAGCTGCTAAAAGCTGTGGCAAAAAATTAGGAGTATATCACTTTGCTAGACCAGATTTAGGAAACAGTGCAGAAGCAGAAGCTGATTGGTTTGTTAGTCAAATACAAGGTTATATTAAAGAAGCAATTTTAGTTTTAGATTGGGAAAGTGGTAACTTAAATAATCCAGCATGGGTAAAAGCTTTTTGTGATAGAGTTTATTCTAAAACAGAAGTTAAACCAGTCGTATATATGAGTGCAAGCCCAGCTAATAGTTATGATTGGAGTTCAGTTGTATCTGGAGATTATGGATTATGGATTGCAAGCTATGGTAAAAATACAGGAGAAGCAGGAGTTAAACCTTCATGTGATAAATGGCCATTCTATTGTTTATGGCAATATACTTCAAAGGGAAGAGTAAACGGATATAATGGAGATATTGATATGAATTATTTCTATGGTGATAGTCTAGCTTGGGATAAATATGCAGGAGGTAGTCCAAGTGTTACACCAAGCCAACCAACACCAACACCAGCTCCTAATAAACCAGCTCAAACAACAACTACATATACAGTAAAAAAAGGTGATACTTTAAGTGGTATTGCTAGTAGATATGGAACTACTTATCAAGAGTTAGCAAGAATAAATGGTATTGCAGACCCTAATAAAATATATCCAGGACAAGTTTTAACTATCAATGGTAATGCTACTTCTTCATCAAATGTAATAACTTATATTGTTAAAAAAGGAGATACATTATCAGGAATAGCTTCTAAATATGGAACTACATATCAAAAAATTGCTAAAGACAATGGTATTAGCAATCCTGATAAAATATATTCAGGGCAAGTATTAAAAATTTATTAGTAAGGAAATTATTATGGAATTAACAATAGCACTAGCACTATCAATACTTGGTTCTGTGATATCAGTATGCAGTTTTGCACTGAATAGAAAAGACAAGTCAACTAAGGATAGTGGAGATACTAGTTATAGACAAGGGCAAATTGATATGCAATTGAAAACAATTCTGGGCAAACTTGAAAAAATAGAAGCTAAATTAGATACTTACGATAAAGAAATAGATGAAAAAATTGAAATTGCTTTAAAACATCATATAAAAGAATATCATAATAAAGGAGAATAACATGGGGCTTAAAGAGGAAGTGTTAGAAATGAAGAAAGAAGTACAAGAAATTCAAGAACAAAGTTTTGCAATGGAACTTTTAAAAGACCAAAAAAAACAAAATAAAAGGCAGTTTATAATTATTTTAGTAATACTAGGTATGTTTACAATACTTTTAGGATATACTATATGGCTTTTAAACGATATTGGTACTACTAATGATACAATTGATATTGATAAAGTGGATAGTATAAGTGACTCACATATTAAAAATGGCGATGACATATGGGAAAAATAAGATTATCTCGAACTACTAAATATCGTAAATCTAAAACTAAAACTGATAAAAAAGGTAGAAGAAGATGTAAAACTTGTGGAAGATTCATGGGGGAAAAAATAATGTTTGAATTAACAAAAATAGATTATTTAAGAATAGTAGATGAAGCAATGCTTAATGAAGAATACGCAAAACTACTTGAAATGAAAATAAAAGGTTATAGTCGCACAAAAATGGCTATGGAACTTAATGTATCAGAACTAACACTTGATGTTATGATTAAAAAATTAAAGAAAAAAATTAGAAAAATCTTATAAATAATATATAAAGAACTAATAAAATTTAGTTCTTTTTTTGTTGTAAAATTTAATTGTAAACAGGGATAATACCTTGATTTGCGAAAGGAGGAAGAGTAATAATTTAAAGCAATTCTTAAAACGAATGTGGTTTATTATACTCTTCTTTTTAATTGAAAGGAAATGATGAAAATGTATAATCAATATAACCCTTATATGAACCGATTTTACGGGCAACAACAAGCAAATATGCCACAACCAATGGAAATGCCTATTCAACAACAAAATACGCCACAAATGGCTCTAAATAGGCAAAATATACTATATGGAAAGCAAGTTGATAGTTTAGAAGTAGTAAAAGCTATTGATATACCATTAGATGGTTCTGTAAGCTACTTTCCACTTACTAATGGTAGTGCAATAGTAACAAAACAGTTACAGCAAGATGGAACTAGTAAAATAACTATTTATGAACCTAAAACACAAAAAGATGACATAAAATTTGCAACTATTGAAGATGTCGATAAAAGACTTGAAAAACTAGATTTTAGTGAAATTGATGATTTGAAAGAAGATTTAAGTGATTTAAAAAAAGAGTTAAAAGATATTAAAAACAAATTAAAAGCTAAAAAGGAGGATTAATTTATGAACCCTTTAAACATGATAAAAGGCATGATGGGAATTGGCAATCCAAAAGATATGGCAATGAAAATGTTATCTCAAAATAACAATCCCATATTTAAAAATTTAATTGATATGGCAAACAAAGGTGACACAAAAGGTGTCGAAGATTTTGCTAGAAATTATATGAAAAGTCAAGGAAAAGATTTCGACCAAGAGTTTAATAATTTCAAAGATATGTTTAAATAAAATATTTGGTTTTTAATATAATTTTGCAATTCCCAAGTATTTTAAATATAAGAAAGGAGATTTTAAAATGAGAGGAGAAAGTGGATTAACTGCTTCTGATGTTGCTCTATTATCTGGAAGAAACGGAAATAATGATGGTTTTGGAGATAATGGTAGCTGGTGGGTTATTATCTTTTTAATCTTTGCCTTTATGGGCTGGGGTAGAAATGGTAATGGCTTCGGTGGTGGTAATGGTTCAGGTGCTACTGACAATTATGTACTAGCTTCTGATTTTGCTACAATTCAAAGACAATTAAGCGATGGTTTCAATGATTTAACAGCACAAAGTAGATACATTCAAAATGGAATCTGTGATGGTTTCTATGCTATGAATACAAGCATATTAAATGGATTTGCAGGTACTAACAATGCTATTATGACAAATGGTTACGAAACAAGAAATGCTATACAAGGTGTATCAAGTCAATTAGCAGACTGTTGCTGCAAAACTCAAAGTGCTATTCAAGGAGTTAATTATAATCTAGCAACTAATACATGTAATTTGCAAAATACAATGAATATGAATACTAGAGATATAGTTGACACTGTTAATGCAAATTATCGTGCATTACATGATGAAATAGTCTCTAATAGAATTGAGGACAAAAATGCTCAAATCACTGCTCAACAAAACGAAATTAACGCATTAAGATTGTCTGCTAGTCAATCAGCACAAAATGCTTATTTATTAAGTGAATTAAAACCTTGTCCATCACCTAGTTACATAGTACCAAACCCTAATTGCTGCTATAATTATCAAGTAACAGGTGGATGTGGATGTGGAAATTTTTAGTAAGGCCTGATTACAGGAGCTTGATTACAAGTGCTTACTATTTTTAGAGATAGGAAAGCCCTATCTCTTTTTTAAATAATTTATAAGAAAGGAATGATATTATGATACAAAGTTATCAAGAAACACCAGTTTTACTTACTTCAAATTCTAGCACTTTAACATTTTCTACGGATTGTATAAGAACAAGATGTGCTAATTGCTATGGTTTTCTTCAACATTCACAAGGTTCACCACTTTATAAGATTTTAAATGGTGGAAACTATGATGTTACTTTTAATGCAAATGTAACAAGTGCTACTGCTGGGCAAGTTGCTTTAGGTTTATATATGGATGGAGTTTTATTACCTGGTACAACTGTTATTGCTGATATAGCAACTGCTGGTGATTATGTAAATGTAGCATTTACTAAAACAGTACCAATTTGTTGCAGAGGGGACGCTACTTTAACAGTACAATCAGTGCCTAGCGTTTTAACTGGTACAACTGCAGCTGGAACACCAACTGCTACACAAATACCTTTATATCAAAATGCTAACTTTAGAATTAGCAAAAGGTCATAATGAATACTGAAAACAATAATGAGTATTTATTCAATTTAATAAATATATTATCTTTTATTATTGGTGTTGAAAACTTAAAATTGAATGACAAACAAATTGAAAAATTAGAAAGCCATTTAAGTAAACAAGACAAGCAATATGAAGAGATAGTAAAATTATTAAAGGAAGGAGGTATTTTAGATGGAAGAAGAGAACAAAATTGAAGAAGTCAAAGAAGATGTTTTAATAAAAACAAAATCTGAAACTGAAAGAATAATAAAACAAATAACTGAAAATGGTTTGCAAATTGCAAATGTAGAACTTTTATACAAATTAATAGATATTCATAAAGATATTGAAAATGAAAAATATTGGAAAGAAAAGGAGGAAAATATGATGTATAGAGATTATGATAATTACAGTGGTGGTCGTTCTAGAGATAGTAGAGGCCGCTATATGGATAGTTATGGAAGAAGAGGTGTCCCTGGGACTGGAAGAGGTCGCTATCGTGGATATGATATGATTGAAGAAATGGGCGAACATTATGGAGATTATTCTGAGGGTAGAGATAATTATGGAAACGATAGAGAAACTGAAAAATCTTTTGATAAAATGTTGCAAAGCCTTGAAGATTTTACTTATTTAATAATGCAAGAAGCAGATAGCCAAGATAAAATCGAAAAGGTTAGAAAAACTGCACGTAAGATAAGTGAAATGTAATGTATAAGTATTACAATGCTAATCCATTAAAAAATAAAGTATCGGACTGCACTACGAGAGCAATATCTTTAGCAGAGGGTACTTCTTGGGATTATTGCTATGATAAATTAAGCAGTTTGGCAAGAGAAAAAGGTCAAATGATGGATAATGTCGAATTTATCGAAAATTATCTTGATGATAGATACCCTAGGCAATGTCATTATTCTAAAACAATAGGAGAATTTGCTAAAGAACACCGTTATGGAGTTTATTTATGTACTATGGCTGGACATATTACTTGCGTGATAGATGGCTGTATTTATGACACATTTAATTGTTCTGATAGAATAATGAGGTGCGCTTGGAAAGTAGAATAAAGAAGATTAATTTCTTCTTTATGGGCAGATACTCAAGTGGTTTAAGAGGCAAATCTGCAAAATTTGTATTCATGAGTTCAAATCTCATTCTGCCCTCCAATTTGATTTTTAATAATAATTATGTTATAATTAACTTGACACTAGAAAACCCCTAGTGATTAAGGGAAATTGCCTACTCCTATTTTTGTTTTCATTTTCAGGCAATTTTCTTTATTTTTTTGTTGACAAGTTACTCAAAACGAGTTAATATAGTATTGTAAGGAGGAGATAAAATGAATGAAATAGAAAAGATAAAACAAGAATTGAATGATTTAGCTGAAAAAGACTTTTACCTTGAGATGATTGACAGGTGGGAAGAAAGACATTATAAGTTGAGTCAAAAATACCATAAAGACATAAAAAAATTAATTAAGGAACTAGAAGAATATGGAATTATAACGGAATATAATTTAGGGTACGAATTTGAATATAGGAGGATATAAAAATGAAAAAAATAAGACTAAAAAAATGGGTGAGATACTTAATGCTATCTATCATTGATTTAATAGTAATACTAAATTTGCCAAATTTAATGAAGGAAATAGTCACAATAAATGATTATAGGCAGAATATATTAATTTTATTTATAATATTGTTTAGCAATATTTTATTAATATGCAAAATAGAAAAGGATTTGTAATTTATGGTTAGTAAATTGAAACAGTATAGGATTGAAAATAGATACACACAACAGCAAATGGCTGATTTATTAAATATATCACTGAGAGCATATAGAAATTACGAGTATGGAAAAAGACAAATGCCCTATAAAATTTTATCAAAATTTCTTTATATAAGAAATGACAACCAAGATAGAGAATTGTCAAGGATACTAAAAGAATGTGAAACAAAAGAATAATTTATTAAGAAAGGGGAATAAAGCTAAAACAAAAAAATGGAATAAAGCTTTTAATATAAAATATGGAAAAAGAAATATTAGAACTGATAAATGGTTCCAGCACAATAAACTTAAAAAATAATGATAAAAAAATAAAAGATTTTTTTAGAGAGATGAAAAGAGAAAATAGTCAAATGGTTAAAGCAAATATTAGATTGATTGACAAAAACAAGTATTTAGTTGAAGATATTAAAATATTATCTAATTTTATTAGCAGATATTTAGAAAAGCAAATTATTGATGAAGATGTAAAAAGAATTTTAAACGATTATAGGGAGTAAAAAATGGTAAAATATATATTAAGGCATAAAATAAATGGAGCTTTTTTAAAGAAATATAAAGCATTAAATTATCATCATTATGTACGAAATATACTTGACGCAACAAAATTTGATAAACAGCAAGCAAATATTCAATTAAAAAAATTTAAGCATCCCGAAAATTGGGAAATTGTTAAAAGATAAATTAATAAACATGAGTAACTGACTAAAATTAATAGTTATAATGTTATATGCTGGCTATTTTTTAATTATATTGAGCTTTTTTACAAGCATTTTAAACACATTGCACGAAAAAGAATGTTACGAATTGCTATTAAACGAATTTTATAATAATATTTCGCATAAACCTTATAGAGAGGAGTAAATAATAAATGAAGGATAAATATTTAATAGGACTAGCAAATTTAGTTAATGGTTCAATGCTAGGATATGAAGATAAAAGAAATATAGAAGAGTATAAAAAATGGATAACAGACTATGTTAAGAGTTTGGAAAATAAAGAAGTAGTAATAAGGCAAAATGAAAATTGCGTAGTTAGGTATCCACAAAATTAGTATATAAACAGTATAAAAAAAGTATTGCAAAAGTATATAAAATATGTTATAATTTTAAGTGTAAGGAGGTAGAAAATGAAAGATACAATAATCTTTAAAGTTAGTTGTGAACTCAAAGAGCAATTACAAAAAGAGGCAAAAGAAAGAGATATGTCGCTAAGTTCTTATTTAAAGTCAATTATTGCTGAAAGGAAAAAATAAGATGACACTTGAAGAAGTTAAGCAAAAGCTAAAGGTGTTTGATAAATATACTTTTGAAGAAAATACGCATACTTATTATTGCGATGGCAAAAAGGTAGGAATTGGTGTTACTTCACTTATTGGACTTTATGCTAATAAATTTGATGAACAAAAAGTTGCTGAAATGGTGGCAAATAGCAATCAAAAGAAAATTAATGATATTTATAGAAATCCATTAATTGAGCATGAAGATATAGAATATGCTAGCACTTTAGAAACCGATGTATTTAAAATAATTGAAGAATGGCATTATAAACGTGATTTTAGTTGTGAAAAAGGTACAACAATACATGAATACACTCAGTCATTATTTAGTGGTGAAGAATGGTATTTAAGACCTTTTGATAACTCAAAAGAATATCTTGAAGTAGTTAAAAAAATAAAACATCACTCAAATAATTATTACAATGATTATAAAGACCGATATATACACATCAAAGATGAATTATTAATTGGTGTTGAGTGGGCAGATATCAGTTCGGCTATTGACCATTTATTTTATGATATAGTTGATAAAGGTGTTGTAATAGTTGATTATAAAACTAACTCATATATGGACGGATATTTTAACAATCCAGATAAAAAAGTTTATAAAAAATATATGATGATACCATTTCAAGACACGCTAGATAATTCTTACGAGCATTATAAGATACAATTAAGCATTTATAAGTACATTTTACAAGAATTGGTAGGTATTCCAGTATTAAGGACTGAAATAGTATATTTAACTGAAAATAAAGACAATTACGAGGTTATTCAAATACCTTATGAAAAAGAAAAAGCAGAATTAATGCTAGAAATGAGGAGGGAAAGAAAAATGGGAAAATGCATTCCAGTATTAATTATAGGACACTCTGGTAGTGGTAAGAGTGCTAGTTTAAGAAATTTAAAGAAAGAAGAATATAGTTTAGTAAATCCACTTGCAAAAAGATTACCTTTTAAAGGGGGACAAACAGGGCTTGAAAGTTGTGATTATGAATTAATTAAAAAGTTTATTCAAGAAACACCAAAAGATATTATAGTTATAGATGATAGTAATTATTTATTAACTATGGAAATGATGAAAAAGACAAAAGAAACAGGCTATGGCAAATTTACAGATATTGCTTTAAATTATTGGAAATTGATTGATTTTATTAAAAATCTTGGCGGAGATAAAAGAGTCTATCTTATGAGCCATGAAGAAATTGATGAATTTGGAAATATAGGAGTTAAGACTGTTGGAAAAATGTTGTCAAATCAATGTTGCGTTGAGGGGCTCTATACAATAGTATTAAGAGCAATTAATGAAAATGGCAAGTTCCAATTTAGAACTAAAACAGCTGGAAATGATATTGTTAAAACACCTATGGGAATGTTTGAAGAAGAATTAATTGACAATGATTTAAAATTAGTAGATGATACTATCTGTGAATATTATGAAATAAATAAAGAAGAAGAAAAGAAAGATGAGGAAGAAAAATAATGATAAAGAAACCAAGCAATTATGATAATGTAGAAGTAATGGAATTTGATTTTACTCCAATTGAATTGGGTGGTCACAAAGGAATAATAATGAAAGCAGAAGAATATACTAGCCCACAAAGTGGAAAGACTTCTTTAAAAGTTAGCGTAGATACTGCTAAAGACGATAAACAACCTGAATATTTTAAAGAACAATATAAAAATGACACTAGAATTGATAGAAAATGGAGCAATTCAGCAATTAAATATGTTCCACTAGGGGAAGAAGAAAACCAAGTTAAAATGCTTAAGGCATTTATTACAGCTTATGAAAATTCTAATGGTTGTCAATTTGATTGGAACAAAAATTGGGAACAATTAACAGGCAAAAAAATAGGATTAGTATTTGGAATGGAAGAATATGAGAACCAAGCAGGAGAGCTAAAAACTGTCAATAAATTAAGGGAATTTAGAAGTATTGATAAAGTTGATAATATTAAAATTCCTAAAGTTAAAAAACTTGATAATTCTTATGTAGATTACGAGGAATATATTAATAGCAAAAATAATGAACCATTTAGCGACTTTGGGAATACTGTTGAATTTAGTGAAAACGATTTACCATTTTAATAAAATTAAAGAACTTGAAAAAGTTCTTTTTTTATATAAAAAAAGTATTGACTTTTATAAAAAAATATTATAATATTAAATTGTACTAAAAATAGAAAGGAGATATGAAAATGTTAATTAGATTTTTTAAAAAAGTTGACAGCAATGGTAAAATTTTTATTCCAAAAGTTGTTACTGAAAATTTTGGAAAAGAATATTATTTAGAAGTTCATCAAGATAAAATTGTATTAATACCAGTTAAGAAAGGAAAATAAAAATGGAAGAATCAAATAAAGAGCAATATGAAAATAAAGACCCAGCATTCTTATTTTATTCAAGTGATTTTCTTACTGGTACGATGTTTATGAGCGATATTCAATTAGGAAAATACATAAAATTATTGTGCATACAACATCAAAAAGGACATTTATCAGAAAAAGATATGTTAAACATATGTAAAAGATATGATAAAGATATCTTTGATAAATTTATAAAAGATAATGATGGAAAATATTATAATATAAGGCTCCAAAAGGAAATTGATAAGAGAAGAAACTACTCAAAATCAAGAAGTGAAAATAGGAAAAATAAGATAACTTTTGAAAACATATGTTTTTCATATGTTAAACATATGGAAAATGAAAATGAAAATATAAATAAAAATAATATATTAGAATATATAAATAATAATAAATTAAATAATATAATAGAATTATTATTAGAATATTTTAATTATAGAAAAAGTATAAGAATACCTAATAATCAAAATGTTATAGATGAACTTATATTATTTTTAAAACCATATAGCAAAAAAGAACAAGAACAAATTATAAAAAAAGCTATTAAAAATGGCTATAGAGAGTTTTATCCACCGAAAAAAGAAAATGATAATAAAAAAGAGAGTGTAGTCTATGAAACAATATGATTATGAAATTGAAAGTAACTTAATGTGTTGTTTGTTTTTGAAAGACAGTTTGATAGAAGAATTGTTTATTGATTTAGACTGTTTTAAAAATACATACAACAAAAGAGTTCTATTGCTTTTAAAAGAAGTTTATAAAAAATATAAAAAATTAGATTTAACATTGATAGTTAGTGAATTAAAAACTGATTATGAAAAAAATCAATTTATAGAATATTTTCTTGATAAAATTAATTTGTTACCAACTCCAGCAATGTTTTATGAATATCAGCAAAAATTAATAGACCAACACAAAGATGATTTAATTAAGCAAGAAATAAAAAAATATTCCAATAAACAAATTGAACTTGATGAACTTGTAGAAAACATTAATAAAATTTCAAATGAAGTTATGGTTATTAAGCAAAATAATAAAGTAACTCCAGAAGAAATGATTAGAATGATTAGAAATAGAGAAAAGATAATCAAGTTTCCAAGGTTCTGGGCTTTAAATGAAAAGCTGAGAATAAAAAAGAAAACTGTCAATGTTATTGGAGCAAGACCAAGTGAAGGTAAGTCAGCATTAGCATTAAATTTATTCTGTGATTTGGCGAAAGAATATAAATGTATTTATTTCAATATGGAAATGACCGAAGAAGAAGTTTATGAGAGAATGCTAGGAATTGAGGCAAATATTCCAATTGCCGATATTAATAAACCACAAACTGAATATCAAGACCAAAAAATAATGGAAGTGGCTAACAAGATTTACAATTATAAATATGAAGTCATTAATGGTAGCAAGACAGTCCACGCAATGAAAAATAAGATTATTAAAGAGCAACGAGATGAACATTGCATAGTGTTTATTGATTACACAGGTTATATAGTTGGTAAGCAAGGACAAAACGACCGAGAAAGAATTGGCGAGGCGGTAAGGGAGTTAAATAATATTACCAAAGACTATGATTGCACCATATTCTTAATAGCACAAATAAATAGAAATGGTAGTGATACTCCAACAATGCAAGATTTAAAAGACAGTGGAGAAATAGAACAAACAGCAGACACAATTATTCTTATACACGATGAAAACAAAGAAGATAATGCTGATGTTAAAGAAATAGGTTTCTTAATTCCAAAATGTCGTGGCGGCAAAAGGAACGTAAGAATACCTGTTATATTTGATAAGACTAAACAAAGATTTACAATAAAGGTGTGATTAAATGAATAAAAATAAAATATGGAAACCATTGCAAAAATTTGAAAATGATTATTATATTTCTGATTATGGTGATATATTTAGTATATATAAAAATAAAATAATAAATCCTTATATAACAAAACATGGTTATTATAGAATAGGTCTTAAAGATAATAAAAAATATTTAATACATAGATTAGTTGCAGAAACATTTATACAAAATCCAGAAAACAAACCACAAGTAAACCATATTAATGGAAACAAACAAGATAATAGAGTAGAAAATTTAGAATGGTGTACTAATAAAGAAAATTCAATACATGCTTGGAAAAATAATTTATGTATTCCACATGGACCAAAAAATTATAAAGGAAATAAACACCATTTATATGGCAAAAAATCAAAATTTAGAAAAATAATTTTACAATATGATTTAG
>OLNQ01000921.1_pt1 | contig 29637 bp, 28 predicted proteins | sample 1672821 | NCBI WGS metagenome assembly OLNQ01 (sample SAMEA3136727, study PRJEB25190) | human gut metagenome | biome: human gut; feature: human-associated habitat; material: faeces | place: Austria | collected 2013 | reverse complement strand
GCGTCATCCTGCCAGAACGAGCTTCAGGATCGCCCCGGCGAGTATGAGCGCCCCGGCGACGGTCGTGATCGTATAGATCTTTCGGGCCTCTTTGTCCGCTTTTTCCTTCACGAGATAGTAGATGCCTGCGCCAAGGATCATTGCGCCGATGATGATGCCGATGATGGTGATTGCCATGATGATCTCCTCCAGTTCAGTAAAAGTGCAGAGTTTGTGATCACGAGCACGGAGCCCGCGTTGTGGACCAGCGCACCGATGATGGGGTCGAGCGTGCCGATGATGGCCAGCACGATGGCGACAAAGTTCAGCAGCATGGAAAGCGACATGTTCAGCCGGATCGTCGTCATCATCCGGTGCGAGAGCGCGATCAGGTGCGGCAGTTCCCGGACCTCGTCGTCCACGAGCGCGATGTCGGCTGCGTCCACGGCGATGTCGCTGCCGACGCCGCCCATTGCGATGCCGACGTCCGCCTTCTTGAGGGCGGGCGCGTCGTTCACGCCGTCGCCGATCATGCACACCGGTCGGCCGGTGCGCTGAGCTGCGTCGATGTATGCCAGCTTGTCCTCCGGCAGGCATGCGGCGTGCACGTCCGTGATGCCAAGCTTTCCGGCGATGGCCTGTGCCGCGTGCGCATGGTCGCCGGTCAGCAAAACTGGCTGCACACCTTTCGTCCCGCCCAGCTCCAGAAGCCGTTCAGGTTTTTCCATAAGTGTTTTCATGGTTTCGCCTCGCTTATATCGTATTGGGCATATGTTACCAAGAGGGAAAAGAAAAAAGCACAGTCGAATGACTGTGCTTTTCCGGTGTCTTGTGTACAGGCTTCAGCCCATGTTCGCGAAGCGCTCCACGGCCTTCGTGAAGTTTTCGATCGTCTTATCGGCGTCGCCGTGCTCGATCCCGTCGCGTACACAATGCTGGATGTGCCCCTCGAGCACGACCTTGCCGCAGCCGTGCAGGGCGGATTTGGCGGCGTTGATCTGCGCGAGCACGTCCTCACACGGGACGTCCTCGTCGATCATCCGGTCGATGGCCTGCACCTGGCCGATGATCTTTTTGAGTCTGCGGTGCAGATTTTCCGCGTCCATACACTGCCGCATAGCATGACCTCCACACCGTTATGGGTACTTGTATTTGCCTGCCATTATACGGCGGCGCGTTCGGCGGCGAGGTAGCGCGCGAGTGCGTCCTGCCAGTCCGGCAGGGGGGCAAAGCCGGATCCGGCCAGCTTTCCGGTGTCGAGCCGGCTGCTGTGCGGCCGCGTAGCAAGGCTCCGGCCGTATTCCTCGGTCGTGACCGGCAGCACGGTCACGGGGATGCCGGCTGCGCGGAAAATCGCGCAGGCAAAGGCATACCAGCTCACGCAGCCGCCGCTGTTGACCGCGTTGTAGCGGCCGTAACGGTCGCTCCCGGCCATGTCGGCGAGCAGCCGCGCAAAATCGGGGGCATAGGTCGGCGTACCGATCTGGTCGCTGACGACGCGCAGCGTGTCGTGCGTCCGGCTCAGCTGCAGCATGGTGTGCACGAAGTTTTTGCCGCCCGTGCCGTAGACCCACGAGGTGCGCACGATGAAGTACCGCTCGAGCGTTTCCGTCACCGCACGCTCACCGGCGAGCTTGCTCTGCCCGTAGACATTCAGCGGCGCGAAGTGCGTGCAGTCGGCGGGGTAGGGGGCAGTGTCCGTCCCGTCAAAGACGTAGTCCGTCGTGATGTAGATCATCTTGCAGTCCGTGCCGCGGCAGGCCTCGGCCACGTTTTTCGTGCCGCCGGCGTTGACGGCGAACACCTGCGCCCGGTTTTCCGGCAGCTCTGCGCCGTCCACGTCCGTCCAGGCGGCGCAGTGGATGACGGCGTCCGGCTGCGTGTCCGTGATGAGCGCCTGCACGGCCTGTGGGTCGCAGAGATCGGCCTGCGCATACACGGTCGCGTCCGCACAGCGGGGCTGCGGCGCGCGCCCGGTCGCAATGCAGGTATGGCCGCGCCGCAGGACCTCCTCCGTGACGGCGCTGCCGAGCAGGCCATTGGCGCCCGTGACGAGTATTTTCATAGGCTCACCTCCGCGGTGTGCGCCGCGCTCACAGTTCGATGCCGAGCGCGCGCAGCGCCGGCCAGTTTTGATCCTTTTCGCTGAGGATGGGCATGTCCTGTCCCGGCCAGACGATGCCGATGTCCGTATCGTCCCAGCGGATGCCGCCCTCGTCCTCGGGGTGGTAGACATCGTCGCACTTGTAGGCAAAGACGGCCTGCTCGCTCAGCACCTGAAACCCGTGCGCGAAGCCGCGCGGGATATAGAGCTGGCGGCGGTTGTCCGCGCTGAGCAGCACGCCGACCCAGCGGCCGTAGGTCGCGCTGCCGCGGTGCAGGTCGACGGCGACATCGAAGATCTCACCATGGATCGCGCGCACGAGCTTTGCCTGCTGGTGCCGTTTTTGAAAGTGCAGCCCGCGCAGCACGCCGCGCTGCGAGCCGGACTGATTGTCCTGCACGAACGTGTCCCGGATGCCGGCGGCCGCAAAGTCGGCGGCCTTGTAGGTCTCCATGAAGTACCCGCGCGCATCACCGTAGGCTTTGACGTCCACGATCTGCACGCCGGGAATGTCCGTGGGCGTAAACGTGAAGTTGCTCATGGCTTTTTTACCGTCTCGTAGGCGTACTGCGCCGGGTCGCCGTAAAAGTCGAGCAGCATGTGCGCGAACTTGTCATGCACGCCATGCTTGGCCGGTGCCTGCACGATGTTCATACCCGGGTTGTGATTGCCCTCGATGAGCTCCAGCTTGCCGCCGGGCAGAATGGCCACGTCCCAGCCGACGACGCGCAGGCACGGCAGCGTCTGCGCGGCACTGCGGCAGAAGGCGCAGATCTCCTTCCACTGCGGGATGGGCGTGCCGCGAAAGCGTACACCGGTCATCGGGTGCAGGATGTAGCTGTTGCCGTGCTCGTCGAGCCCGTCGGTCATGATGACGCCGGTGGCCGGGTCAATCTCGCAGAAGATGCCGCCGCCGTGGGCGTTGTCGACGTGCAGGCCGTTATTGCCCACGCGCAGGCCCGCACCAAAGACCTCAAAGCGCTCGCCGCGGCGGAACGTGATCACGCGCAGCGTGTTGAGCGACTCCGGGTGAAAGTGCGCGAGCGATGCATCGGAACGGATGAATTCCTCGGCCAGATACTTGCCCGCGCACAGCTCATCAAACAGCGCCTGCCGGTCGGGCGCTGCGTCCCACTCGGCCTCCGTCAGCTTGCAAAAGCCGATGCCCCAGCTGGAATACTGCGGTTTGAGTGCGATGCTGTGGTATCGGTGCACAAAGGCGTCAAACGCCGCAAGATCGCTCTCCGGCAGGTACAGCCAGCCGCGGCTGACAAACTGCGTGAAGTTTTTTAGAAACGTTACCTTGCTCTTGAGGTACGGCTCGGCGGCGCTGTTGTACGGCCGCATGAGCAGGGTCGCCTCCACGTCAGTCAGATACTGCTTTTGCTGCGCGGTCGTCAGGCCGTAGAAGCCGAAGATCATGTACTCGGACATGGACACGCGCTTTTCCGGGTTGCTGCGCCGTACCTTGAGGTAGTCGTGAAAGAGCTGCTCGGCCGTGAAGCCCTCCGGCAGTTCGCGGACGCCCTGGATATAGTCGCGCCAGCGCTTGTGCAGCACGGGGTAGGCGCGGAGATTTTTGACCAGTTTATTTTCAGTGAGGATGTTCTTCATCGGTTTCACCTGCACAGTCCCGGAGCAGCGGATATTTGCCCACTCCGTCAAATTGAATGATGTTGCCGCCCGGCCAGTGCCAGTTGCCCTCAATGAGCTCCGGTCCGTCGGGCGTGACGGCGATGTCCCAGCCGACGTAGCCCATGCCGGACACGCGGTCCATAGCCCGATGCACGCACGCGGTGAGCTCCGGCCAGAACGGAATCTGGAATCCGGGCAGATACGCGCCCGATGCCGGGTGGCGGGTGTAATCGCACAGATCGGTGTTGCTGTGTCCCGGGCCGGAGACGCGGCCGGACGAGAGCTCCAGCGGGTAGGCGACGCCGCCGGTGTGGAAGTTATCGGTCGCGGCGCCTTTGCCGCCGCACTTGAGGCACGCGCCGATGAGCCGGACGCGGCCGTCACGGTCGCGCGCGGCGTTAACGCGCACACTGTTGACGCACCCGGGGCTGAGCGCCTCGAGCGCGGGGTGCTGCCGGATGGGCGCCTCGAGCAGCAGCCGTTGCGCCCGGCAGTCATCGTAAAACGCGGTGCGGTCAGGGATGGCGGCGCTGCGGCAGCGCTCGATACCGCGGCCCATCGTGCCGCTCACGGGCTTGAGAAAGAACGTGCCGTTCCCGTCCAGAAAGGCGCTGAAGGCGGCAAAGTCCGCCTCCGGCGCGTAGACGTGCGCCCGCCGGACATCGGGCGCGAACACCGTGAGAAAGCGCGCCTTGTTCGCGAGGGCTTCCTTTTCCGCCGCCGCAGCATTGCGGTTGAGCGCCCGGTCGAGCGCGCCGGAGCGGCCTGATGTGAGGAAGGCCGCGCGCTGCCAGTCCGGCAGGTCAAAAAACCGGAGCACGAAGTAGTTTTCCGGCGATGCGCCGTGCCGCACGCTGCACCACAGCGCGTCGAGCAGATAGCCCGTCCGGCTGCCGCCGCGCTGCGCACGCAGGCGCGTGCACATGCGGTAGGTTTTTTTCAGTGCGTTCCAGCGGGACATGGCTCAGCGCCCCTCTCTGCATCGTCCAGAATGGTCCGGATGTTGTCCCGGCCGAGCCGTTCGATCGTGCGGCCCTGCGCGCGCAGGTCATACCCGAGCGCCGCCGAGGCGATCTCGATCAGCGACGAGCACACCGGCGTCGGCACGCCCAGCGCCGCGCCCAGCGACTCCAGCAGGCCGAGTCCCTGCGGCACGTCCTCCGTAATATAGCGCGAGCGCACATCCAGCGGCCCCTTTGCCCGCTCCGGCATGGCGGCGTAGGCGAAAAAGACCTCCTTCGCGTCGCGCGCATCGTCGAGACTGTTGCGGAATTTGCACGCCTCGACATACGGCACCGGGTCGCAGCCGAGGTGCTCGAGCACGCGCATTTTCTCGCCGTCGAGCGCCTCCAGCAGGTTCCAGACCGATGGCGTGAACACTTCGTGGTACATGCAGAAGTTGCCGTGCGTGGCCTCGATGCGCGGGATGCTCATCACGGCGCCGACCGTGTGCACGATCATATTCGGGTTGTGCAGCGCGGCCTCGGCCACGCTCTTGAGATACACAAACGGTGTGCCCAGCCGGTCGAGCACCGCCCGGGCTGCCGGGAGCGCGCTGTGCGGGTAGACACCGATAGGGTTGCGCACGTTGCGGAAGCCCACCTGAAACTCCCCGGGTGCGCCGATGCGCCCGTCGATGAAGTTGCTCTCCGCCTCGGCGAGGATCACGCCGTCAGCCGGGTGCAGCCCCAGCGCGTAGGCAGTGGAGAGGTAGCCCGGCACCATCAGCAGCACCTGCCCCGGCGTCAGAAACGGCACGACGCGTCGCAGCACGTCCGGGTGATAGCCCGTCTGCGTGCACAGGAGCACGACGTCCTTGGCCCGGACGTCGGCCACGTCGCGCGACAGATGCGCGATCACGCAGTCGGTCTCTTTGCCGAAGTCATGTATGCGCATCCGGCCGCCGGTGGCGCACAGGTGCGTGAAATTATCGTCGTGCAGACTGTACGAGGTCTTGATGAGCGTGACCTCGTGGCCGCGCGCGGCGTAATCGGATGCGAGCGCGCAGCCGCTGTTGCCAGCGCCGAGAATGGCAATGTTCATAGCGTTTCCTCCATCATGCGGCCAAAGCGCAGGTCGGTCTCCGGCAGACGCTTGTTGTCCAGCGCGGCCGCCGGGGTGAATGTCAGCTCGCCGAAGCGCACGCCGCGCGGCGTGAGGTACAGGTCCACGCGCACAAAGTCAAACGGCTTGCTCAGCCGGTCGGCAATGGCGAAGGCCTCGTCCAGCCCTGCCGGTTTCGGCAGTGTGAAGCCCTCGGGCGCGGCCTGCGAGTCGCGGTTGATGCGCAGGAGCCGAAAGTCCCGGTCGAAGAAATAAAACTTCGGCCAGCCCTCGTCGCGCCCCACGCAGAGCATAACACAATCTGCCCGGCCGTGGAAGCAGTAAAATTTATAGTCCTCCGGCAGCGTGCCGTCCGCACTGCCGATGTACTCCTCCACGAGCAGCTTTTTCTCAACGTGGCGGTACTGGAGCTCGGAGTAATACGCCCAGAACGGCTCGCGCCCCCAGGCGCGCAGCTGCTTTTCGGCAGCTGCCGTGTCGAGCGCACTTTTCTCCGTGCAGATGAGGTTGTAGCCGCAGCCGAAGTTCCACTTGACAGCGAACCGCTCCGGCAGCGCGTCCCAGTCGATGTCCTCCGGCCGGTCGTACACGGCGAGTAGGCGGTTGAGCGTGCCGCCGCAGCCGCACCCGGCCACATAGTCGCGCACGCGGTATTTGTCCGCACAGCGGCGCACGACAGGGTCGGTGCCGAAGCGCTCGAGCTTTTGCCGGAGCAGCTTTTCGTTGAGCGTCTGCGGGTGCTTCAGATCCGGCAGACGGCCGAACTTGCGCAGGTATAGCAGTTTTGTATTCCACCGCGGCGAGAGGTAGGACAGCCCGGCATAAAACGCCCGGGCCGCGCGGCGGATCTTTTTCTTTTTCATGGCGCGGTGCCGCCTTTCTGCGCGCTCAGGCGTCCGCGAGCGCGACGGTGTTTACCGGCTGTGCCCCTTCCGGCTCTGACGCCTCCGACGCGAGGATGAGTTCTTCCGCCGCATCGAGCGAGTCGAGCAGGCAGTCGATCACAAACTTCGAGCGCCGCACGATCGAGCGGTACTCCATCTTCGAGGCCACATACTGATAGTGCAGCACGGAGATCGACGGGTCGTAGCGCACGACGCTGCCGTCCTGACGGCAGAGCCAGTCGAGGATCTCCATCTCGTAGTACATGAACGTTTTCGGGTAAAACGGCTCGGGATGGCGGGCAAGATAGCGCCGCGAGAAGATCACGCACGAGCCGTGCAGCACGACGCCCTCTGCGGGGCGCGTCGTGTCGATGTGCTGCTTTTTGCGGTTGCGGATCTGCACGAGCCGCCAGATGGCAGGGCTGTTTTTCTCGCCGCTGCTCAGCAGCAGGAGGATGGGGTTCTTGCTGCGCGCAACGCAGGCGCGCTTGTGCCGCACGCTCTCGAGCGTGCAGCCGTGCAGCGTTTTCGGGCTCTGGTGGATGCCGGAGAACACCGACACGATGTCAGGACCCAGCAGGTCGAACGGGTGTTGCGCGTAAATGCGCGCGATTTGGGGGATGAAGTCGTGCTGCGGGATCTCGACGTCGTTGTTGAGCACGACGGTGAAGTCCGCATCCAGATGCGTGCACACCCAGCGCGTGCCGACGTTGTTGCCGCGGGCGAAGCCGTCGTTTTTGCCGTGCAGCAGCACGGTCACGTCCGGGCTCGCGGCGAATTCCTCCGCCAGAACCGCGCCCGTGCCGTTCGGGGAGGCGTTGTCCACGATGACGATGTGCTTGTCGCCTGCGAGCGCGCGGATGCTTTTGACGCAGCTGCGGGTCGTGTCGATGGCGCGGTAATGCAAAATGACGAATGCGGTCATGGTGTCTGTCCTTTCTGCTGCCGGCGGGCGCGCAGGCAGTCGGCGAGGTAATAGCTCAGGTCATAGGGGTTATGGCTGAGCCGGAAGCTTTTGCGGAAGTGCGCGGCGGCGCGCGCAGGATCCGTCGGGTGGCAGCGCTTGCCGAGGCGGCGGTTCATTACGGCGTCGCTGTGCGGAAAGCGCCGGTAGAGCGCCGCGTGCTTTTCATACAGCCGCAGCAGGTGGGGGTAGGACTTGACGACGGCGGAGATGCTGTCGCCGCCGACCTCAGACTCCACCAGTGCCTCCGGCAGGTACACGAGCCGGAAGCGCTCGGCTGCCCGAATGGCAAAGTCCCAGTCCTGATAGCGGCGGATGCTTTCATCGAAGCGCACAGCCTCCCACACGGCGCGGTGCATGAGCATGGTCTGGGTGCTGGCCCGGTTCTCGGCCAGAAAGTCCTCCAGCGCGCGGCCGGGGTGCGGCGCGTGCACGGGATAGTAAAACGAGCTGCCGTTTGCGGCGACGCGGTTCATGCCGCAGTAGCACAGGTCGGCCCCGGTGGCCGTGAGCAGGTCGTACTGCTTTTGCAGTTTGTCCGGGTGCCAGAGATCGTCGCTGTCCTGAAAGGCGAGAATGCTGCCGTGTGCGCGCTGCGCGCCGAGGTTGCGGGCATAGCACGCGCCGCGGTTGTCACCGTAGCGCACGTAGTGCACGCGCGGGTCGATGTTGCAGTCGAACAGGAACTCCGTGCCGTCAGTCGAGGCGTCGTCCACGACGATGACCTCAAGGTTCGGGTAGGTCTGCGCCAGCACGCTCGCGATGCACGCGGGCAGCTTGTCCTTTCGGTTGTAGGTCGGGATGACGACTGAAATCAGTTCGTTCATGCATTGCCTCCGTTTCTGGCCGGGTAGGGGAAAGCAGCGCGCATCTGGCGCTTTTTCTCCTCGACCTGTTCCGGCCGGATGCGCCAGCCGTCTTTGATCTCGGCGATCGTGGGCGGCGCGCTCACGCGCAGGTCACGCGGCAGGTGCTGCACGCCATAGGCGGAATAGTAATCATCGAACTTATATCCGTCGCCGAGCGGGCGGTCGGAAAAGACGATGTGCAGATTCGGGATGTGGAAGCTGTCGGCCGCGATCAGCCCATGCAGGCTGCTTGAGAGAATGCAGCGGCACTGCGCAATCTCGGTCAGCACGGCGATGGGGTCGTCCTTGACATTGATGAACTTTGCGTTTTCATACCGGCCCAGCAGCTCCGTCACGGCGGGGTCGTTCAGGTCGCAGACGTGCGGCACGATGCCGACATCATACCGCTTTTCCGGCAGTGTGTCCAGCAGCTCGTCTGCGAGAATGCCGCCGTCGCCGGTCGGAATGTCGAGCGTGCGGCCGGTCATGCGCTCGACGCTGCGGCGCGTCAGCTCGCCGCGTACGGCGTGAAAGCGCATGTCGCGCTTGAAAAAGCGCCCGCGCGCATCGTCGTAGTTGATGAATCCGGAGCCCCAGACGTCCACGTGCGGGTGCGTCCGGCCGTTGATGCACTGCTGCAGTTTCATGAGCGGGTTTCCGTGCAGCTTATACTGCGCCAGGCCGCTGCCGATGGCGCACAGGTCGCCGGTGAGAAACGAGCAGCGCTCGACCCGGTAGCCGAAGCAGCGCTCGATAATGAGCGGGTTGAGCAGATCGCCCATGTTGGCGATACGGGCATAGTACAGATTCAGCGTGTCCGGCATGGCGGTCACCTCCGAGGAAGATCACAGCGCGCGGCTGTAGGGAATGGCATAGAAAAACAGGAAAAACAGGCCCACGCACAGGCCGAACAGGAGGTACACCCGCCACAGCCGCCGGTCTTTTCGGCAGGCGGCGGCCTCGTCCGGGCCGGTGGGCGCATCGAAGAGCCGCGCGCGAGAGAGCTGTTCCTCCTGCGTCGGCGGCCGGAGCGCGGAGCCGAGCACCGCGCCGAGCACGCTCAGCACGATGCCGATGAAAAACGCGTCCGCCCAGACCGGCGGTGTGATGCCGCGCAGGGCATAGAACGCCTTGGCGCACACGCAGCCAAGAAAGCCGAGCAGCATGCCGAGATACGCGCCGCAGCGGCTCAGACGGCGGCTCCACACGCTGCCGAAGGCCACAAGACTCCACGCACCCGCGATGACAGTGCCGCCGAAATACATGATGAGAAAGATGTGCGGGGGATTGAGATACGCCAGCACGAGCACGACGAGGCTCACCGCCAGCATCGCCCAGCGGGAGCGGGCGAGCTTTTTGCGGTCGTCCCCGGCGTCGGGCAGGATGTCGTTGACGACGGAAAAACCGATCAGCGACAAAAACGTCGATGCCGATGAGATGCCGGCCGCGCTGATGCCGATGAGCAGCAGCATGCCGATGACCGGCGGCAGCACATGCGTGGCGGCCCAGATCATGGCCTCGCTGCCAGGGAGGTCGCCGTTAAGGTTGCGAACGAACGCAGCGGCAAAGTACAGCGCGATCGTCACGACCATGACGCCCATGGATGACCACACGGACGAGCGCAGGACGACATGCTCGTCCTTTGCCATGAGGTAGCGGCTCGTCTGCCACGGGCTGATGGCCACGACGAGCGCCCAGACGATGCCGTAGGTCACGGCCCAGGCCGTGTTGCTCGCGCCGTCGGGGTAAAGATAGTCCGGGTTTCCGGCCCAGGAGAGGATGCCGGGCATGGTATCGCTGCGGGCGAGCGCTTCGATGCCGCCGAACCAGCCGCCGCCCGCGCGGACGAGAAACGGTACCGCGACGAGCGCGGCCGCGAGAAAGACGAGAAACATGATCGTATCCGTCAGCAGCACGCCCGGTGAGCCGGAGTAGATCGTGAAGGCAGTGAACGCCAGCCACACGATCACGGCACACAGCCGGTAGTCATAGCCTGTGATGCTGCTCATGAGCGTGGACACGCCCTGAATGGCACTGAGCAGGTACGCGCTCACAGACACGAGCAAAATCACGGCCGAGAGCCGGCGCAGGCGCTTCGAGCAGAAGCGGCGGCCGAAATACTCCGGCAGCGTCGTCACCTCGCTCCGGCGGATGTACCGGCCGAAGAACCCGGCGCCGTAGATATAGCCCGTCGCCTGAATGACGCCGACGGTCACGATGCCGATGAAAAAGCCGGAGTAGACCTCGCCCGTGTCGCCGAGGAACGCGCCCGTCGAGAGAAACGACGCGATGAGCGACCCGACGATCAGCAGCGTCGGCGCGTTGCGGCCGGAGACGTAGTAGTCGTTCGTATCCTTGACCATGCGCCCCGCGCCGATGCCGACGGCGAAGAACACGACGAGCGCTGCCAGGATTCCCAGGAAATACAGGTTCATTTTTTCTGCCCGTCCCCGTGCTTCGGACCCGTCACGGTCCGGTAGACGAATGCGGTGATGACGATCCAGACGCCAAAGGCGACTGAGAGAACAGCTTCCATACCGGAACCTCCGTGAGATGTTAGTCGAGCTTCAGAAGCACGCGTGCATAGTGTCCGTTATTGACGAACGGGCGGCCGTTGAGCTCGTCGAACAGCGGCTGATAGCCGTACCCGTCCGTGACCCAGGCGTAGCCGCGGTACTGCGCGGTGTTGAAGCCCGGGATGGTGTTGGCCTCGATGATGAGCGGGCCGCCCGCGGTCATGGTCACGTCCCAGCCGATGTTGGAGATCTTGCTCGCCAGCGGCACGGCGCGGCGCATCATGTCGATGGTTTCCTCCCAGAACGGGAGCTGCAGGCCGGGGAACGGCACGCCCGTGACCGGGTGCGTGCGGTAATCGATGAAATTGTTCTGATCCACGGCGTCCGTAATCACGACGCCGGTGCGGATGTCGATCATCGCGGTCAGCGCGTCCTGGCAGCCGTTGGAGATGTCCTTTTCGATGGCGGTCGTAAGTACCGGGGCGAACAGATACGTCCCGGATGGCGCGGTCACGGTGTAAAAGCGCACGATGCTCACGGCACCGGGGTTGAGCTGCGCGAGCGTCGGGTGCTGCTGAATGTATTCTTCCACGATGCCGCCGGAATTTGCACGCAGATACGCGAGTGTGTCTGCCTGCTCGGCCTCGGTCACCGCCGGGAGGATGCGCACGCCCGTGCCTTGACCCTTGCAGTTGGGTTTGTAGACGACCTTTCCGGTGCTGCCGGCGAGCGCACGCAGCAGCGCCGCGTCCACGGCGGATGCCTGCACGCAGCGGCGGCCGTAAAAGTCGGAAAAGACTTTGGAGAAGATGTATTTGTTCATGAGGATGGCAATGTAGCGGCGGTCGGTGAAGTTCTTGCGGAACTCCGCGCGCGTCCAGAGCGTGGACATGGTGCGCTTTTGCGCCTCCGTGCGGTCGTGATAGCCGACCCACTCGTATTCGTTGAGCGAGATGTGGTTGATCTTCTTGGCCTGCAGGATGTCCTTTTCAATCTCGGCGGCGTCCTCGCCGTGCCGGGCAGCGTAATCCGCGGCGAAGTCGCGGATGTATCTGCGTGCGGAGATCCAGCTGCTCAGTGTCCGTTTTTGTTCCATGTTGCATTCTCCTGCGTCTGATTTGAGGCGTCCTCAGCTTTTCAAAGGCATCCGCCAGGGATGCTTTTGAGAAAATGAGGCGGCAGGGAAGCCGCACAAATGTGCGGCTTCCTCGTTTGCTTAGTAGTTTGGTGTGTCCCATTCATCCGGCACCCAGTCCTTGGGTACCATTGTACTGCGGAAGCTGCCGTCCATCTCGCGATAGGCCATGCGCAGCTTCTGGATGCGCCACGCACCGTCGTCGCCCTTGACGAAATCGTCGCAGTAGACCAGCCAGCCCTGCAGGACCTCGCTGTCATCATAATAGCACATATGGTCCTCGTATTGGAAGACCCCGCGTGCATGTCTGTCATCGATCAGCCAAATCATTGGCTGATGGCCCATGTGCATCGTCTGCATGTCCTTGTTGCACCATTTGGCGTTGCGGGCCTGCAGAAGCTTATCCTTGACGGCGAGATGCCCGTTGAGGTAGTAGCGGAAGTCGTCCGTGAACAGCTCCATCACATACTCCTCTTTTTTCATGTCCATGCACCACCAGTAGAAGTACTTGCACTCGGTGATCTTCTGGAGCTGGCACAGCTGCTCGGGCGTGTATTCCTGACGGCGGACGTGCGTGATGACGTCCAGCACCATGTCCCGGACTTTGTCGGGGAACGGGATGTTTCTCGTTGCCATGAAATTACTCGATGGTCTCGAAGTAGTCGTAGGACGGATCCTTGACCTTGTCGCGGCCGTTGTTATAGTCGGGCGCGAAGTCGGGGTGCAGGATCATGGTGTTGTCGCCGGCGACGGTGCGCTTGACGACGAGCCACTTGCCGTCGCGCTTCTCCCAGAGGTCGATGTCACGGCAGCGCGCCACGACGACCATGCCGTTGCGGTACTTGCAGGCGGCGTACATGTAAGCCTCGGCGGCGGCCTTGGTGCCGTCCTCGTTGAGCTTGATGAGGATGTTGGTCATGACGTGGTGCGTGGAGACCATCTTGCGGTGCATCTTGAGCATCATGTCGATGAAGCCGTAGCCGGTGCCCTTGTAGGTCGGGCCGTAGTCGACCTGCGCGTCCTCGGCGAACACGGTCTTGCCGAGCGGGTTGTCGATGCGGTCGAGCGCGCGGGCGTAAACGTAATACTGGTCACGAATGGCGTCTTTTTCTACGAGTTTTTCAAGGTCTGTCATGTTTTTTTCTCCTTTCGGTGTTGTCGTGTTGGTTTCCTTTGCTTCTTTTATACATTACGGCAGCGGTGTCACATCTGCGCGATGAGCGCTTCCAGTTCGGCCTTTCTGCCGGTCTGTGTGATGATCTGCATGCCGCCCATCTGTGCGGTGCAGTTGGCCTCGACCATGCACCAGCCGTGCGTGCTGTAGGCAAGATCCCAGCCGCAGTAGTGGTTGCCGGGCACCATTTTTGCGGCCGTTTTGACCATGTCCACGGCCTTGTCCCACTCCGGGAGGGGATAGCCGCGAAAGCGCACGCCGGTGTCCGGATGGGTCACATAGCGGCGGCCTTTTTTGTCCGCGCCGTCGGAGCAGATGCACCCGGTCTCGGAGTCGATGAGCGCGCTGATGCCGCCGGCGCTGAAGTTGTCGATGATGCCCTCGCCGTGGCCGACGCGCAGCGTGGGGTGAAACAGCCGCACCTCGCCGTCCGCCAGCACGACCGTCGGGATGCGCAGCGTGTTGACCGACTGCGGGTGGATGCGCGCGAGCGCCTCACCCTGCTCAATGATCTGCTCGAGGATGGCGCCGTGCGCGCTGTAGGCTGCGTGCGCAGCCTCAGGATAAGGATAGTCGCGGATGGACTCGGTATGTACGCCCTTGCCGAAGGCTGCGTAGATGGGCTTGACGATGTAATCCGGGTGCGCCTGCGTGAAATTGCGCAGCGCCTCGAGCGCAGCGGGCGTGGGCTGTGCGCCTTTTTTGATGCGCAGCACGTCGCGGCCGTAAAAATCGCGGAACTTCTGGTACGTCAGGTACTTGTTCTCGAGCATGTTCGTGTTTTTCGGGTCGTTCATGCGCGGGTAGTAGCTCATGCGCACGCCTTCCGTGATGAAGCCGTCGCGATAGGCGGCGTCCTTCCCCTCGTAACCGAAGAGAAAATACTCGTTGTAGTACGAGCCGTACCGGAACAGGCTCCGGATCATGTCACGCCGCAGACGGTACAGGCGCTTTTTGTTGCTCAGCACGTCTACGCCGCGGTACTGGGCAATGGTCTTGTTCAGATCGTTCCGCTTGCGGTGGTAGTAGTTCGCCTTGCGGTACCAGGTCTGAAAGCGGATCTTGCGGTAAATTTTGCGCCGCAGTTTTTTCAGCACAGGGATCACGCTCCGTTTGCAGGGATTTTTTTCGAATATTTGGATTCAAGCCGCCATACATCGGATGTACGACGGCTTGAATCAAGCGGGTTATTTCTTCTTGACGACTTTCTTCTTCTTCGGGCGGAACATGTTGATGCGGATGCGGTGCGTGTTGTTGCGCTGGAAGGATTCTTCATACACGCGCAGGTAGCCGGTATCCTCGATCAGCCACTGGCCGTCGACCTTGACGTACTTGTCGGTGTAGATGGCCGAGCCCTGGATCTGCGTGCCGCAGTAGGGATTGCCCTCGGCGAAGATCAGGTTGTCCTGCAGGTACCACTTGCCGTAGGCAACGGTATCGCTCTCGAACCAGATGACCGGGTTGTGGCCCTGATGCAGGGTGATCTCGGTATCGGGCATGGACTCCTTGAAGTAGTTGGTGATCTCCTTCGGGCCGTGGAAAACGAGCTTGCCGTTGGAGTAGGCGGTGGAGATGTTCGGGGTCATGGTCGTCTCCAGCTCATCCCAGTTCTTGGTGTCGAGCGCGCGGAAATACTTGCTCTTGAGCTCCTTGATGGCCTGCACGTCCTTGAGCTGCTGCACTTCTTTCTCGAGTGCTTCCAGACGTTCTTCAACTGTCATGATGATAACCTCCTAATCTGTTATCTGTGTTCAGACGTTCATGGCGGCGGCGTAAGCGTCAGCCGTAGCTTCGATGCCCATGTCGGCCTTCTTGGCGCTGCCGATCACGTCGCAGGGGATGCCAAGTTCGCTGCATGCGTCGGTCAGATCCTGCGTCGGGCGGGAGTGCATGCCGGTGGCGATAACGAGGGAGTCAAAGTGGCGGGTCTTCTCAACGGTCTTCTTGGCCTTGTTCGTGAACGCATAGGTGATCTCGTGATCGCCGACGGCGGTGATTTTAGAGCCGCGGCTCTTCTTGATGGTCTCGCCGGGGTACTCGATGTCGAGGAACATGGTGCGCAGCATGCCCATCTTGTTGCCGACGCGCTTGGAATCCATCACGCGCACATCGGTGACGCCATGCTCGATGAGGAACTGCGCGGTCTCGCAGCCGACACCGCCGCCGCCGAGGATGATGGTTTCACCGTGCGGCATGGCCTTGCCGGCCAGCACGTCCTCAGCCATGTAGACGTCCTTCGCGGTGTCGAGACCCGGGATGTTCGGGGCGACAAAGTGCGCGCCGGTGGCGACGATCACATGGTCGGGCTTGACTTCCTTGATGAGCTCGGGCGTGACGGTGACGCCGGTCTTGATCTCGATGCCCATGCGCTTGCACTCCTCGGCGTCCCACATGACGGCGTCGGTGAAGGCCTGCTTCTTCGGGGCCTTGCCGGCCAGGACAAAGTGGCCGCCCGGTGCGTCGGTGGCTTCATAGACGGTCGGATTGTGGCCGCGGGCCTTGAGGTACTCGGCTGCCATCAGGCCGCCGATGCCGGCACCGATGACCATGACGTTCTTGGCTTTCTCCGGCTTCGGGAGACCCTTGTACTCCAGGCAGAGCGCCGGGTTGCGGGTGCAGGTGATGTGCTTGGCCTTCGGGTCGATGACCTTGTCGTAGCAGCCCTCGGTGCAGCCGATGCAGCGACGGATCTCCGCCTCACGGCCTTCCTTGGACTTGTTGCACCATTCGGGATCGGCGAGCTGCGCACGGCCGACGGCGACCATGTCGATCTTGCCCTCACGGATGAGCTGATCGGCCAGAGCGGGGTCGACGATGCGGCCGACGCCGATGACCGGGATGTTCACGCGCGCCTTGATGGCGGCGATGTTATCCATGTTGAAGCCCGGCTCCAGGTTGTAGGGCGGCACTTCGTACACGGTCGCGAGGCTGCGGGCGTTGCCGCGGGACAGGTCGATTGCATCAACACCGGCCTCGGCGGCCCAGTTGATGAACTGCACGGTCTCGTCCTGCGTGGTCACGGCCGGGAGCATCTCGTCGATGGCGTCCAGACGCATGAGCAGCGGCATGTCTTCCGGCATGTTCTTGCGCATCTCACGGATGACCTCAAGATTGAAGCGGCAGCGGTTTTCCAGGCTCTGGTTGCCATACTCGTCGGTGCGCTTGTTGAGCGAGGGGTTCATGAATTCGTGCGGCAGGTAAGTGTGCGCGCCGTGGAACTCGAGCGCGTCAAAGCCGGCCTCGACGGCGAGCTTGGCGGAGTAGCCGAACTGCTTGACGATCTCGTGGATGCGCTCGACGGTCAGCGTGTCAGGCGTCTCAAGCTTGTTGGTCTTGTCGAAGAACTCTTCGGGCACGAAGCCGCCGTGCCAGATCTGCACGCCTGCTTTGCCGCCGGCCGCGTGGATCGCGTCGGTGATCTTGCGCAGCTGGTCTCTGTGGTGCTCATTATAAAGGCCGAGGTACAGGTATGCATGGCACTCGGGGCAGATGGAGACGAGCTCGACAATGTTCAGGCCGCAGCCGCCGGCTGCGCGCGCCGCGTGGTAGGCGGGGAGATCCTCGCCGACATCGTTCTTGTCCTTGACCATCTTGGTGTTCATACCCGGCAGGACCACACGGTTTTTCAGCTCAAGCCCTCTGAGCTTGATGGGAGAAAACAATGCATCGTAACTCATGAAATACACCTTTCTTCTTTCTTCATTATTGAAATGGATCCGAATCTGGTTTCCTACACGTCTGCCTGAGAGCGGAGTTCCTTAAGCATATCCGCCGGATCCGGGAATGATCCGCCGGAGACCGGCCGCTGGTGGCCGGATTCCGCTCCTCATCAGCTATTGTAGAAATTTTAACACTAGGCTGCGGACCGTGTCGGAAAGAATGTGGCGTAATCATACGCAAGAAATGTACAAAAACTTGAGTTTTATTGTCACTTAGCGGCGGGAATGTGGCGTAATGTACAAAAACGGACACGGCATCTTGTGCGATTTCGCTTCTTTTCACAGAAAATGCTGGGCGGACACGGTGGTTTTCCGGCGTTTTTTCACCGGACAATTTCGACAAAAAGGGTGCAAAATGTAGTGAAAACGAAAAAACTGTCCGCCTGCGCGCCATCATTTTCTGAAATTCTTTTTGAAAATGTGGATTATTTAACAAGAAAATGTGCGACATGGCCCGATCATTTCCTTTATACTGAAAGCACAAACCATCCGGAGCACCCATGCGCCACGCTCCGGCCGGGAAGGCCGGCGGTGGCAGCTGCATGGGATATACATTTAATATTCGTTCAGGAGGCAATCACATGATAACCGATATGAAAGATGCGAAAATCTTCTCGCCCCTGCAGCTGGGCAGAACGACGCTGAAAAACCGTATCGCCATGGCACCGATGAGCATGCACTATGAGGCGACCAACGGCACCGTGCCCAAGCAGCTCGCGGATATCTTTGTGCGCCGCGCAGAGGGTGGCGCCGGCTACGTCGTCATCGACGCAGTCACGGTCGATCATAAGTATTGGTACATCGGCAAGACGACTGCGCTGGACAAGGACTCTCTCGTCCCGCAGTTTGCCGCCTTTGCCAAGCGCGTGAGCGATGCCGGCAGCACGCTCTTCCCGCAGCTCATTCACCCGGGCCCGGAGTCCATCTGCGCGCTCAAGGGCATCACGCCGCTCGGCCCGTCTGTGAACACGAACGCCAACGGCGCCGTCAGCCGCCCGATTACTATTGACGAGATCCACAAGGTCGTCAAGCAGTACGGCCAGGCCGCGCGCCGTGCCGAAGAGGCCGGCTGCGGCGGCATCGCCCTGCACGTCGCACATGCTTACATGCTGCCGGGTGCTTTCCTCAGCCCGCTGCGCAACAAGCGCATGGACGAGTACGGCGGCTGCATTGATAACCGCGCGCGCCTGATCCTGGAGATCATTGAAGAGTGCCGCCGCAACATCAGCCCCGATTTCCCGATCGTGCTGCGTGTCTCCGGTTCCGAGCGTGAGCCGGGCGGCAACTCCCTGGACGAAATGCTTTACCTCGCCCCGAAGTTTGAGGCCGCAGGCGTTGACATGCTTGAGGTCTCCGGCGGCGTCCAATATGAGGGCCTTCAGAACATCCTTCCTTCTCACAGCCAGAAGATCGGCATGAACGTCTACGAGGCGTCGGAGATCAAGAAGGTCGTGAACATCCCGGTTTTCGTTGTCGGCAAGATCAACGACGTGCGCTACGCCGCCGATCTGGTTGAGCGTGGTCTGGTGGACGGCGTGTCCATGGGCCGTCCTTTGCTCGCAGACCCCGACCTGCCGAAGAAGGCTTACGAGAACCGCTTCGATGACATCACGCCCTGCGGCTCCTGCGGCGGCCGGTGCATCACGCCGGAAGATCCGCATCACCCGGTCTGCAAGTGCCACATCAACCCGCTCGTCGGCCATGAGTATGACTATCCGTTCAACCCGACCGACAAGCCGAAGAAGGTCCTCGTCATTGGCGCCGGCCCCGGCGGCATGTACACCGCTGTCACGGCGGCCGAGCGCGGTCACGACGTCACCGTCTGGGAGAAGAGCAAGCAGATCGGCGGTCAGCTGAATCTTGCGGTCGTCTCTCCCGGCAAGCAGGAGATGTGCAAGTGGCTCACGCACCTGAACTACCGCGCCAAGAAGGCCGGCGTGAAGTTCGAGTTCAAGAAGGAAGCCACGGTCGAGAACGTGAAGGAATTCGCACCCGATGCCGTCGTCGTCGCCACCGGCGCGACGCCGCTCATCCCGACCTTCATCAAGGGCGTCGGTGACTATCCGATCATCACCACCCATGACATCCTCAGCCGCAAGGTCACCATCCCGAAGGGCACGGTCTGCATCCTCGGCGGCGGCGAAGTTGCCTGCGAGACGGCCGAAATGCTCATGGCCGACGCGCGCCCGAACTCCTTTGCCACCACCGGCAGCATCGGCGACGTGGAAGTCACGCTCGTTGAGATGCAGCCGCAGCTCATGACCGGCGTCTGCCTGCCGAACCGCAACATTGCACTCGCCAGCCTGCGCCGCGAGGGCGTTAAGAGCTACATCAACTCCAAGGTGCTCGAAGTGACCGAGCACGAGGTCAAGATCCAGCACAAGGACGGCACGGAAGAATGGCTCAAGGGCTTTGACTACATTGTCCTCGGCCTCGGCTCCCGCAAGTATGATCCGCTGTCCGAAGAGCTCAAGGCGTTCGTGCCGGAAGTCCACGTGATCGGCGACGCCATCAAGCCGGGTCAGTCCAGCGATGCCATGCATCAGGGCTTCCACGTCGGTTACGAGCTGTAAGTCACTGCATTCTCTTTGCTATTATTCCTTTTCATCCTCTTACTCCTTTCAATCTTATCACAGCGCGAAGGCCCGCCGGATGCACACCGGCGGGCCTTTTGCCAATATGCGTTTTTTGTAACAAAATTGGCGGGATGTTTAAAAGTTTGGAATTCGTTTACTTGTTTTTTGCACAAAAAGCTGTTAATCTATAAACAGAGACATTGCCGGTTGTATGTTTGTAAGCCGTATCGTTACCACGAATGGGGGCAAACACGTTGAAGAGAAAAAACAGGCCACTCTGCGAAACACCGCGCAGCGGGTATTTCTGCGGGTCGGACAAGTATCTCCGGCTGCAGGAGCATACCATCAGTGAGGAGCTGTTCCCCGTCATGGAGGTGGACAGCTATTTTGTGCTTGTCCGCAGCGGCAGCGGCAGCTTCATCATCAATGGGGAGGAATTCCCTGTACAGCCGGGCTGCGTTGCGTGGATCCAGTGCTCACAGGTGCTGACGATCTGTCCCGAATTCGGGGAAGCGCTCAAGATCTGGGTCGCTGCCTTTGATTATCAGCTTTTGAGCTACTATATGTTTAATCAGATCACGAACCTGCGCGAGATCGAGATCGTCACCGGCCTGCCCGTGATCGGGCCGGACGGGGACGATGTCAAGGAGATCGCACGGCTGTTTGCACAGTTTCGGCACCTGAGTGCGAAAAACAGCTGCGGTTCGGCCGTGATCCGCAGTTCGTTCCTGCGCAAGATCGAGCTGCTGTATAACCGCGCGGCTGCGCGGCGCAGGGATCAGTACTCGCCGATGGATATGCCGCTCGGCCGGCGCGCCAGCCTCTATATCGCCACGCACAGCACGGCGGAGCTCACGGCGGCCTCGGTCGCGGAGGCGGTTTCGTCCGACGCGGATGAGACGGCGCTCAACCACGCGCTGCTCATCGCGACGGGGCTGAATTTCAGCCAGTATGTCAACCGTACGCGCCTGATCCTGGCCATGTCGTACTTCCTGTACGACAGTCTGCCGTTTGACTATGTGTCGTCCATTTCCGGCTTTCACATGAGCATCACGTTTTTCCGCCGGTTCAAAGCGCTGACCGGCATGACTCCGCAGGGCTACCTCAACGAAATGCTCAGTGACGGGAAAGGTGGCCGGGTTTACCGCGGCATGATCATGAGCGAGACGCTCATTTCCGCCATTAGCTATCTGTATGAAAATATGTCCGAGCCGATCGACGCCGAAAAGATCGCACGCGATCTCTACACGTCGGAGAACATCCTGCGCGTGCAGCTCAAGACGCGCCTGAACTCCAGCTACAAGCAGATCCTGTCTATGTTCCGCGTGCGCTATGCGGAGGCGCTGCTTACGACGACGGACCTGCCGACGGTCGATATCGCGATGGAAACGGGCTTCGGCTCCGACCGGACGATGGGCCGCGTGTTTTACGCGCTCAACAAGATGTCGCCGGGCGAGTTCCGCAAGCAGAGAGGACAGGGGAGGAAGCAGCATGGCTAACGAACGTTCATCCGGCACGGCATTTTTCAGCTCCAAGGACGAGAAGCCCGTTCTGGCCGGCGCGCATGATTATTTTGTCAACAATGTCCTGCCCAGCGATATCAAAGCCTGCATCCGGCATATCAAAGCGCCGACGCTTTATGTCAATAATCATGACGAGACGTTCCTGCTCGTCCGCAGCGGCCGCGGCACGCTGACGGTCAACGGTCTGGACTACCGCCTGAAGCCGAACACGCTCATCAACCTCGGCCCGTTCCACCGCTACCGCTATCTGCCGGATGACGGCGAAGTGCTCGAGATTGCCGAGAGCCGCATGAACAGCGGCACCTATGTCTATCTGGTGGCGAATCCGTATATGAAGTTCGAACGGTTTTACGTCCCGTCGGAGCCGCCGGTCTTGGCGCTCAGCGGGCTGTACGCCGAGATCGCGAACGATGCCATGAACGGCATCCTCACCGAGACAGAAAAGCGGTCGCCCGATCAACTGCAGCTCTGCTTTTGCTATATGATGGACTTGCTGGGCATTCTGACCGAGAAAATGCCGCGCACGTATTTCCATCAGACCCTGGAGTCCTCGAAGGACTGAACACCAAAAACAGTATATGTTGACAAAGCCTCAAAAGCGGCAATCGTCGTCTTTTGGGGCTTTGTCATTTTTGCCACGAAATCTGATGTGAAATCTGATTTTTTGTCGTTTTTTACGATAGGAAAACAGAAGGCATCGGCCGGAAGAACGGCGCAGGTAATGTTAAAATATTATCGTTCCTTAAGAAAAGCATAACTGCTGGTGTGTGTCCGGGGCGACGGGAAAGCCCCGGAAAAGTCAAAGATTTGCGTTAAGAAAGGACAAAAATCATGTTTGAAAACGAATTCAAAGGTAAGGTCGTTCTTGTTACCGGTGGTAGTCGCGGCATCGGCTTCGCGGCCGTCAAGGGCTTTCTCGCTGCGGGTGCAAAGGTGTACTTCCTGAGCCACTATGAAGAAACCGGTGCCAAGGCTCTGGCAGCGCTCAAGGAGATCAACCCCGACTACGAAGTCATGACCAAGGCCATCGACCTGTGCGACTACAAGGCCGTTCAGGTGCTGTACAAAGAAATCATTGCCAAGTGGGGCCGTCTGGACGTGCTCGTCAACAATGCCGGCACCGACAACAGCACCTGGCTGACCAAGCTCAAGCAGTCCGAGTGGGATGCCGTCTGCAACCTGAACATGAAGGGCCCCTACACCATGATGAAGTACGCGATCCCGCACCTGATCAAGACCAAGGGCTGCATCGTCAATACCGCTTCCGTCGCCGGTGTCTATGGCTGCCCGACCGGCCTGCCGTACCCCGCCAGCAAGGCTGCCCTGATCGCCATGACCAAGTCCGTCGCTTATTCCTTCGCCGACAGGGGCGTGCGTGTCAACGCGGTCGCTCCGGGCGTTGTCAACACCGACATGGTCGCCAATATGCCGCAGTTCGCCAAGGACTCCGTCGGTGATACCATCCCGATGAAGCGCTTTGCCGAGCCCGAGGACATTGCCAACGGCATCCTGTTCCTGTCCTCCAGCGCTGCGTCCTACGTCACCGGCGTCTGCCTGCAGATCGACGGCGGCTACCGTCCGAACAACCTGCCGAAGTAATTTTCCAAAGCCGCTGATCCCGCCCGCTGAGGGCGGGCGGGACCGGCGTATGCCAAATTCAGTGCTGTCAGGAAGTGATGGAGATGCGCACGCAGCATTTCAATATTTTCAACACCGGGACGGAGAGCTTCTTTACCCCCGGCACGCAGCTGGCGAGCATCGCCCGCGTAAAGCCGGATGCGCCCGCGGTCATTTATGTTTCCCCGGAAAACAAGGAGTCCGTCATGACGTGGCGGGAGCTCCACGAGCTCTCGAACCGCATTGCCTGGTATCTGCTCGGTCAGGGCATCGGCCCTGGCAAGAGCGTGCTTGCCGCGCTGCCGAACATCCCGACGCATATCGCGCTCGCATTCGGCATCTGGAAGACCGGCGCCTGCTATGTGCCGGTGTCCAACCGCGCGCCGCAGCGCAACCTCATGGAGATCTGTGCGTGTGTGTCTCCGGCGCTCGTCATCACAAACCGCAAAAAGCCAGACGGCTACCCCGGCCTGAGCACGGCGGAACTCAGAACGCTGTGTGCCGGCTGCCCCGCGGACATGCCGCCCGATGTGCTCGCCATCCCCAATCTTGCCAACTGCTCCGGAGGCACGACGGGGAAGACGAAGGTCATCGAGCAGGACATGCCGGCAGGGGAGAGCGACGAAGGCCTGCGGACCTGGTTCGCCGTGTCCGGCATGCGCTTTGAGATGCGCCAGCTGCTCGCGGGCCCGCTGTTTCACGGCGCGCCGCACTCGGCGGCCTTCAACGGCCTCTACTGCGGCAACACGCTCGTCATGCCGGCCAAGCTCGACGCCGAGACCATCGTGCGGCTCATCAAAAAGTACCACATCGAGTATGTCCAGATGGTGCCGACGCTCATGCAGCGCATCAGCCGCATGCCCGGCTTCCGGAAGGAAGACCTTGCGAGCCTTGAGGTGCTGTGCCATACCGGCGGCGTCTGCTCGCAGGATCTCAAGCGTGAGTGGCTTCAGATCATTCCGCCCGAGCGGCTCTATGAGATGTACGCCATGACCGAGTGCATCGGCATGACCTCCATCCGCGGCGACGAGTGGCTGCGCCACCCCGGCAGCGTCGGCAAGATGCACTGCGGCCGGGTGTCCATCCGCGGTGAGGACGGCCGTGAGCTGCCCACCGGCGAGATTGGCGAGATCTTCATGTCCTGGGGCGATAATTGCCCGCGCGTGACATATAAGAATATCCCGCCCATCCCGACGGACAGCGAAGGCTTCCGCAGCGTCGGCGACATGGGCTATGTGGACGCGGAAGGCTACCTGTACTTTGCCGACCGCCGCAGCGACATGATCGTCACCGGCGGAGAAAATGTCTTTGCCGCCGAGGTCGAGATGGTGCTCAAAAAGCATCCCAAGGTGGTCGACGCCGTGGTCATCGGCCTGCCGGATCCCGATTGGGGCCACCGCATCCACGCCATCGTGGAGACGAACGGCCCGGTCGGAAATAAGGACCTGATCCGCTTCGCACTCAATTATCTCCCCCCGTACAAGATCCCCAAATCCATTGAATTGGTGGATCATATCCCCGTCAACGAAAACGGAAAAGTCGTGCGCAGCAAGCTGGTCGAGGAAAGCCTCGCCAAAGGCTATTGAGCACGCAGAAGAAACCAACTGTCACACGGCTTCGTGCCGGAATCACTAGACAGGAGAATGTACTCATGGAAAACAACAAAAATTATATGAAAGGCTTTGTGCCCTACGCTATTGCGGCGGCGATCCTGAGCCTTTGCGGCGGCTTCACCGCTTCGGTGCCGACCGCGATCTCCACGGCCTGGGATGCCGACTCGTCCCTGACCTTCATCACGCTGGCTTACTCCCTGGCTGCCGCCGCCATGGCGCCGATCCTGGGCAAGCTCGGCGGCGTGATCGGCCGCAGAAAGATGCTGCTGAGTGCCATGGGCCTTTACACGGTCGGCCAGGCGCTCATCGCCATCTGCCCGCAGAACATCCCGCTGCTGCTCGTGTTCCGCTTCATGGTCGGTATCGGCGCAGCCGGCATCGCCCCGGTCGTCATGTCCTACATCATGATGGAGTTCCCGCCCGAGAAGATGGGCCAGGGCTTCACGGTCTACATGGCAGTTGCCTGCGGCATGGTCATCTTTGGACCCACCGTCGGCGGCATCATCATGAAGGTCATCGGAACGGCCAATGCATGGCGCATTGTCATGTGGGTCTGCGTCGCGCTGTGCGTGATCACGTTCCTGATCTGCTTTGCAAAGGTCAAGGATAACCCGAACATCCCCAAAGGCACCATGCAGGGCTTTGACTGGGCAGGCGCCGTGTTCGTCCTGCTCATGTTCGGTGCGCTCGTCTGCGTGCCCACCTTCGGCCAGCAGAACGGCTGGGTGAGCGTTGCGACGCTCGCATCCATCGCTGTGGCCATCGTTGGCCTCATCGTCCTCTTCCTGGTTGAGAAGAAGGCCTCCAACCCGATCCTCAACGGCAAGTTCATGGCTCGTAAGAACTTTGTGCTCCCCGTGCTGGTCATGCTCCTGACCCAGGGCCTTATGACCGCCTGCCTGACCGAGATCATCCGCTTCGGTTATGCCATCGACAAGGCCACCGTCGCTGCGGTTGCCATGAGCATTGAGTACCTCGGCATGGCGATCGGCACCGTCGTCCTCGGCCCCATGGCCGACAAGAAGGAGCCGAAGGTCGTGGCTGCCATCGCGCTCGTGTTTGTCGCCATCGGCTCTCTGATCATGCTCTTCATCGGCGAGAATGCCGGCATCCTCATGATGGGCGGCGCACTGTTCTTTGTCGGTCTCGGCATCGGCGGCAACGGCACCATCTTCATGAAGGTCGCCCTGTCCGGTGTTGCTCCGGCTGAGTCCTCCTCCGCTTCCGGCACGTACAACGTGTTCCGTGATATGACTGCTCCGTTCGGTGTTGCCATTTTCGTGCCCATGTTCGTCACCGGTATGACCAAGAAGGCCGCCACCGGCATGGCAGTGCCCACCGCTGCCGCCAGCGCGCTGCACTCCGTGGCGCTCGTGCAGCTCATCTGTGTCGTCGTCGGCATCGTGGTCTGCTTCCTGATCCCGAGCGTGCACAAGAAAGCCGAAGCTACTAAGGAGTAATTCGCTCCCACATTTCCTTTGCCTGAATTCAGTGCACTTTGCACAGAAAGGATTGTCATCTAACATGAAAGAAATCGACAACAAACTGACTCAGAAGTTTGACGAGTATCCGTCTTTCGGCGTCCTCAAGGGCGTCAAGGTCTTCGTGACCGGCACGAACATCGCCGGCCCCTTCGCCGGCTGCCTCATGGCCGAGATGGGCGCGAAGGTCCTGCAGGCCGAGGCTCCGACCATCGCCTGCCAGACCCGCGGCACCCTCGCGTGGAGCCAGAACCACCGCAACGAGTATTCCATCACCATCAACTCCGCCAGCCCCGCCGGCAAGAAGATCTTCCTCAAGTGCATCGAGTGGGCCGACATCTGGATCGAGGCCGGCCGTCCTGGCTCCTACGCCAAGCGCGGCCTGACCGATGAGGTCTGCTGGAAGCACAACAAGAAGCTCGCCATCGTGCACGTGTCCGGCTACGGCCAGTTCGGCCCGTCCAAGAACAAGCCCTCCTACGACGTTTCCGGTCAGGCCATGGGCGGCTACATGTACATGAACGGCGTCTCCCCGACGTCCGGCCCGCTGAAGGTCAACCCGTACCTGTCCGACTACATCACCGCTTACAACGCCTGCATGGTCGCGCTCGCCGGCTACATCAACGCCAAGAACAGCGGCGAAGGCGACTCCTGCGACGTCGCGCAGTACGACACCATGTTCCGCCTGCTCGACAACTACCCGGCCAACTGGTTCAACAAGGGCTACCCGAAGCAGGGCGAGCCCGTGCCCTTCCGCACCGGCAACAAGAGCGACCAGGCTGCCTGCTTCTCCTTCTACGACACGAAGGAAGGCAACGCCATGTTTGTTGCGATCGTCGGCCAGGGCCCTGTCACCCGCGGCTATCCGATCATCGGCATGGGCAAGCCCGGCGTCACCGAGGGTATCCCGAAGAACTGCACCGGCTTCCCGCTGTTTGACCCCCGCGGCAAGAAGGCGGACGAGCTGTGCGCGAAGTTCTGTGCCGAGCATACCTGCGACGAGATCGAGGAGATCTTCAACAAAGCCGGCATCCCGTGCCAGCGTGCTTACGGTCCGGCCGACATCGAGAAGGATCCGCAGTACGAAGCCCGTGAGAACATCGTCGAGTGGGATGACCAGTGCTTCGGCAAGATGAAGGGCATCGGCGTCACGAACATCTTCAAGAAGAACCCGTCCCAGATCGTGGCTTCCGCGCCGTGCTTCGGCGAGCACAACCGCGAGGTGCTCAAGGACTTTGGCTACACCGACGAGGAGATCGACGCGCTCTACAAGAAGGGTGAGCTCGCGACTTGGACGCCGGCTGACACCGCCCGTATCAAGAACTTCGTTGAGTGGCACTTCTTCTGGGATCCGGAGCGTCAGGCCAAGCGCATCGGCCTGGAGTATCCTCCGAAAAAGTAAATCTTAGCGCAAATAGACGGTAAGCTGTCAGCATGGGCTTTTGCCCATGTTGGCAGCTTATCTTGAATCCGGAGAAATCTGTAGAAAAACGCAACAAAAAGGAGGCACAGCATACATGAGTTTCAAAAAAATTGACTGCAACCTCACACAGAAGTTTGATGAATATCCCGATTTCGGCGTTCTGAACGGCGTCAAGGTCTTTGTGTCCGGCACCGCCATTGCCGGGCCCTTCGCCGGCTGCCTGATGGCCGAGATGGGCGCGAAGGTGCTCCAGTCCGAGGCTCCCAAGATCTCCTGCGGCACGCGCGGCACCACGAGCTGGTCGCAGAACCACCGCAATGAGTTCTCCATCACCTGCAACCCGCGCACGCCCGCCGGTAAGAAGATCTTCAAGAAGTGCCTCGAGTGGGCCGACATCTGGATCGAGTCCAGCAAGGCCGGCACCTATGCCAAGATGGGCCTCACCGATGAGGTCTGCTGGGGCGTCAACAGCAAGCTGTGCATCGTGCACGTCTCCGGCTACGGCCAGACGGGTCCGTACAAGTCCAAGGCGTCCTACGACGTCTCCGGTCAGGCCATGGGCGGCTATATGTACATGAACGGCGTCTCCCCGACGTCGACGCCTTTGAAGGTCAATCCGTACCTGTCGGACTATGTCACGGCCTACAACGCCTGCATGACCGCACTGTCGGCCTACATCCACGCGCTCAAGACCGGCAAGGGCGAGTCCTGCGACGTTGCGCAGTACGACACCATGTTCCGTCTGCTGGATAACTATCCGGTGCTCTGGTACAACAAGGGCTACCCGAAAGACGGCGAGCCCGTGCCTTACCGCACCGGCAACCACTCTGATCTCGCGGCCTGCTTCTCGTTCTACACCACGAAGGACAACAAGCAGCTGTTTGTCGCCATCAACGGTCCAGGACCGGTTGAGAAGGGCTATCCCATCATCGGCGTCGGCACGCCGGGCGTCACGCCGGGCCTGCCGAAGGGCATCCCCGGCTTCCCGCTCAACACCCCCATGGGCCAGAAGGCGGATCAGGCGCTCACGGACTTCTGTGCGCAGCACACCTGCGCCGAGCTCGAGGAGATCTTCAACAAGGTCGGCATTCCGAACCAGCGCGCCTATGAGCCGGGCGATATCGAAAACGACCCGCAGTACGCCGAGCGCGAGAACCTTGTCGAGTGGGAAGACCAGATCTTCGGCGAGATGAAGGGCATCGGCATCACGAACCGCTTCAAGAACAATCCCTCCAGGATCGTGGCCTCCGCGCCGTGCTTCGGCGAGCACAACCGCGAAGTCCTCAAGGACTTCGGCTACACCGATGAGGAGATCGACGCGCTCTACAAGAAGGGCGAACTCGTGACCTGGACGCCGGCGGACACCGCCCGCATCCGGCACCTGCCCGATTGGGGCTTCTTCTGGGATACCGAGCGCCAGTGCGAGCGTATCGGCATGGAGTGGCCGCTGAAGGGCGAGTAATATCCGGGGTCGGCTATGCACGGGGAACCGTTTCCCGTGTGCGGCCCGCCCACAGCAACTTATGAATCAAAAAGGAGAAACCAATGGGTAGACTCGATGGAAAAGTCTGTTTTGTGACCGGTGCCGGCTCCGGCATCGGCGCCAAGACCGCCGAGCTCTTCGCACAGGAGGGCGCGAGCGTCATCATGGCGGATATGCATGAGGAAAACCTCAGCAAGGTCGCGGCCGACATTCAGGCTGCGGGCGGCGAGGTCATGACGGCCGTCGTCAACATCACCGACAACGATGCCGTGAAGGCGGCGTTCGCGGCCGGTGTGGAAAAGTACGGAAAGATCGACGCGCTGGCCAATATCGCAGGTGTGCTCGATGTCGCCATGCGGCCGATCGATGATTTTCTTACCAGCGATCTCGACACGACCCTGACCGTGAACGTCAAGGGCACGATGTACGTTACCCGCGCGGCTGTCAAGCAGTTCATTGCGCAGGGATACGGCACGATCGCGACCGTCGCCTCCGTCGGCGGCGTGAACGGCAACGGCAGCGCTGCCTACACGGTCTCGAAGGGCGCGGAGGTCGCGCTGACCAAGCACATCGCGCTGCGCTTTGCCAACGGCGAGCAGAAGATCCGCGCCAACTGCGTGTGCCCCGGCACGGTCATGACCCCCATGACCACGCGCGCCATGAAGGCCAGAGGCAAGTACACGAAGGCCGCCAAGGCCATGCAGGCCTCCACCGCAAAGCACTCGACGCTCGACGTGGGCACGTGCACGGATCTCGACATCGCCAAGATCCTGCTGTTTTTGTGCAGCGACGATTCTGCGCCGCTCAACGGTCAGGCGCTCGTTGCCGATTACGGCGCAAACCTCTGATACGCTGCGCCGGTGCGACACGGCGACGGCGGACTGTCTGGCGCGGCAGCG
>OLNQ01000917.1_pt1 | contig 29708 bp, 32 predicted proteins | sample 1672821 | NCBI WGS metagenome assembly OLNQ01 (sample SAMEA3136727, study PRJEB25190) | human gut metagenome | biome: human gut; feature: human-associated habitat; material: faeces | place: Austria | collected 2013 | reverse complement strand
GCAGAGGATCATGTAGGTCAGCAGCACCGCGATCTTCACCACGCCCTCGATGAGGTTGTGTATGGCCGGGCTGGTGGCGTGGAACAGCCCCGCGATGAACGTGGGCAGCAGCATGAACAGCACCAGCATCAGCCCGATGCTGAGCACCACCGAGAACGCCACGATCAGCGATTGCAGCTTGTCCGCCGGGATGTGCTCGTCCAGCCACTTCTCCAGCTTGCCCGGCTCCGCGTTTTCATCGTCCGGGAAGTAGTCCGCCGAAAACATCAGCGCCTTCACGCCGGTGATCATGGAACTGATGAACGTCACCGCGCCCCGCAGGATGGGGATGCCCAGAATGGGGTATTTATCCTTAACGAATTTCCGCTCCGTGACCTTTGTCACCAGTCCCTCCGGCGAGCGGACAACGATGGCGTCCTTCTCCGGCCCGCGCATGAGGATCCCCTCGATCAGCGCCTGCCCTCCGATACTGGTGCGGAAACCGCCCTTCTTTTTCTCCATAGGTCTGCTAAATTCCTTTCTGTCGCAAGCATAGCACAATTGTTTCAAAAATGCAACACCTGTTCGATTTTATTTTTACTTTTTCCGGTCGCTGTTACAGCGCCGCCTCTGTCTGCTTTTTCAGCGGCAGGTATACCGTTACCACGGTGCCGCCGCCCTCGGCGTTGGCGATCTCCAGCCGTCCGCCGTGGCGCTGCACGATCTCGTCGCACACCGCCAGACCGATGCCGCTGCCTCTGGCCTTGGAGGAGCCCTTGTAGAACTTCTGCTTCACATAGGGCAGCTCCGCCTCCGGGATGCCGGGGCCGAAGTCCCGGATGGTGATCACGTATTCCCCGTCCCGCTGGGTCAGGTGCACGGTGATGCGCTTGCCGCTGCCGCCGTGCTTGGCGGCGTTGTCGAGTACGTTGCAGAAGACCTGCTTCATGCGCTCGCCGTCGGCGATGATGGGAGGCAGGTCGTCCGCGCACTCGTAGCGCAGCTCGATGCCCTCCCGGCTGAAGATCTCGCGGTAGGTGAAGATGGCGTCCTCCAGCTCGGCGAGCAGGTCGGTCTCCTCCACGCGCAGGGTGAAGCGCCCGTCCTGCATCCGGGTGAAGTCCAGCAGCTCCTCAACCATGGTGGTCAGACGGCGGGACTCCTTGACGATGATGTTGAGGCCGCGCTGCGTCTGCTCCGGATTCGCGCCGGGATCGGCGGCGAGCGTTTCCGCCCAGCCGTTGATGGCGGTGAGCGGCGTGCGCAGCTCATGCGAGACGGAAGAGACGAACTCCTGCTGGATCTTCTCGGACTGCGAGATCTTGAGCGACATATCGTTGATGTTGTCCACCAGCTCGCCGAGCTCGTCGCGGTAGTGGTTGTCGATCAGGATGCCGTAGCTGCCGGCGGAGATGCGCCGCGCGGCGTCGGACACGACGGCGACCGGCTCGACGACGTTGTTGATGAAGATGGCGTTGGAGAAGATGGCAAGGCCCACGCACAGCAGCGCAACGCCGATGGCGACCGCCATGCTGACGAGCACGCTGCGGTCCGCCTCGTGCAGCGCGGTGACGTAGCGCAGCACGCCGATCACACGGCCATTGAACCGGAGCGGCGCGGAGACGGAGAGGATCCTCTCCCCCGTCTGCGGGTCAAGGCCCTCGAAGCTCGCCGGCTTTCCGGTGGCGACGGCCTCGGTCACATCGCTCGTTCCCGGCTGCGTGCCGGCGGTCAGGCCGTAGCTCGACACCTGCACGCGGCCGTTGACGTTGATGAACTGAAGCTCAAGCCGGTCCTTTTCCTCAAAGGTCTCCGCCGTGATGGAGGCGTAGCGGAAATACTCGCTGTAGCTCTTGAGGCCGTAGCTCGAAAAATTGTCGGCGGCGACGCGGGCGCGGGTCTCAAGGCCCGAGCGCATGGCGCTGTAGTAGGTCCGGCGCACGCCGAGGGTGTAGACCGTAACGATGGCGATGACCACCAGAACGATGGGCAGCACGGCATTCACGAGCCAGCGCTGGCGCAGGCCGCGGATGCGCAAGCCGCGCTTTGCGGACATGGCGGTCACTTCCTTTCTGCTTCAAATCTTTTCTGCCTGCTCAGTCCGTGCTCCACTTGTAGCCCGTGCCCCAGACGGTGGCGATGTAGCGCGGCTCCTGCGCGTCATCCTCGATCTTCAGCCGCAGGCGGCGGATGTTGACGTCCACGATCTTCACCTCGCCGAAGTAGCCGCGGCCCCAGACCGTGTCGAGGATCTCCTCGCGGGTGAGCGCCTTGTCGGGGTTCTCCATGAAGAGCTTCATGATCTGATATTCGAGCTGCGTGAGCCTGAGACGCTTGCCGTTTTTCTCCACCACGCGGTCGGTCATGTTCAGCAGAAACGGCGGCTGGGAGATCTCTCCGACCGCAGCGCTGGCGAGCGGCGCATCGCCCGCGCGGCGCAGCAGCGCCGCGCACCGGCTTATGGGTTATATGTGCGCCGACTGCTGGGTGTGCTTTCTGGACACCAACGAACTGCCGGATCCGTGCTGAAAGGAGGAATGGGACATGACCGACAAGGAATTGATCGCCAGCCTGAAGCGGCTGAAGGTGCAGACCGGGAGCCTCGCCTGCCTGGGCTGCGGGCGGGAGCATAACTGCGGGATCCATGGCTGCGCCATTCTGCGGGAGGCCATCGCCTTTGTGGAAAAGAAGCTGGCGGAGGACAAATCCCGCAGCGTGATGGAGTACCGGGATGGGCAATAGGGTGAACCCGCGGCGGGTGCCGCGGACGCAGAAAGACGTGGATGCTGCCTATGACCGGGGCGTCACGGAGGGCCTGCACCGGGGCATTGAGCTGATGCTCTACGTTCTCATCGACAAGCGCAGCGCACCTATGGACGATGTGCAGCAGCTGGCCAATGAACTGAACCACGCCGCCGGGTGCGTGGCCGATGGCTACATCACATGGGCGGACATTCGGCAGATGCTGAAGGAATACGAGGTGGAGGTGGTGCTGGAATGAAGAAGTACCGCGAGGAGCTGTACAGGAAGACGGTGTATTGTCCGACGTGCCGGGGCGTGACGCCACAGGGCTGCCCGCGCTGCGGCGGGGGGGGACTGGTGGTAGTGCCGGCCACAAGAGGCGACGTCCTCCGGCGGATGTCGGACAGGGAGCTGGCGGTGCAGCTGTTCGACTTCCGCTTTGACGGCTACGCCAAGGCGCAGGGCGCGGAGACCGCCCTGCCGGACACGATACATAGCATAGAAAACTGGCTGAAGGAGGAGATGGACGAATGAAAAGGAAGTTTTTGGCCTGGCTGAGCAGGCTACGGTGGCGGCTGGTACGCAAGCTGGGCGGCGAGATGCCGGGCGACAGGGTGTTGGTAGCTCGATCCATCAACCCCGGTCTGTGTAGGGTTGAGGTGAACTACGGGTTTATGGTCTGCAAAATGACCGACCTGCTGGATGAACGTTATGCAGGCATTGTGCGGGAAGCAGTGTGGCATCGGCTCGTCCGGGAAATGGACGCGGCGGGGATGCTGCGGTATGAGTTATATCGGACGGGCGAAAACAGCGTGACGGTCGTATGTGGTCTGCAGGGGCTGACGGTGACAGTCTCGGAAAAGCGCGAGGCATGGATACAAAGCGGCATGTCAAGCAGTGTACTGGGGCAGGTCTCGGAGAAGTGGAATGGTTTGACAGATGAAAGGAGGGTGGACGGTGAGACGCCTGCAGATGTCGGAGAGCGAGATCGTGAGCAGCTATCGCACGGCCCGCGATCCTAAGCGCCAGATCGGCATACTGGCGGAGCTGAACGCGGTGACGCCGCGGGAGATCCGTGAGGTGCTGGAGGAGGCCGGGGCACTGATGCTGAAGCCCAGGAGCCACGGCGGTGGGCGGCCCCTCAGCTTTGATGCCGCAGCGGCGCGGCAGATGTTCGAGGCGGGCCTCACCGACGAGGAGATGGCCCGGAAGCTGGGCGTGCCGGAGAAGCGCCTCGCCGAATGGCGGCGCCGGCAGGGGCTCATGCGGCCGAAGTACAACAGGGCCCGCACGGCGGCCGAGGCAGAAAAAACAACGGCTCCGGCACAGGCGCTGGAGCAGAAGGAGGAAAGTATGGCGGTGATGACGACAAGCACCTCCGCGCCGGCGGAGAAGGCCAACAAGGTGGTGACGGTGGAGACGCTGTTCGACCTGCTGCGGAGCGCGGTGGACGCCGGGTACGGCGAGGCACCGGTGACGGTGGAGCGCTGCCGCTTCACGGAAATGCGGCTGCGCGTGGAGCTGCTGATGACCGGCGGGCTGCGCGTAGGCGGCGAGCCGGTGGCGGTGGAGCTGGAGGGCGTGCCGGAGGCAGCGGCGGGGAAGGAGGACTAAACCATGGCGGATGTGAATGTGGCACTGCTGGTCAGCCAGACGGTGACCGAGGCCCAGAGCCAGAGCCGGATCAAGATGGGCCGGGCCTACGCCAGCTTTTATGAGGCATGGGCGGTCCTGCGCCAGCGGATCGAGGAGACAAAGCGGGACGCCAAGGCGCTGGAGAAGCTGCACGGCGAGCTGTGGGACGCCATCAAGGACGGCAACGAGGACGAGGCCCTCATTGAGCTGGGCGCCATCAACGCCAACGCGGCGGCGCTCTGTGCGGCCTTCGCGGGCATGGCGGCGGAGGCCCAGCGGGCGGTGGAGGAACAGACGTAAACAGGAAAAGCCCAGCCCCGGAAGGGGCTGGGCGATGGTATCGGCAGACATTGGTATAGCCGCCCTGGCGGGCTGAAGGACTGCGCTCATGCGTGGTGTACTGACGTAGGCAGGTCGGGGCGGCGATATGAGTGTCTGACTACCTTATATATAATACGCGCGGGCGCGTATCTGTGGGCTCGTTAAAAGCCTATGTTTGGCGGGAAGGCCGCTTGCAGCGGAGGAACGGCACCGCGTGACGGCTCCTCCGTGGACGGCGGGCAGGCGGCTTTACCGGCGGGCGGAGAAATGAACAGGCGGCTCGTGCGGGCACGGGCGCGACCTATGCTATTTTATCGCGGGAGAGGGAGGAGCAAACCATGACGACGGCGAAGGAGGGAATGTACATGATCACCAAGATCACCAGCGGCTCCGTGGTGGAGCGCCGCAAGGCCTATGTGGGGCGCAGGCCCTCCCGGCGGGGGGCGCGGATCAAGGGTGCCAGCAGCGAGAAGAAGCAGGAGAACAACCGGCAGCAGGCCATCCTCGCCCTGGCGCGGACACTGAACTGCAACTATGCCAACGGCGACGGGTATCTGACGCTGTCCTTCACAGACGAGGCGCTGACCGCCTGCGGCGGCACGCTGGCAGGGGCCAAGAAGGAGGCGCGGAAGTTCGCGGACCGTGTGGCCTACCGGATGAAGAAGCACGGCAAGGTGCTGAAATGGGTGATCGTGCCCAGTGAGATGGACGGCGAGACCGGGGAAGTGGTGCGCGTCCACGTCCATGTGGTCATCTCCGGCCACGGCCTGCGGCTGGAGGACGGCGCGTTCTGGCTGTACGGCGAGAAGCTGGACGATGTGTGGGGCAACGGCACGGTGGACGTGCAGATCCTCCGGCGGCAGAAGGACTACTACCCGCTGGCCCGGTATCTCATCCTCCAGGCACGAGGCGTGGCGGACGAGAAGAAGTACAGCGTCAGCCGGAACATGGTCAAGCCGAAGGTGGAGCACCTGTACACCTGGTCACCGGCGCCGCTGCGGGTGCCAGCCGGGGCCTCGGCGCTGCCGGGGACGCGGTACGACCCGGAGGCCGGGGTGAACTTCGTGCGGTACATACCAGCCCAGCGGGATCCCGCCCGGAAGGTGGGCGGCAGCAAGGAGATGGCCGTGGCCTGTGCCGGGGATCCTCTGGAAGGAGGTGACGGGGATGGGCTTTAAGAAGCTGCGGGGTGTGAAGCTGCCGGAGGAGAAGCAGGGCTTCATCCGCTACACCTGTCTGACGCTCGCGGAGCAGCCAAAGTGGATACAGGAGAAGGTCAAGTACACCTGCGACATGGTCGGAGGTGCGTACAGCCATGCTCTTTTTGAGCTGATGACCACCAGGAAAAGCGTGACGTCCATCTCGCTGGACCACGCCATCACGGAGAGCGTACTGTACGACATGAGGAAGGCCTTTTACGAGAGCTGGTAAACGGCTCGTTTTCTGGGATAACTGACACGCTTTAACTGAATGAACTGCCCGGAAGCTGTGATTTTGCACGGCCTCCGGGCTTTTTGCGTTTTTCCGCATTTCCGTGATAACTGCACGTTGAAGTGTTGCACAATGGATAAAACGGAGAGTATTCACCGGCGGGAAGGAGGCGGGCACCGTGGCTGAAAAAGGGCAGAGACAACTGAGCGAGAAGCAGCGGCGCTTCGTGCGGGAGTGGCTGGTGGACATGAACGGAACGAGGGCTGCGGTCCGGGCCGGGTACAGCGAAAAGAGCGCGGCCAACACGGCCAGCCGGTTGATGAAGGATCCGGACGTGCAGGCCTACCGAGACGAGCTGCTGAAAACGGAGTTTGAGGCGCTGGGCGTGACACGACACTCGCTGGCGGTGGAGGTCTGGCGCGTGTACGAACGGTGCAGCGCCGCCAAGCCGGTGATGCAGTGGGACAGCGATTTGAAAGCCTATGTGGAAAGCGGCCAATGGCAGTTTGACGCCAAGGGCTGTTTGAAGGCGCTGGGAATGCTGCACGACATGATCGAGCGCATGGACCGGCAGGACGATGAGGACGGCGCCGGGGATTATGAAACGATGCTTGCCGGCGGGAGCCGGGAATTTTGACAGGAGGAAGCCATGAACAGGAAGGACCAGGAGAAGCTGCAGGTGTGGCAGGAGCGTCTGGCGCTGGCGGAGAACGCCATCGCCGGGGAGCGCGAGAGGATGCTCCGGCGGGAGCAGCAGTACGAGGGCGGGCACACCATCTACGCCCCGGACGGCACCAAGGCCAGGGAGAGCCTTGCCAGCCATGTGCGGAACGTGAGCTTTGAGATCATCGAAACGCAGGTGGACAGCACCATCCCTTCGCCGAAGGTGACGGCGGTGCGGGAGGAGGACGAGTGGCTGGCCGACGTCATAGAGGCTATGCTGCGGGACGCAATGGACCGGCTGCCCTCCGAGCGCATGAACGACGAAGGCGAACGATTGAGCCCGGTGCAGGGCGGTTACGGCCTGCTGGTGGACTGGCTGGACAGCGTCAGCGGGAAGGACTGGCTGGGTGATCTGAAGGTGAGCCTTGTCCACCCCTACGGCATCGTACCGCAGGCCGGCATGACGCAGGTGGCGGACATGGATTTCTTTTTCCTCAAGACGCCGCAGACGAAGCGACAGATCCGAAAGTTCTACGGCGTGGACGTCAACAACGAGAACGAGAGCGATCCGGACGCCCGGCGGCTGGGCGCGTCGGCGGACACCACGGACCAGCTGGTGACGATGGTGACCGCCTACTACCGCAACGGCAAGGGCGGCATCGGGCGGCTGCGCTGGGTGAACGACGTGGTGCTGGAGGACCTGGAGGACTATCAGCTCCGGCGGGTACACCGCTGCACCGCCTGCGGCGCCGTGGGCGACGGAAAGAAGTGCGCGTACTGCGGCTCCAAGAAGTTCGAGGACGAAGTCATGGAGTACGAGGAGCTGACGGAGGACATCGTGCTGCGCAGCGGCACGGTGATCCCGGCGGTGAGCACTGTGCGGGACGAGATGGGCCAGCCGGTGGCACTGGAGGCGGGCGTGCTGTTGCCGCAGATGCAGCCGGGCGGAGGTCCGGCGGTGGCCATGATGGAGGCGGCCTACCGGCAGGAGCAGACGCGCATCCCCTACTACAAGCCGGACGTGTTCCCGCTGGTCATACGCAAAAACGTGAGTATGCCGGGGCGGTTCTGGGGCAGCAGCGACCTTGACGCCATCTTTGACCAGCAGAACAGCCTCAACAAGCTCTGCACGAAGCTGAACACAAAAGTGCTGTCCGGCGGCAGCTTCACCACCGTGCCGCCCGGCGCGCAGTTCATCACCGACAAAGACGGCGTGCGGGTAGAGCTGCAGAACCCGGCGCAGCTGGAGATGATCAAGACCTTTAACACGCAGGTGGACATCAACACAGATCTGGCCATGATGGCGCAGATCTACGAGCAGGCACGGCAGACCATCGGCATCACGGACAGTATGCAGGGGCGGAAGGATCCCACGGCCACCAGCGCCGTGGCCAAGGAGTTCAGCGCCCAGCAGGCGGCGGGCCGCCTGGAGAGCAAGCGGGTGATGAAGCGGGCCATGTACCAGGACCTGTTCGAGGCCATCTTCAAGTGGATGCTGGCCTACTGCGACGAGCCGCGGACCATCCGGCGGACGGACGAACACGGCGACGTAGAGTATGTGACCTTCGACCGCCACGACTTCCTGTACCAGGACGAGGCGGGGGAGTGGCAGTACAACACGGATTTTCTGTTCTCCTGCGACAGCTCGGCACCGCTGGCCTCGGACCGGCAGGCGCTTTGGAAGGAGACGCGGATGAACTTCCAGGAGGGCGCCATGGGAAGCCCCACGGAGATCACGACGCTGCTGCGTTTCTGGGAGCAGATGGAGAAGCTGCACTACCCTATGGCCGGGGACATGGTCAAGAGCCTGCGGGATCAGATGGAGCGCCAGCAGGCCCAACAGGCCCAACAGACGCCGCCGACGGCGCCGGACAGCCCCGGCGGCAGCGGCGGCACGGAACCCACGGCGGAGGAGCTGCTGGCGATGGCGGCACAGCAGGGAGGGGGCGAGATGGCATGAAGTGCCCGGAATGCGGACTGGAGATGATGATCTACAGCGCCACGGTGAACGCGGACGGCGGCAGCGAGACCGCCTATGTGTGCCGGAACCCACAATGTGCCCGGTACGACCGGCGGCTCAGAAAAAAGAAGGACGCTCCGGCGGCGGACGACGCGGCCGAAGCGTGAGGCGGCCCTCCGGGGCCGCGGTGGGTGGTTTCGCACGCCGCCCGGAGCCAGACAGATTTTCCTCCTGTCTTACTACCGGACGCCCTGCCGAAGGGCGGGGCATCCACCGCAGCCCCGGAGCTGCACAGGACAACGTTTCGCCGGCGGGACGGCGGGAAAAACCCGAATACGGCGAAAGGAGGGCATGAGGTATGGAGAAAAAGAAGGGCTACATCGGCAGTATTGCCAACGTAGGCAGCCAGCGCGTGGAAGCGCCCGCCCAGAAGGCGGCGCCTGCCCAGAAGGGCACCGTGCGCTTTACCGGTAACGACCTTCGGACCGGCACCGGCGCCACCAAGGGCAAGCGCAAGTAAGCACGATTTTGTTGCTTCCAACAAAATCACCGCCTGCGGGCGGGACATCTCGCTTGGCCCCGGCGGAAAAGGGGCGTATTCGCACCGAACGCGGAAAAATCGGAAAGGAGAACACCATGAACGGATTGACGGAACAGGACTATGCGGAGGCCTTCGGCGTGGAGCTGCCCGATGAGGGCGGCGCAGCGGACGGCGGCACGCAGGAGCCTGTGGAAAACGGTACCGGCGGCGCCGGAGAAGAAAGCGCGGCACAGGAGCCGGGCACGGAGGCCCATGAGGACGGCGGAGATCCTGAAGAAGCGGGAGGCGGCGCAGCAGCGCCGGGCGCGGAAGCAGGGCAGAGCGCCGAGGAGCGCAGCCGACAGGCCTACGGACGCCGGGCACGGGAGCGCGAGGCGGAACGGCAGGCCCTGACAGCGGCGGCGCAGGCCCGCGTGGACGCGGTGTATGCCGACCTGTTCGCGGGCCAGACGAACCCCTACACCGGCCGGCCCATCCGCACGGAGGCGGACTTCCAGGCCTATCAGGAGGCCAGAGCTAGGCAGGAGCGCGAGGAGCAGATGCTCTCCGCCGGCGTGGATCCGGCGGCACTACAGGGCATGGTGGACGACGCCGTGAAGCCCCTACGGGAGCAGGTGCAGCGCCAGCGCCTGGAGGGCATGAGCGCCGAAGCGCGGAACGTGACCGCCCAGGCACAGGCGGCCATCCGGCAGGGCCTTGAGGCGGTGCGCGTGAAGTACGACGGCAGCGTCCAGAGCCTTGAGGACATCGTGGCCATGCCCACCGGGGCAGCCTTCCGCGGCTATGTGGAAAAGGGCCTGTCCATCGAGGACGCCTTCTATATGGCCAACCGCGACGCCGTGGACAAGCGGCGCATGGAGGCAGCCAAGCAGGCGGGCATCAAGCAGGCCAGCGGCAAGCGCCACATGGCACCGGTGCCCGGCGCTGCGGGTGAGGCACCCTATGTGGCCACACCGCGGCAGAAGGAGCTGTACCGCGAGATCAATCCCAATGCGACGGACGACGAGATCAACGCCGCATACGGAGAATTCTACAAACAGTAAAGCCCCGACACGGGGCGGGAAAGGAGATAACAAACTATGTTCATGCTTAGCAGAATGCTGGTGGGCAATACGCCCCCCATCGTGTATATGCAGCCCACTGACGGCGAGACCTACCAGGTGGGCGAGGCGCTGAAGCTGGCAAGCGGCAAGGTGACGCTGTGCAGCGGTGCCGTGGCACCCAGCCATGTGTGCGTGGGCCCCATCGACGACAACGGCGTAGTGCCGTGCGTGGAGGTGCAGAAGTACATGGAGTTCGAGACCACCCTCGGCGTGGCCCCCACGGACTCCGCGACCGTCGGCGTGGGCGACAAGGTCACCCTGCACACCGACGGTATGCAGGTCACCGCCACCAAGACCGGCGGCGTGGCAGAGGTCACCGGCATCGACGGCCAGACCGTCGGTTCCCGTGTGACGGTGAAGTTCTAAGCGAAGAAAGGAGATACATAACATGAGTGGTTTTCTGACCGTTTCTATCGGTTCCGGGCTGAACGGGACCATCTACGGCGATTGCCAGGTGCCGCTGAAGGCATTTCTGGAGAGCCGGGGCGAGGCGTTCCAGCGTGAGAGCCTGCTGCCCTATCTGTACCGCATGGAAAAGAGCCGCCACTGGGCGGAGCGCTATTCCAGCGAGACCGCTATGGGCGACTTTGAGCCCGTGGGAGAAGGCGGCGATTATCCCAAGACCGGCTTTGAGGATGGCTACTTCCGGGACATCGTGAACATGACCTTCAAGCAGTCCTTCTCTGTGACGCAGGAGCTGGTGGAGGACTGCCTGCTGGGCACCATGAAGCAGCGCGCCAACAAGCTGGTGACCGCCTACGGCCGCACCCGCGAGAAGTTCGGGCGTATCCTGTACGCCGGCGGCCTGTACGGCACCACCGTTTCCTACAAGGGCAAGACCTTCGCCTGCGGCAGCGCCGATGGGCAGGCCCTGTTCTCCAAGACACACCCCAACAAGGTCAACGGCGCCAAGCAGACCAACCTGTACAAGGGCACCTTCACCAATACCCTACTGGGTAAGATCGAGACCGAGATGCAGAACATCAAGGGCGACAACGGCGAGCTGCTGGGCGTGGCCCCGGACACCATCTAGATCCCCAACGACGGCGCGCTGAAGGACGCCGTGTTCTCCGCCGTGGGCGCCGACAAGGAGTCTACATCCGGCAACAACGCCTTCAACTACCAGTTCGGCCGCTGGAACATCATCGTGGATCCCTACCTGACCGCCGCGCTGGCCGACATGGGCAAGAGCAGCGAAAAGCCATTCTTCCTGCTGGACAGCAAGTTCATTGAGCTGAACGACGGCCCCATCTTCCAGGACCGCGTGCCGCTGGAGGTCAAGTCCATCATCGACACCAACAACGACAACAACGTCTGGCAGGGCCGCGCCCGCTTCGGCGCCGGTTTCGTGGACTGGCGGTTCATCGCTGCGGGCAATATGTCCACCGGCACCGACCTCACCTAAGAGGAAGGCGGTGGCGGCATGACATGGGGAGATGTGAAACTGGCTGCACTGCAGACCATGTACTCCAACGAGGGCGCTGTGCTGACGGAGGACGACATCAACCGTGAATATATCAATGCCATGCCCGCTAAGGCCAACGAGGCGCTGCAGCAGATCGCGTCCGTTGGCCGCCCCATCCTCAAGTCGTGGCAGATCGAGATCGATGCCGACACCGACGAGCCGGCGGTGACGGCGGAGAAGCTGATCCTGCCCAAGACAAAGGACCTTTACAAGATACCCTTGCAGGACTACCTGCCGCGCTTCCGCTGCCTGAACAGCAGCGAGGTCATGTTCGCAGACGGCACCGCCTACGGTACCGCGGAGGACTGGAGCATGGAGGGTGACGACGTGTTCGTCATCCCCGGCTGCGTGGTGGGCACCTACACACTATGGTACAAGGCATACCCGCAGACCGTCACGGCGGACACGCCGGACGAGGAGGAGATCGACCTCGCAGCGGAGGCCGCTGTACTGATCCCGTTGTACATCGCAGCGGAGCTGTACAAGGAGGACGATATCTCCATAGCGACCATACTGCGGAATGAATACGAGGACGGTCTTGTGAAGGTGCAGACGGCTTACGCATCCAGCGGATCGGGCATCCGGTCCGCTGGTGTTCGTAATACGACAGGGTGGTGGTAACGCATGGCTCAATTCACGGTCCCGGCGGCAAGCAAGAAGTACAGCGTGGTGGTGGAGGCGTTCCGGGGCGTGGACCTGAACAACAGCCCCAGCAACGTGGACAAGTCCAGGTCCCCGGAGGCCCCCAACATGATACGCGACCAGGTGGGCAAGGTCCGGAAGCGGACCGGCTACACCACGATGGTGACGGCCTACGGCAACGCGGCCATCAACGGCATCCATCGGCTGAACGGAGAGGTGCTGGTCCACGCCGGCGGGAAGCTGTACCGGCGGAACATCGGTACGGACGGCGCATGGACGCTGGAGGCCATAGGGGACATGGCGGACGCCAGGAGCCGCAGCTTCGTCTTTGACGAGAAGCTGTATCTGCTGGACGGCAGCGTGTACCGCGTCTATGACGGCACGACGCTCTCGGCGGTGAGCGACAACGCCACGGTGCCGACGATCATCATCTCCCGCCGCCCCACCGGCGGCGGAACGGCCTATCAGGGGCTGAACCTCATCGGAAAGAAGTGGACGGAGAGCTTCCTCGGCACGAAGGACGCTACGGTGTACCAGCTGACCACGGAGGGGCTGGACAGTGATCCTGTGACGGCGGAGGTGCTGAACAGCGACGGCGAGTGGGTGGCCAAGGTGGAGAATACGGACTTCGCCGTGGACAGGGGAGCGGGGAAGGTGACGTTCAACACCGCGCCGGGGGAGAGCCCGGTGACGGGACAGGACAACGTGCACATCACCGCCTCCAAGACGCGGGAGGGGTACGCGGACACCATCAACCACTGCACCATTCCGGCGGTGTACGGCGTGGGCGGTGCCACGGACCGGGCGTTCCTCAGCGGGAACAGCGACAAGAAAGGCACCGATTTCTACAGCGAGTTCGACGATCCGGCCTTTTTCCCGGACACCAACTACACCAAAATAGCCCGCGACGGCGGCGAGGTGGTGGGGTACACCGTGCTCAGCAACACGCTGGCGGCGTTCCTCACCGGCAGCGCCGACGGCCGGAACGTGGTGGTGCGTACCGGCTCGCTGAATGAGGACGGCGAGGCGGTGTTCCGCATCACCAACACCATCATCGGACAGGACGCGGTGGCGCCGGACACCTTCTGCCGGACGGACAAGGAGCCGCTGTTCCTCACGGACCGCGGCGTGTTCGCCATCACGGCAGAGGAGCTGACCGGCGAGAAGTACAGCCAGGAACGCAGCTACTACATCGGCAGCGTCATCCGCGAGGCGGAGGACCGCAGCGCGGCCAGCGCGTGCATCTACGGCGATTTCTACGCCATGGCGCTGGACGGCACGGTGTACCTGCTGGACCTGCAGCAGAAGACCTACGAGAAAAACAGCCCCTACAGCAGCTTCCAGTATGAGTGCTACTACTTCCCGGACATCCCGGCCCGCGTCATGTTCACGGATAAGGACGGCGCGCTGTGCTTCGGCACGGCGGACGGGAAGCTGTGCCGGTTCGCATCAAGCCTGGACAGCCCGGCCAGCTACAACGACGACGGCGAGGCTATCACGGCATACTGGGACACGGCGGACTTCGACGGCAACCTGTTCTTCCAGACCAAGTCGTTCACAGGTGTGGCCGCCCGGCTGGCGGCGGCACCTGTTACCGGCGTGAAGATCTACGCGCTGGTGCGGGGTATCTGGAAGCAGGTATACGACGCCAAGAGCAAGGCCCGGTACCTGAGCTTCGAGTACATCGACTTCGCGAAGTTCACCTTCAGCGGAGATCAGACGCCGCGCACGCTGTACGGCAAGGTGAAGCTGAAAAAGGTGGACAAGGTGCGGTTCCGCCTGCGGAACGACGAGGTGAACGAGCCCTTCGGCCTGTACGCCTTCGGCGTGCAGTACAAGGAGCCGGGCACCAACTACAGGAGATAAGGCGGTGAATACATGGGACTGAGCGATTTCAAGATCACGGATGCCGACATTACCAGTAAGGGCGTACAGGCATCCCCGGACCAACTCAGCGGGACGGCTGAGGACAACAAAAAGGTCTTTGACCGGCTCACCTCCGGGCCGGTTAGGGACGGGCACAACAAGCTCATCGACGCGCTGGTCGCGCTGGGCGTGGAGCAGCTCATCCAGTACGGCAGCGAGGACATCAAGTACATCCGGCTGAATGCGGACGAGCACATCGAGGTATCCTCGGACGGCGCGACATGGACGGAGGTGGCCTCGTCCGGGCACCTGATCTACGATGCGGCGGGGCGGCAGATGCCGCAACGGAGCCGGCTGAAGTTCGGCGGGGCCAGTGCGGTGACGGACGACGGCACCTACACCATCGTATCCGGCGTGAAGGGCGACAAGGGAGATACCGGCGCGAAGGGCGACAAGGGCGAGAAGGGTGACACCGGTGACCAGGGACCGCGGGGCGCGGCATGGTATCCGGCGGTGGACGGCCTGGGCAACCTGACGTTCGTACTGAGCGAAACGGCCACGCCGCCGCCCGCCTACAACATCCGCGGCCCCCAGGGCCCCCAGGGCGTACAGGGTTTACAGGGCGCCGCGGGCGCCACCGGCCCACAGGGCATCCAGGGCCCCCGCGGTTTGCAGGGCGCCAAGGGCGAGAAGGGCGCCACCGGCGCCACAGGTGCCACAGGCCCTGCCGGTCCTGCCGGCGCGCAGGGCGCACAGGGCATACAGGGCCCCCAGGGCGAGACCGGCCCACGGGGCGCGACCGGTGCCACCGGCCCCGCAGGCCCCACCGGGCCGCAGGGACAGAAGGGCGATCCCGGCGAGGACGGCAAGTCCTTCACCATTCAGGACATTTACCCGACGCTGGCGGCGCTGAAGCAGGCGTTCCCCACCGGCAACGAGTACGCCTACCAGGTGACGGCGGAGGACGATGAGATCTTTATATGGTCTGAGCTGGCCACGGACTGGGTGAGCCTCGGCAAGCTGCAGGGCCCGCAGGGCCCCCAGGGCCCCACGGGCGCCACCGGCGCACAGGGTCCCAAGGGAGACGCCGGCCCACAGGGCCCCCAGGGCGTGCAGGGTATCCAGGGTGAAAAGGGCGAGCAGGGCGCTACCGGCGCCACAGGCCCCACCGGCCCTACCGGCCCGGAGGGACCGGAAGGCCCCCAGGGCCCCCAGGGCGAGACCGGCCCGCAGGGCGAGCAGGGCATCCAGGGCCCCCAGGGCGAGGCAGGCGAGAGCGCCTACACCGCCGCCAGCAAGGGCGGCTACACCGGCACGGAAACGCAGTTCAACAGCGACCTGGCCAAGATCGGGAACAAGGCGGACAAGACGGTTCCCGCAGCGGCGGGCAACCTGGCCGCGCTGGACGCGGCGGGCAATCTGTCCGACAGCGGCAAGAAGCCCGCTGACTTTCAGGCCAAGGTGACGGCCAGCGGACTGCTGAAGGGCGACGGCGCCGGCGGCGTGACCGCGGCGGCGGCAGGCACGGACTACTCCGGCCCCAAGGCCACAGTGACGGCCACGCTGCTGGCGTCCGGCTGGACGGGCAGCGAGGCGCCCTTTGTGTACACGCTGGCCATCGCCGGGGTGACGGCCACCAGCTATCAGGAGCTGGTGCCGGCGGTGGACATCACGGCGGAGCAGCTGAAGGCGTTGCAGGCGGCCAACATCACGGACGGCGGACAGGCGGCGGGCAGCATGACGCTGAAGGCCTACGGCAAGGTGCCCACCGTGGACATTCCCATCCGTGTCATCAAGGAGGGAGAGTAAAGAAATGCCTACTATCATTCGATTTGGTGGCGGCGCCGGGGACGGCGCGCAGAAGCTGGTGGTGAACGTGGACAGCGGCGCCACGGTGACGGCCCGGAAGGGCAGCGTGGCGGTGAGCGCCGTCAGCGAGAACGGACAGGCAGTGCTGGAGCTGGACGAGGCGGGCACCTACACGGTGAGCGCCAGCAAGGATGGCACCACCACGCCGGACGTGAAGACGGCCACGGTGCCGCAGGAGCTCACCCTCAGCTTCGTGGCGGCGGAGCTGAACACCAACAGCTGGGAGATGATCAAGGCGGTATCGGACGCCGGGCAGGGGGCCAACTACTGGTCCGTGGGCGACACGAAGGACGTGACGCTCTCCGGCACCTGGCAGAGCCTCAACGTGTCCAATGTGACCGTCAAGGCGTTCATCATCGGCTTTGACCACAACAGCGCCGTGGAGGGTGAGCACCGCATCCACTTCCTTATGGGCAAGATCGGCACCGCCATGGTGGCCTTCTGCGACAGCCAGTACGGCAACCAGACCAGCGGCGCGTACTTCACCATGAACACCGCGAACACCAACTCCGGCGGCTGGGAGGCCTCCCGAATGCGGAAGACGGTGCTGGGCAATAGCAACACACCGGACGTGCCCCTGGAGGGCAGCCTTATAGCGGTGCTGCCGGAGGAGCTGCGGGCGGTGATGAAGCCGGTGACGAAGTGGACGCAGAACAACTCGCCATTGATGGCGACTGCCACCACGGATTACACGTTCCTCATGGCGGAGTTTGAGATCTTCGGCGCGCGGGCGTATGCCAACAGCGACGAGCAAAGTAAGCAGGCGCAGTACGACTACTTCAAGGCGGGCAACCCCAAGGTGTTTTACAGGCACTCGGCGACCACCGCGGCGGTCGCTGCCTGGCTGCGCTCGCCGTATGCCAGCGCCAGCTACACTTTCTGCTATGTGAACACGTCGGGCACCGCGAACAACAACAATGCCAGCAATTCGCGTGGCGTGGCCCCCGGCTTTTGTGCGTGATCGGGCGAAGCCCGGCATCGGAAAGACTATCCCCCGGCGGAAGCCGGGGGGACGAAAGGAGAAGGATCCGAAATGAGCGTACCGGCCTATAAGAGGCAGAAGCCGGATCCGAACAACCCGCGGGATCCGGAGTTCGTGCTGCTGAGCAAGAAGCTGTATGTGGAGGTCATCGACCTGCTCTCGTGCATGAGCGCACGGTACGGCCGGCTGATCGCCGTGCCGACGGCAGAGCTGGCCGGGGAGGTACAGGACTTCGCCGTGAAAGCCAACGACGTGTTCCCCAGCGACGGGCAGAAGCTGGCGCTGCGGCGGGAGTACCTGCTGCGCTGCCACGCTGCGGCCAAGGCGCTGGGCGAGAGGATGGACAAGGTGCATGAAGTGCTGCGGTCCAACCCGGAGGGCGCCTTCCGCAACGGCAAGGGCGTCACGCTGAACGCCGAGGCAGCACTGAAAAAGCTGCACCGGATGGAAACGGATGTAGGCGCCGACTGCGTGGCGCTGCGTAAGAAGCTGGAGGCGGTGGCCGACAGCGATAAGCGCCGGTATATGGCGCAGGAAAAGAAAAGGAAGTCATAAGAGTATGGGTGTGTCTCTGAATAAGTGCCCGACCGTGTTGGCGGCGGGAGGCGGTCAATGCCTGGCTGCGCTCGCCGAATGCCAGCAACAGCAACAATTTCTGCAATGTGAACACGTCGGGCACCGCGAACAACAACAATGCCAGCAATTCGCTTGGCGTGGCCCCCGGATTTCGTGCCCCCTCTACGCTTGGAGGGTGAGCAGGTCGAACAGCAACAGGACCTTGCGCGAAAGGAGAGGCACTTCCCGCGACGGCGCACGCCGTCCGAAACCGTCTTCCGCACCGCTGCACGGACGCTTGCCGGAACGCCAAGGAACGGCGTTCCGACACACCCGCCGGGACTATGGCGGGCGCTTGCATGGCGGAGAATGTGCCTACCTCCGTTTCATGTGCCGCGGGAGAGCAGAGAACACGCCGGGCGGCACGGCCCGACGCTGCCGGGAGACTACCACATGACAAGCGCGGAGCGCCGGGAGGGGCGCTATCAACGACGGAAGGCACGGCGGCAGGAGCACAGGCGGCGGCGCATGGCGGCGCTGGGCACGCTGGAGGACATCGCCCGGTTCGACCGGATGTACCAATGCGGAAAGGACTGCTGCCGGGGCGTGCGGTGGAAAACCAGCATACAGGCATTCGAGGCGGAGCTGTTTCTACGGACGGCGCAGAGCTGCCGACTGGTGGAAAGCGGCGCATGGCAGCCGCAGCGGAGGCCGGTGCACTTCACCGTGATGGAACGGGGCAAGGTCCGGCCCATCGACGCGCCCCATGTGGACGACAGGCAGGTGCAGAAGGCACACAGCCGGTTCGTGCTGACGCCCTGCTACGGCCCCGCCATGATATACGACAACGGGGCCAGCCAGCAGGGCAAGGGCCTGGAGTTCGCCTACCGGCGGCTGAAAAGGGCGCTGATGCGACACTACCGCCGCTATGGCCGGGAGGGCAGTGTGATCCTGTGCGACCTCAAGGAGTTCTTTCCCTCGGCGCCGCGCCGGGCACTGCTGGACCGCCACCGGCGGTATATGCCGGAGGGGCCCATCCGGGCACTGGCGGACGAGATGGTGCTGACGGCACCGGAGACTGAGCCGGGCCGGGGTATGCCGCTGGGCATGGAGCAGAGCCAACAGGAGATGGTGGCTCTGCCGTCGGCAGTGGATAACTGGCTGCGGTGCCAGATGCACATGGAGGCGCAGCACTACATGGACGACTATGTGATCCTGGTACCGCCGGGCGCGGACGCGGCGGCGGTGCTGGAGGCGTTCATCGCACGGTGCGAGGCGCTGGGGCTGCGTGTAAACCGCAGGAAGTGCCGCTATGCGCCGCTGCGGCGGCCCTTCCGCTACTGCAAGACGAAGTTCCGGCTGACGGAAACGGGCCGGGTGGTGACGCACCGCACCGGGGACGCACAGAGGCGCTGCCGGCGGAAAATGCGCCTGCTGGCCGCCAGGGGCGACTGGGAGGGCGTAAGGGCACAGATCGTGAGCGCCAAGGGCTACTACAAGAGACACAACGACAACGGACGCTTGACAGCGCTGCGGGCGCTGCACAGCGCACTGCGAAAGGAGAGGGCGGCATGAGGTATGTATGTCACAGACGGGCGCGGTTCGAGGGCATATCCGGCAGGGTGAACATCCCCTACGGCGCCGCGCTGGAGAGGCGGGGCGACTTCCTATACTACCAGGGGCGGCAGCTCTGCGCGGCCGGGAGCCAGCGGGCACACGAGCATTTCAAGCGGGACGACGATGGGCAGGGCCTGCGGCGCGGGGCGCTGACGGAGGCCATCTGCAAAACGCTGGAGCGCCGGGACGCCGGACACCAGGACCGATGGGACCGGGTGTGGGCGGACAAGCTGTGCGGGAAGTACCGGCACCCGGACCACGAGGACCACTTCCTCTGGGGCAACGCCTTCTTTGAAGCACCCATCGCAGATCTGAACTACATCGCCGCGCTGGTGGGCGCGGGAAAGGAGCGTTAGACCATGTATGTATTCAAGAGGGGCGGCCAGGAGGTGGCCGCGCAGGAATGGCCGGTATGGGTACAGCTGCAGGAAAACGGCTGCTACGGCCTCTGTGAGGCCGCTGACGCGCAGGGCGTCGTGCTGGGCGGCAAGGTGTATTCCCTGAGCAACAGGACACCCATGGAGGGCACAGAGGAGGTCGCGGCGGAGATCGTGGAGAGCGTGCCGTACCTGCGGGAGAAGGTGGACACGCTGGAGAGCCGGCTGGCCGTGCAGACGGCGGCCACAGAGGTGGCCTTTGTGACGCTGGCGGAGGCGGGAAGCATCGACCAGGCCACGGCGGGCAAGCACCGGACGATGTTCGCAGGCTGGACCGCGGGCGTGGCCTATACGGTGGGCCAGCTCCGCAACTACGGCGAGAAGCTGTACCGCTGCGTACAGGCCCACACGGCCCAGACCGGCTGGGAGCCGGACAAGGCGGCGTCCCTGTGGGCGGAGGCAGCGGATCCGGCGGAGGCATGGCCGGCGTGGAGCCAGCCCACGGGCGCGCACGATGCCTACGGCGCCGGGGACAGAGTGAGCCACAACGGCAAGCACTGGACCAGCGACGCGGCCAACAACGTGTGGGAGCCTGGCGTGTACGGCTGGACGGAGAGCGCCGATGGGTGAGCTGGAGGTCATTGAGGCGCTGTGCTGCCTGGTGGAACGCGCCGTGGCCGTGATACGAGATGAACAGACGAAGGAAGCGCTGCTGCGGGAGCTGGACGCTGCCACAGGGGCGGAGGACATGACGAAAGCGCCCTGACCGGGCGCGGAAAGGAGCGAGACATGAAAGAGACTATGAACCCCATTTCTGCGGTGGTGGCCGCCGCGCTGGGCGTGCTGAGCGCCTATATGGTGCAGCTTTTTATCCCCCTGATCGTGCTGGTGATCGCCATGGTGGTGGACTACGGCACGGGGATGGCCAAGGCGTGGTCTGCCGGTGAGCTGTGCAGCCGGACGGGCATCAAGGGCATCATCAAGAAGGTGGGCTATCTTGTGATCGTGCTGGTGGCGATGGGCGCGGACTATCTGCTGCGCTACGGCATGGAGCAGGTGGGCATCCACATCAACGTGGATTTCCTCATCGCAGCTATTGTGATCGCATGGCTGATCATTAACGAATTGATCTCCATTCTTGAGAACGTGGCGGCCATCGGCGCGCCGGTGCCGAAGTTCCTGGTGACGCTCATTAAAAAGCTGAAGAACGTTACCGAGAGCCACGCGGAGACTGTGGCGGCGGACACGGAGGGCGCGAACGATGAAAATTAACGAGGTGGACTACAAGTGGAACGGCTCGCTGACGAAGCGGGCCGCCACCACGCGGATCATCCTGCACCACGCAGCGGCTAAGACCTGCACGGCGCAGCAGATCCACAGTTGGCATCTTGCCAACGGCTGGGTGGGCATCGGGTACCACTTCTTCGTCCGCAAGGACGGCTCCGTCTACCGGGGCCGTCCGGAGGACACGGTGGGCGCCCACGCCGGCAACAACAACTACGACAGCATCGGCGTGTGCTTCGAGGGCAACTACATGGCGGAGACCACCATGCCGGAGGCCCAGCGGGCCGCGGGTGCGGAGCTGGTGGCCTATCTGAAGCAGAAGTACGGCATCACGAAGGTACAGAAGCACCGGGACGTGAACGCCACCGGGTGCCCCGGAGACAACTTCCCCTTCGAGGCCATCGCCTACGGTACGCCGGTGGAGCCGGAGAAGCCGGAGGAGCCCTGCGTGAATATCACGCTGGCGCTGTATATGCTGGCCAAGGGCAGCAAGAGCCAACAGGTGAAGCTGCTGCAGCGGACGCTGATCGGCTGGGGCTACAGCGTGGGCGTATACGGCGCGGACGGTGATTTCGGCGCGGCCACGGAGAAGGCGGTCAAGAAGTTCCAGACAGCCAACAAGCTGGCCGCTGACGGCATCGTGGGCAAGAACACATGGACGGCCCTGCTGAGGGCGTAAGGAGGTAAGGGATATGGCAAGGTACAACGGAAACACCATCCAGACCACCAATAGGAACAAGAATAACAAGACCACCGGTACCGGGAACAACCGGGGAGGCACCAAAGCCGGGGGCAGTATCAACGGCGCGCTGACCGGCGCTGTCTTCGGCAGCGGGGGCACCGGGATCAAGGGCGGATCCTCCGGTGGGAGCAAGGGAGCGGTCTCTGCGCCTCCGGGCTATAAGGCCGTACAGGTGGGGCGTCTTACCGGCGTAGCGAAGGATACGAGCTCCTCCGGCGGCACCACCAAAAGCAGCGGCAACAGCGGTTCCGGCGGGAACCTGGCCGGCAGCGTGTCCGGGGCCATCGCCGGTGCGGTGAAGGACGCTGCTAAGAACGTGGCGCAGGGGAACTACGGTGGAAGCTTCGGCAGTTCCGGCGGCTACTCCGGCAGCGGCTACAACAACGGCGGCCTGAGCGCTGACCAGGTCCGGCAGATGCAGGAATACTACGGAACCACCGCGGACGGCCTGTGGGGCGCGAATTCCAAGGCGGCAGCGGGCGGCATGAGCGCCGCCGAGGCGTGGAACGCCTACCGGGAGGCACTGACGCAGGACGAGCTGAACGGCGATATGTCGTGGGAGAACTTCCTGGACCGCATGGGCGGCACCGACTATGAGCGGCGGCTCCGCGATGCCGTCAACGCGCAGGTGCAGCAGGCCGTAAACGACTACAACCGCCAGATCGAGCAGGCGGGCACCAGTCATGAGGAAGCGGCGCGCCGGGCGTACATCAACAAAATGCTGTCCCAGCGGAACATGGAACAGGAGCTGGCGGCCAGCGGCGTGTACGGCGGCATGGCGGACAGTCAGCGGATCGCGGCGGAGGCCGACTATCAGAACGACCTCACCGACCTTGAGACACAGTACAACGACACGATGGCGCAGCTGCGGCAGGCCATCACGGCAGCCCGGCTGTCCGGCGACGCGCAGATTGCGGAGCAGATGGCAAACTATCTCAGCCAGGTACAGAGCGAGTACCGGAACTATCTGCAGGAGCGCATGGCCGCCCGGCAGCAGTCCGCCGGCGGCACCGCGAGCTATCAGTCCTACGGCGGAGGCGGGGTGGCCACGCAGGAGCAGGGCAGCGCCGCAGGGGCCGGCACCGGTCTAAGCAATTACAACGCCGTGAAAAACAACATCATGTTGTACGCCTCCCGCGGCATGACCGGCGTGGCCAACCGCCTTATCCAGCAGGCGTGGGGGCAACTGAGCGCGGCACAGCAGAGTGATCTCGCGGCGACCATGAGGCAGAACGGCTGGACAAGCTGACAGGAGGGCTCTATCATGGCTAAAAAGTCTAAGGCTATGACCATCGAAGAAGTGACCAAGCAGAACAAGGCAGGGGCGCGCAGTGCGTCCCTGCCCTCTGCGCTTCCTGCGCTGCAGATGCCGAAGCTGAAGACTCCGGCAAAGACATCGGGGACGCAGATGCCCGTGCTGGGGGAAACCACGTCCAAGGGCGTTGGCATCGTGCAGTCCGTGGCGAACGGATCCGGCACACAGGGTAGCGGGAGAACCACGGCACCGAAGGTGAAGACCGTGAAGCCGACACAGCAGTCGGCGGTGGACCGGGCGGCGAACATCCGCGCATTCGGCGCGGGCGACTACTCCGGCGGCGGAGAGCTGCTGGAAAAGGCATACAAGACCGCACGCGCCGCGGTGAAGGGCATCGGATCCTCCTACGCCAACATTGGCGGCAGCGCCGTGGAGGGCATGGGCAACCTACAGGAAACCATGCAGCGGGGCGAGTACGACAAAAAGGTACAGCAGATGAAGGACAACAAGGCCTTCTATGAGCAGGCGCTGAAAACCGGCGTCAACCCCCGCACCGGCAAGAAGCTGACGGTGGACGAGAGAAGCCGGTACTACAAGGTACTCAACACGAAGTACACCGACGGCAAGATCGCCGAGATGGAGAACGTCTACAAGGACGCCACGGCGAACCAAAAGGCCCGGACGATGGAGGCCGCCAACGCCGCCTTCGCCGCTTCGGACCGCCTGAAGGCCAGCGCCGACAAGGACGTGGCCGCCGCCAAGGAGGGCAGCGGCAAGGTGGGGCAATTCCTTGTGGATCTGGGCTACACCGGCACGCAGCTCCTGGCCGACACGGCGGCGAACGCCATCGCGCCGGGTGCGGGCATGGTATCCATGGCCAGCCGCGTATACGGCGACGCCTCCGCCGAGGCCCGGCGGGAGGGTAAGACAGCCGGGCAGCAGGCGCTTTCCGGCCTGAAGGGCGCCACAATCGAGGTGCTGACAGAAAAGCTGTTCGGCGGTCTCGCCAAGGCCTACGGCGCCGGTACGGCGGACGAGCTTGTGGAAAAAGTGGCCGACAAGCTGACCAAGACAGAAGCAGGCCAGCGGGCCGCTGTGTGGCTCATCAACTCCGGCGGTGAAGGCATTGAAGAAGTCGTTTCCGACGTGTTGAACCCGCTGGCGGACCGGGCACTGGGGCTGGACGACGGCACCGGGGCCATCTTCACAACGGACGACGCGGCGCAGATGGCCTATGATTTCCTGCTGGGCGGCACTATGGGGCTTATCGGCAGCAGCGGTCAGCTGCGGAGAGGGCGGACGGTGCAGATGCCGACGCTGGAGCGCACGACGCAGGAGACAGCAGCGGCGGAAATGCCGCGGTTTTCGACGGAACCGGGAGCACAGGGCACGCAGACGGCACCGGGCGTAACCTTTGACGCCGAAACGCAGAACGCCGCAGAGAGGCTTACAGAGCCGAATGCGGCGGGGAAAATCACCATGCCGCGGGTGACGGACGCCGCGGGGAATACATACGCCCAGCGGCAGGCGGCGGCGACGTTCAATGACGGTACCAAGAGCGACGCCGAGGGCGTTCTGAGCCTGCTGCGGTCCAACATCCCCGCCATCGAGGGCGTGGAGCCCGTGGCCAACGTGACCGGCCAAGAGGTGGGGAAAACCGGCAGGGCCACAGACCGGGTGTACAACTTCTTCCAAAGCATCGGCGGGAAGGTGCGCCGCGAAGGGTTCGGGGATGTGCTGTTCACCATGCGAAGGGTGAAAAACAGCGTGGTCGGGCACGGATCAGGCGAGGCGAAGATACAGCTGGCAGCCGCCGTTCCCGGCGTAATAGAAAACGGTGTGCAGATCAACTACACACCGAATTGGAAGGGGAGGGGGTACGACAGCTATGTATTTGCCGCGCCCGTGACCTATGACGGAAAACGGACCTATGTAACGGCCATCGTGACAAAAGACAGCGCAAACCGCTATTACCTGCACGAGGCACTGGACGCGGAGGGGAACGTGCTCTACAAAAAAGCAGAAGGCATCGATGCCGCCTCCGACACGCCCGCGGCAGAACCGCGCAACCATGTAGCTGACATCGAGCCTTCTATTGACAGTATAGCACAGACGGAGGGGGCTGTCAACGAGGTGGAGATGCCGGTGATGGGGGAGAGTGCACCGAGCGCATTTGTGCGGGAGGGCAATATCATCCGGCGGGATACCTCTGAGGCGACGCCGGCAGATGCCATGACGTGGCAGGATGTGTACAACTACGAGAGCCGCAGCGACGCACCGGCAGAGGTGACACAGGAGCCTGTCTCCGCAGCGGACCGGGCGGAGATGGATGCCTATATGGACGCGCTGGCGCAGGATGAGAACATCCTCACAGATGATCCGTACACGCCGGCGGATGCCGTGTATGACGCGCAGCTCCGACGGCTGGCGGAGAGCGAAGCACCTCCGGCAGCAGAACAGGAGCAGGTCCTGCAGGCCGACCTGGACGAGCTGGCCGGCCTGTATGCCGACCAGGCGGACGTGATCGGGCGCAGGGAGTACCTGCAGGACGCGACCTCTGACATGGTCACGGACAGGACCACACCGAAAAAGCAGAGCAAGCGAGAGGCTGCCCGCGAAGCGTGGGACTTCTTCTACCGGAAGATGGTGGATGCCGGGCACAGCGTCACGAAGCTGTCCGAGGCGGTCAGCGATCCGTACCTGTATCAGTTCTACAACCAGGCACGGGCGTCGTCCTCTGCCGGGGTGAACATGATCACGGATGCCCAGACGGACGTGAGGGGCAGGAAGGTGGGGGACAGCCTCAACGATGTGTTCTCGCCCATCCGCGCAAGAGGGGAGGACCTCTACCACGACTTCCAGCTCTATATGTTCGACCTGCACAACATCGACCGTATGAGCCTCTCCGAAGGAAAAGCGGAAAAGGTGCTGGAGGCGAAGGCGGCGCTGCGCGACTTCGACACCGAAAATCCGGACATCCGGACGGACACCGCCGCCCAGCTTCACCGGCTGACGGAGGATCCGGATCCGGACATCGCGGCGCTGGCGCGTGAGAGGGAGAGGCTGCTGCGAAATTTGGACAAGGCCGAGGCCATCCAGGACAAGCCGGTGTTCGACTATGAATTTTCCGCAGAGGACAGCCGGGCCCGCGCCGAAAGGCTGCTGGCGCAGCACCCGGAGTTCGCGGAGTACCAGGCACAGGTACGGAAGTACATCGACAACATGATGCAGTACCGGGTGGACAGCGGGCTTATGACACAGGAGAACGCGGACTTCCTCAAGGAGTTCTATCCCAACTATGTGCCCACCATGCGCGTGCAGGACAAGGACGCCGCGGGCCGGGGCCGGGATCTGAACGCGGTGCGTATCGGCAAGACGGTGGGCCGCGCACAGGGCGGCACGGAACGCCTGGTGCCGCTGCATGAAGCGCTGGGCAAGCAGACGATGAAGGTCGTGCGCGAGGGCAGCAAAAACCGCTTCGCGGACCGCCTGCTGCGCGACTATCTCCGGACGGGAGACACGGACGCGGTAAACCGCTACGTCAAGGAGGCGAGTCAGTACGAGCATGAGTTCAACCCAGAGACACTGGACGATGCCGCCATCGAGAGGCCCAGCAAGGACAAGATCGTCACGGCCTATATGGATGGCAAGCTGTGGGAAATGACGGTGGACGACACGTTGTTCGACGCCGTAAAAGCGCTGTCGCCGGACACGGCGGAGAGCAATAAGCTGACGCGCGTGGCCCGCGGCGCCAACAACCTGTTCAAGTCGCTGGTAACGGGCTACAACCCGACGTTCCTTGCCAGGAACGTGATCCGAGACCTGCAGACTGCGGGACTGAATACGCGGGACGCTGCGGCGTTTGCGCGGAACTATCCGCGGGCACTGGCGGAGATAAAGAACAACGGGGAATACTGGCAGCTCTACAAGGCGCTGGGCGGCGTCTACTCCTCCGTGTTCGACTACACCACCGGCACCATCAAGGAGCCGAAGGGGCGGATGGGCAAGGTGATGGCGCGTGTGGAGGCGCTGAACATGGCGGCGGAGCAGGCCCCGCGTCTGGCGGAGTTTATGGGCGTCATGCAGGAGGCGGAGGCCGCAAAACAGCGCGGCGAAGCGGTAAGCGACCTCGCGGCCGAGGCGGACGCGCTCTATGCCGCCGCCGATATCACCGTGAACTTCGGACGCTCCGGCTCGCTGGGCAAGGTGCTGAACGCCAACTATGTACCATTCCTGAACCCCGGCGTGCAGGGGCTTGACAAGCTCGTCCGGCGGGTGACGGAGACCAAGGGCGCAAAGGAGTGGGCCAAGCTGGCGGCGCGGGCCGTGGCGCTGGGCATCGCTCCGTCCCTGCTGAACGCGCTGCTGTACCACGACGATGACGAGTGGGACGATCTGCGGGACAGCGACAAGGACACGAACTATATGTTCAAGCTGGGCAACGGCTACTGGCTGAAGATCCCGAAGGGACGCGAACTGTCCCTGCTGGGCATCACGGCGGACCGCGTGGCGGATGCGGTGAGGGGGGAGGACGTGGACATTCTCTCTACCATCAACACCATGGGCAACCAGGTCGCCCCGGCGAACCCGCTGACCAGCAACATCTTTTCCGCACTCATCGACTCCCAGCTCCTCGACCCGGACAGCCCGGGGCGGACGTGGTACGGCGGAGACATTGAGAGCCAGCGCCTGCAGAACTACGCACCGGGCGAGCGCTACGATAGCAGTACGGACGTGTTCTCCAAGGCCGTGGGCAAGGCGCTGGGCATCTCGCCGAAAAAGCTGAACTATGTGCTGGATCAGTACAGCGGCGTACTGGGCGATTTCCTCCTGCCGGTGCTGACACCGCAGGCCGAGCGCGGTATGTTTGAAAAGGCCTTCACGGTGGACGCCATGAGCAGCAACCGCGTAAGCGGCGACTTCTACGACGAGGCCAACGAACTGAAGTATGCCAAGAACGCCGGCGACGTGGCATCCGGCGTGGTGAGCCGCTGGTGGAACAAGCAGCAGACCGCCTGTTCCGACCTGTGGAAACAGATCCGCGAGGTGGAAGCGTCCACGGAGCTGTCCGACAGTGAGAAAAAGCAGCAGACGCGAGAGCTGAAGGCCATCGTGACCGGCATCCAGAAAAACGCCATCGCGCAGGAAGACGTGTTCCGTGCCGCTGTGGAAAGTCACCTTGCGGCCGGAGAGGATGAGGACACCGCGTACCGCGAGGCCAACAAGGACTGCTTCGGCGCCGAGTACGCCCTGCAGGTATACAACAAGGATGTATACGAGAGGGCACAGGACGCGAAGCAGAACGGCGTGTCTTATGACGACTTCTATACATACTACTTCGGAACGAAGGGTATCAAGGCCACCAGCACGGAGAGCGCCGTATCCCAGAAGTTCGATTATCTACAGCAGTCCGATATCAGCAAGGAAGCGCAGGCGGAGATCTATTTCGCGGATATGGCCAGCGACAAGACGCTGCTCACGCAGGCTGAGCTGGAAATGTCTGCGGGGATCACGGCGACGCAGTATTACAATTACAAGGCAGCCACGTCGTCCATGAGCAAGAAGGCCGAGAAGCTGGAGGTCATCGCGGCCATGGATCTGACCTCTGAGCAGAAGGATGCACTCTACTACTCGGAAGGGTGGGCCGAGAGCAAAATCTATGAAGCGCCGTGGCGCTCCGGCAGATCCGCGGGCGTGTCTATGCCGGTGCTGGGCGGCAGCGGCGTGACCATGCCTGTGCTGGGTAGCCGGGAGAGCTCCGGCGTACAGATGCCTGTGCTGGGCGGCGGCACGGTGAAAATGCCGGTGCTGAAATGATTAAAGCCGGAGAGCTTAGGCTCTCCGGCTTTGCACTTTAAGACTAATTTCCCAGAACTGGCATTCGAACAACGGAACAGGAGGGGCACGCTCTGTACCCGTTGCTTAGGGCAAGCTCTGTATTGAATATCCAGTATCCGGCCGACAGGTCACATTTCGAGCAGGTGGGATCCCGGTGATACATACGGCCACCGGTAGGAACTACACAGGCGTTGTCTGCGTAAAGGGAGAGGGCGTCAAGCTCATCCCGTAGGCCCTTGACGGTGGACGTGAGGTTCGATATGCTGGTGCGCGCGTTGGCGTTGTTCTCCTGGGCGTCAAGCAGGTCTGCGCGGCACTCTGAGTAGGAGATCTCCCTCGCTACGCTGATGGCCAGCGAAGCAAGCAGCGCGACGGAGAGGATGATCACTGCGGTAGAGGGCCTGCGCCTGCGGCGTTTCTTCGGGGACACAGCGCGGCGCGGATCATAACCGCAATCGCAGGGGGAGCCGGAATGATTTAGACAGCCGCAAGCCGGACAGGTGTACCATGTGTCCGTGACAGGCTCGTCTGGCACCTCGGTATAATCGACGTCGACAAAATCCATAGCGATACCTCCTTTATGGCCTTAGAATAAACGAGACATCGGAATTTGTCAAATGCTATAGCAATTCTTGTCCACATTCTGTCCACATTTTTTCAGAAAAGCACAGAAAAACGTGGCAAAAAGAGGAAACGGACAGAAAGCGACCATGTGGGAAAAGCCTTGTGGCACAAGGCTTACGGGGAAAATTTGATAAAACGTGGAAAGACATAAAAAATCAAAAAGGGCATGGGCAACAATCCTATGGTCGGCGCGACCGTGGCCGTGGCTGTTGCGGTG
>OLNQ01000877.1_pt1 | contig 30693 bp, 26 predicted proteins | sample 1672821 | NCBI WGS metagenome assembly OLNQ01 (sample SAMEA3136727, study PRJEB25190) | human gut metagenome | biome: human gut; feature: human-associated habitat; material: faeces | place: Austria | collected 2013 | reverse complement strand
CATTGGCATCGGACTGCTTGAGTATGTTGAGTAGGATCGCCTCCTGACCATTGACGCGCCCCATCTTGACGGGATCTTTGACGCCGTCTACCACCTCAGCGACATCCTCTAGACGTATAGGTGTCCCAGAGACGTTGCGCAGGATGAGTCGGCGTAGCTCCTCGATAGAGGTTATCTTGCCCGAGAGGCGTACGGCCATCTGCGTTTCGTCGCTCTGCAGGTAACCTGTCGGGAAGTCGAGGTTGGACGCTCTGATGGCACCCTGCACCATCATCGGTGTGATGCCAAACTCCTGCATGCGACCCTTGTCAAGGTTGATCTGTATCTCACGCTCTACACCGCCGACGAGGTCTACATTGGCGACGCCCTTGATGTGAGATAGCTCGGGGACGATGCGCTTGTCCACAAGGTCGTAGAGCTCTGTGGAGCCGATGTCGGCTCTGGCGGAGAGGATCAGGATAGGCTTCTCGTCTACCGATACCTTAGATATACGAGGGGCAAAGACTTCTCGAGGTAGCTCGGCACGCTTGGCGGCGAGACGGTTTTGCGCTTCGGTCATAGCTTTGTCTATGTCGGTACCAAAGTCAAAGGAGACCATGATCATCGACATTCCCTCAAAGGAGTAGGACTGCATCTGGTCAATACCCTCCATACTGGAAAGCACCTCCTCGGCCTTTTGCGTTAGCGAGTTCTCCACCTCGCTAGGCGAGGCGCCTGGGTAGATGATCTGTACGTTGAGCAGAGGCGGTGTAAACTTAGGCATCAGCTCTGCACTCAAGCTCTTGAAGCTCAAGTACCCCAGCACGGTCAGCAGTATGAAGAGTACTGTGACGTAGATGGGTCGTTGGATAGATAACTTTACGATTTTCATGCTGTGGTCCGCTAAGTCACTCGTTGATGGTCTTGACGGGAAGTCCGTCCGATACGTTGATGAGTCCGGCTACGATGACGCTGTCGCCAGCTTGTAGCCCGCTCAGCACCTCAATGCGGTCACCGATGAGAGATCCAGCAGTGATCGCTTTCTGCTTAGCCACGCCCTGCTCTACTACATAGACGTGAGCGTCCTTGACGCTGCCGACGATAGCGCGACGGGGTATCAAGATACCGTGCGTCTCCTGCTGATTGCCGAAGGATACGGAGACATACATACCAGGGCGAAGCCCCTCGGCGCTTTGCTTGTCTAGCGTTACATCCACGGGGAAGGCGAGCGCGTGGTTTGCCTTGTCACCTACCATAGAAATCTTACCCGTGATCGTCTGACCAGGATAAAGCTCGCTCTCCACGGAGACTGTCTGTCCCTTGGTGAGTTGCAAACGCTGGCGCTCGGTTACGAAGCAGCTAGCCTTGAGCTGTGAGTCATCGACGATGTCAAAGAGTTTCGTGCCTGGGTTGACATAGCTGCCGACCTCTACGTAGCGCTTGTAGATCTGTCCTGAGATAGGTGCTTTGATAGAGGCATCGGTAAGGCGACTGCGACTAGATATGTATCGTCCTTGGGCTGCGACCATCTGCGTGTGCATCGTTGAGAGCTGCTGGTCGGTCACACCGCCCTGATCGTGCGCCTGCTGAAAGCGCTCGTAGTCCTTCTTGGCAGCTTCGTAAGCTACACGACTAGACTCGGCATCGGCTCGGAGCGTCTCGGCATCGAGCTGTACGAGGAGCTTGCCTTTGGAGACATGGTCTCCCTCGTCGGCATAGAGCGAGACGATGCGTCCGCCGAGACTGGAGACGAAGGATAGATCTTGCACACCCTCCACGAGTCCATTGGCGGTGAAGTCTGCGGTATAGTCGCTCTCGCTGACTACCTCTGTGCGTACAGCCACGGCCGACTCCTCAGCGAGGAGGGCTTGTGTCTTGGCGGTGGTGGATTTCTTGTTCAGTACTAGGACTAGTACGATGAGTCCGATAGCTAGTACGATGGTTATCGGTAGATAGACTTTTCGTTTCATAACTAGATAAGTGTGATGCTATTGAGTTGTTCTGTTATTGCATAAGGTCTCTGATCTCGCCTTTGCTCTTCTTGAGATCTATGTAGGCTTTGATATAGTCGCCGAGGGCGTTGGCGTAAGACATCTGCGCCTGCACGAGCGACTGACTCGCGTTGAGCACATCTGAGAGCGAAGCTACACCGAGGGTGAAGTTTTGCTGTGCTAGGTCGAAAACCTGTGCTGCGAGGGTTTGGTTTTCTTTTTGCAGAGATATCGTCCGCTGAGTGTCTTGTAGCTTGAGCGAAGCGTTGAGATGCGCCATGCGGAGCGACTGATCAAGGGAGCGCAGATCCTCCTGCGCCTTGAGCAGATCCATGTGACTCTCGCGCACCTTGGAGAGACGAGAGAGACCGCTAAAGATAGGCACCCGCAGGCTCAGCCCCAGCATCGCTGTCGGGTAACTGTACTGCGTGTTGCCACCGCCAAAGAGCTTGTCGCTCATATAGTTGTACTGCGCATTGAAGGCGAGAGATAGAGTAGGGATGTAGTCATACCGCTTAGAGCGCTCCTGTAGCTGCGCCATCTTCTCACGCTCTTGTAGTTGCTGGTAGGCGATATGCTGTACGGGGTCAAAGGTAGTTGCGCCACTCTCCGTGATTCCTTGCTGAGCTAGTAGGTCTAGGTCTAGCGGAGCTATCACGATCGGCTCTGTGACCTCTAGTCCCATCTGTAGCTTGAGGAGGTTCTTCTGCACCTCCAGACCACTCTCTATGGCTGCTTGCTGTGTCTTGAGGTTGGTCAGGTTGACCTTGAGACGATCCACGTCTACTTTTTTGATCAGACCACTGGAGTAGCTAGCCTCCATCGTGCGGAGCATCTTGTCTACTAGCTCTACACTATGCCCCATCTGCTCGGCGGCATACTGTGTGACCTGAGCTCCATAATATAGTGTCGCCGTCTGGGCGATCACATCCTCCTCGGTCGAGGTCGCAGCCAGCGTCGCCATACGCTCGGAGACCTTGGCAATGTCGAGCGTGTTAAAGAGCGACATGTTGAGGATCTGCTGATTGACAGCGACTCCAGCGTTGGCACTGTACTGCGTGCCCATCTCGATGGTCATGTACTGCGAAGCGTTGGGGTCGCGCATCTTCTCGGGGAGCATATTGTTCATAAAGTTTGGCATGATGAACTTAGCCTTCTTAACATTGTCATTTAGCGCAGCCGACCCGCTGATCTGAGGCATCAGAGCTCCGATCACCTCTTTGCGTGCCTGCTTAGCTTTCTCCTGATCGTAGGAAGACTTCTTGACATTACTATTGTGCTGCACAGCATAGTTGAGACATTGCTGTAGCGAGTAGCTCTCCTGAGCATAGCCTGAGGCTACGAGCAGGAGCAGGCTGATGAGGAGCAGCCCAGTGCGACGATTAGATTTTATCATGATTGTGGTGTGTAAACTAATTTCCTTGTGTCGAGACGATAGCCCGCAGGTGATACTGTAGTATGGAGGCGAAGTAGTTGCCCGAGGGCAACGGCTTGTTGCGAATCACTGCCTGTATGTAAAAGCCAAATATCGAGTAAGACATATACTCGCATACGAAGGGGATGTCTAGATCGGCCCTATAGAGACCCGTCCGGACGCCCCGCTGTAGATTAGCCGTCATCTTCTCGCTGAAGTAGCTGGACCCTATGACATGCTCCAGCATCGCCTGGTCGGGATTGCTACGCATCAGGTCGGAGAAGAAGACGGGGTTCAGCGTTACGAAGAGCTCGTCTAGCTGTGCGAAGCACCTCGTCAAGCTCTCTATGGCACTCACCTCCTCATCATCGAGTATCGAGAGTACACGCTGGAAGTCTCTCGAGATAGCGTGTACGCACTCCTTGAGTAGCTCCTCCTTGGAGCTGAAGTTATTGTAGAGGGTCTTCTTCGTGATCCCCATCTTGGTAGCCATCTCATCGAGCGATAGTCTGAAGCCCTCTTGCTTGAGTATGCTGATCGCCTTGGCTACATAGTTATCCTTGCGACTATTTGTATTCATACGGTCTATATTTGAGACGTTTCTATTTGAAACTAGAACTGTTTCGTCTTACATTACGACGCAAAGATACACTTTTTTCAATACAAAAGTGTAATTCGTGTATTTTCTTCCAGGGCTGACGCATTATATATAATGAGTTCATCTATTCTTCGCTGGTCGCTACGTGTAGCTTCTGACAGAGCAATTATGATGAGACTGTTGACTTTACAAGAGTCTCATGATGCGTCACCACTGGCTGAAGAAATGCAAGGCTGACTCGTTACAATAATTTAGACCTGACTACATATCGATACGGTCCTATGTCGGGAAAAAGGGATTTCCACGTGGATATTTCGAAATATCCACGTGGAGAATTTTTATTTTCCACGTGGGGAAGAAAAAATTCTTCGGAGGAATCAAATGAAACTTCGGAGGAAATGAATCACGCCCACGTGGAAAATAAAAAATATCCACGTGGAGATTTGAGATTCTCCACGTGGATATTCGAAAAAAGAGGGAGTCGGACGAAATTCCCCGTTAATTAGAAGTTAGAGATTAGAGGGCAGGGGGGATACATTATAATATATAATGCGTCAGCCCTGTATTTTCCCTGGAGGAGTTAGATGATATATCAGCACTGTTTGGTGTTTATGAGCTTAGTTTGGCGAGGTGATACGGCAAGAGACAATGCGTTTGTGCTGAGTGAATTGTGGCGTATAGTGAGAGTTCCTAAGCAGCTTCGCCAGGCTATCTGCCAAGCCGTATGGAGCAGTCAAATCGCCACTGCGCAAAGCATTTGCAATCCTCCTGTGGTGTCTATCGGATGGTGCGCGGGGAGAGCCACTTGCGCCCGAATAATCTGGAGAGGTGCTGGTCATTTGATGCAAAATAGCTACCTTTGAGACGAGCTATCCTAAGAGGAGACTGTTGCAACAGTCTCAAGAGGCTCATCAATACATTAATATAGAATCAAGAGAGACTACCATGCCAACAGCTCCTAAGAAAGCCCCCTCTGCCCAGACAGAGCACGAGACGACACGACAAGAGACCTCATCACAGAGGAAAACTGCTAAGCCCCAGCGCACCCACGCGCAGGGCAAGCCTAAGACCACCTCTCGGAGTAAGAACTTCGTCCTAGATACCAACGTCATCCTGCACGACTACGAGTGCGTCGACAAGTTTGAGGACAACGATATCTACCTCCCCATCGTAGTACTCGAGGAGCTGGACAAGTTTAAGAAAGGCTCCGACCAGATTAACTTCAACGCTCGAGCCTTCGTCCGTAAGCTGGACGATCTGGCCGGTGCAGACTTCTTCGAGCGTGGTGCGGACCTTGGGGAGGGGAGAGGACGCCTCTACGTCTATCTAGGCAATAAGCCCCACGAGCGTGTGGCGCATGCTTTTGGAGAAAACATCCCAGACCACAAGATTCTCAGTGCTACACTGCACATCGCTGAGGCAAACGAAGGTGAGCAGACAATCCTCGTGAGCAAGGATATCAACCTGCGCATGAAGGCTAAGTCGCTTGGCATTCCGGTGGAGGACTACTTCAACGACAAGGTGCCTACTTTCGATATCTTCGAGGAGGCTCAGCCGGTCTTTGAGGGTATTGACGCAGAGCTCATCAATCGTCTCTACGACAATGAGCAGGGCATCTCTCTCGATGACCTAGAGTTTGGCAGTAAGTTGCTACCCAATGAGTGCTTCGTCCTCAAGAGCGACCAGAACAGTGTGCTGGCACGCTACAATCCCTTTGAGGCGATGGTGCAGCGGGTGGACAAGTACACCCACATGGGGATTACCCCTCGGAATGCGGAGCAGGCATTCGCCTTCGAAGTCTTGATGGATCCCAACGTACTCTTGGTCGCCCTCTCGGGCAAGGCTGGTACGGGTAAGACACTCCTTGCACTAGCCGCAGCTCTAGACCAGGCAGACCGCTACGGACAGATTATGCTAGCGCGTCCTATTGTTGCCCTTGCCAATAAGGATCTTGGAGCTCTGCCTGGTACGGAGCAGGAGAAGGTCCGTCCCTATATGCAGCCACTCTTCGACAATCTCAATGTGATTAAGTCACAGTTCAAGGGGGGCAAGCAGCAAGCTGAGCTGGAGAAGCTACAGCAGGACAACAAGCTCATCATCGAGGCACTCGCCTACCTGCGTGGTCGTAGTCTAGCGGATGCTATCGTTATTGTTGATGAGGCGCAAAACCTCACCCCACACGAGGTCAAGACCATCATCACACGTGCTGGTGAGGGTACGAAGATGATATTCTGCGGTGACGTGGAGCAGATTGACTCGCCCTACCTAGATAGCCAGAGCAATGGTCTCGCCTATATGATTGATAAGATGCGCGGCGAGACACTCTTCGCACATGTCAATCTGATTAAGGGCGAGCGCAGTGAGCTAAGTGAGCTGGCTTCACACCTTCTATAGTGCTATACAGACTAGTGCTACTAGCATCGTCAGTAGCACTAGTCCAGATACTTCAAATCTCTAAAATATGAAAGAAACTACATCACCCTCCACGCCTCATGATGGCGCTCGTGACGGAGCGGTCGAGGGGCTCTCGCTCCTAGGCAATAAGCGCACCGTCTACGCTCAGGACTATGACCCGAGTGTGCTGGAGGCTTTTGAGAATAAGCATCAAGACCGGGACTATCGCGTACGCTTCGAGTGCCCCGAGTTCACAGCTCTCTGCCCAATCACGGGTCAGCCGGACTTCGCTACTATATATATAGAGTATGTCCCAGACGTGCGTATGGTCGAGAGCAAGAGTCTCAAGCTCTACCTCTTTAGCTTTCGCTCTCATGGAGCCTTTCACGAGGATTGCGTCAATATCATTATGGATGACTTGATTCGCTTGATGAATCCTAAGTATATTGAGGTGACGGGTGACTTCTCGCCTCGAGGGGGCATCAGTATTGTTCCCTTTTGCAACTACGGTCGTCCCGGCACGCCCTACGAGTCGTACGCTCGTGAGCGTATGCTCTCCTTCCACCACTAGCTCGCCTGCTGTATGAAAGGGGCTAAGCGAAAGTACCTAACCATCATCAATCCTCACTCAGGGACCAGCCGGAAGACAAACATCCCTGAGCTAGCCTACAATATCCTCTCTGAGAGTGATAGCGAGCTCTACTTCGTCTACACCAATGACCAGGGGCATGTGGCGCAGATTATAGACGATGTGGTGGGGCAGGGCTTCGACGTGGTAATAGGCGTCGGTGGTGATGGCACAATCAATGAGGTGGCAGATGCCGTGCGTCCTACGAGTATGACTATGGGAGTCATCCCGATGGGTTCGGGCAATGGTCTGGCGCGCTCACTAGACATCCCGATGGACCCCGAGGCTGCTCTCGAGGTGATACGTCGTGGCTATGTCAAGCGAATCGACTGCTGCGAGGCAAATGGGGTCCCGTTTTTCGTGACCTTTGGTGTAGGCTTTGACGCTCAGGTGACGGCTAGTTACGACCAGAAGAGCTTCCGAGGGCCACTCTCTTATGTGCTCTCGACCGTTGATCAGTTTATCAAGCATAAGTCCTCGCTCTATCGGCTCCACCTCAATGGCGAGGTGATTGAGCAGAAAGCCTTTCTCGTGACCTGTGCCAATGCGGACCAGTACGGCAACAACGCCATCATAGCTCCAGAGGCTGAGCTGGATGACGGGCTCTTTGACGTGGTGGTCATCCGCAATATGTCGCTCCTGAAGGCGCCTAGGGTGGCGATTAATCTCTTTACAAAGAATATCAATGAGAGCGCCTCCATCGACATCTATCGCACCAACCACCTCATCATAGAGCGAGAGGAGGAGGGCTATGCGCAGGTGGACGGTGAGCTCCTCGAGCTGGGGCGTCGCATCGAGATTACAATCCAGAAGCAGCAACTCCCCATCCTCGTACCGCTACCCAAGAGCTAACCCCAAGACGAAGCTTCAGCACAAATGGGGCTTTAGCACAAACACTAATCTATAAAATAAGAGCCTACCCGCTGGTTAGCGAGTAGGCTCTTACTTTGCGTGTAGCGTAGTCGTCAGTCACACATCAGTGCATCGGTGCGACTGACTTCTTGCTTAGTGGCGTATGTAGCGTGTGTTCAGACGAATCGTCTTGCCTGGTTCGGGCTTGTAGTCATCACCAGGCCAGAATTCTGAGCCAATCAGATCGGAGCCCAGTCCCGTCAGTTTTACAACATGGAGAGAGATGTTGAGCTCGGCATTATAGTAGTACCAATACTCGTTGTCGAGCTGATCCTTGCCTTGACCAGTGTACTGGTAGCCAGCCTTCTCGAGTACTGCTCTAAGCTCCTTGTCGATACCCGTCTTGAAGCGCTTGGAGGGGTTGATGGTTAGAGCACCCTTATTGTAGACATTCATATTGTCCTTGGTGGCATCTGTGGCGGCGCAGTACTGATAGCCATTGATGACAGCTGCATTAAACTTAAAGGGGTCCTTGATAGAGACCTGCAGGCGGGTAGAGCCATAGTCTATCTTGCCATCAAGACCATCGACAGGCGGGGCATAGGTGACATCCTCTCCCTTGGCTACCTCACTGGTGTATATGGAGCCAGCGGGAGTCCCTGGGGTAGGTACGTCGGCGGGGTTGAACTTCTCACCAAAGTTGTAGGAGGGGAAGATGCTGGCGTCATCTGCGAGGTTAGGTCCAGAGGACTTCTTCTTGGCACTGAAACTAAAGGCGATGCCGTCCGTAGCCTCCATAATGAGGACGGTGTAGTAGTCGTTTTCGCTACTGAAGGTGTTGCCACCGACAAGCGTCTTTGTGGGCTTGCTAAATCCATTGCGTACAAACCACTCGTCGACATCGGGGTTGCCCTCAATCATATCGGCGGTGAGCGCATAGCTGAGTGCTAGGATGCCAGGCTCGTAGGACTTGCCCTCTAGGGTGTAGCCCTGCGGGAAGTAACTGACTAGGTTGAAGTTGCCCTTGTTCTTGTCCTTAGTGACAAAAGTAGCACGCTTAGGATCACTCAGAGCTTTCTCCTGCCTGAGTCCTAGAGTAGCCTCATACTGACGAATCTCATCTAGAGAGGTATCCTCGGCGAGCTTGCTGGAGAAGGGGAAGTCCTTGAGCGTCTTGTCTAGATTCACCTTGGCGACCGACCCTGGCATCGGAAGGAAGGAGAGCTGCGCATAGCCTTTTACTGTACCCTTTGAGACGCCTACGATGAGGTTGCCCTTGCGGTACATCGGAGACTTGCTCGTGCTTTCGTCCATAGCCTCGAAGCCGTCATTGATGGTCATAAGGTCAAACTCTCGTCTGACCTCTCCCTCCTGGGTGTAGACGAGCTGCTCATCGACGAGCACGGTGGATATCTGGAGCTTACCCTCGCCAGAGTTACCGATGAGGTAGATGCGTAGTGGCTGCTTGCCACTCTTGTCCTGAGTATTGAAGACGTAGTTCTTGAGCTTGTTGCCCTTTGCGTCGGTGATTACCTTCTCCGTCTGTAGCTCGGCTCCGTGGGCTGCCTCCCACTTTTTGAGAGCATGCTCTCCCTCCTTAAAGTCCACGAAGGGGATAGGTAGATGCTTTAGGTTGCCATCAGCATCTAGTTCATAGATGGGAGTGTACTCGCCCTGCTGGATGGGGTCCTCCTTGTTGGGACCTTTCTTGTTGGGATCGCCACCATCATTAGGACTATCTTGGTGACAGCCAACCAGCCCAATGCAAGTTGATAAAATCAATGCTAGGGTCAGATAAATTCGCTTATTCATAGTATTCTAACCTTGTTGGTGTATATATTCGGTGTATGTTCTAGTGAAAGAATAGCAAGGGGAGGCACTTCACAGCAGATGATTGTCCTCATCCAACTGGAGAAACCGTCCTCCCCCTGCAGACAAAGGTACAAAAACAAAGAGAACTATGTCTGTCCGCCAAACGGTTCCTACCTTGGAACTCGAAAGTTCCTGCCTTGGAACTAAAAAGTTCCTCCGTTGGAACTCGAAAGTTCCTCCCTTGGAACTAAAAAGTTCCAAGAGGGGAACCATTTTTGGAACTCGTATGTGTTACGTAATCAGTGCGATACAAGGGTGTCAGATGAGGTGTAAGCTTGATAGAGAATCCCAGAGAAGGATTAGTGGGAGGGTGGCAGTTGTGGCAAGACAAGACGAATAACGATGCGACCTGTAGCGATTTGCGGCATTGCGGCTAGGGGAGTAATGAGCCGCTATCCACGAATTGTTGTATTTTTGTCCAGACACTAAAATGTAACCTCTCAACGTATGAAGATAGCAGTCGCAGGCATGGGCTATGTGGGACTCTCGATGGCGGTACTCTTGGCACAGCACCACGAGGTGGTGGGCGTGGATATACAGCCCGAGCGGGTAGACCTAATCAATCAGCGTAAGTCACCGATACAAGACGACTACCTTGAGGAGTACTTGGCGACACGACAGCTCCAGCTGCGCACTACGCTAGATGCCGAGGAGGCCTATCGTGGGGCAGACTTTGTCGTGGTGGCCACGCCGACTAACTATGACTCGGTGCAGAACTTCTTCAACACCTCTGCCGTTGAGGCGGTGGTCTCTGCCGTGCGAGCTTGCAATCCCTCTGCGACGATTGTGATTAAGTCGACGGTGCCTGTGGGCTATACGGCTTATCTGCGCGAGTTGATGGACTACGACGATATCCTCTTTGCGCCAGAATTCCTGCGTGAGAGCAAGGCACTCTACGACAACCTTTACCCTTCGCGCATTATCGTGGGGTATGACAAGCAGAGCGCGCATCAACGGGAGCGTGCAGAGCGCTTTGCCGAGCTGATACGTGAGGGAGCCATTCGCCAAGACATGCCTGTGCTGCTGATGGGTACGACGGAGGCTGAGGCGGTCAAACTTTTTGCCAATACCTATCTAGCGCTGCGGGTCTCTTACTTCAACGAGCTGGACACCTATGCCGAGCTTAAGGAGCTGGATAGCAAGAGCATCATTGAGGGCGTTTGCCTAGACCCTCGCATTGGCGACCATTACAACAATCCCTCCTTTGGCTATGGAGGCTACTGCTTGCCTAAGGATACGAAGCAGCTCCTTGCCAACTACGATGCTGTGCCGCAAAACATCATCGGTGCCATCGTGGCGAGCAATCGCACACGCAAGGACTTCATCGCAGATCAAGTGCTGAAGATGGCGGGCTACTATAGTTATATGGAGGAGAATCAGTACGACCCGACGCAAGAGCGCGAGTGCGTCATCGGCATTTACCGCCTGACGATGAAGAGCCACAGTGACAACTTCCGCCACTCTTCAATCCAGGGGGTGATGAAGCGCATCAAGGCTAAGGGGGCCAAGGTGATCATCTACGAGCCTACGTTAGCGCAGCATACGACTTTCTTCGGGAGCCTCGTGGAGAACGACTTAGCGACCTTTAAGGCTCGCTCTCAGGCTATTATTACGAACCGCTACCACACCGACCTCGACGATGTCGCTGAGCGGGTCTACACACGAGATATCTTCCGCCGAGACTAGAGTGGAAGGGGGGGAATACAAGCTCCCTTAACAGATTCTCAACATACAAGTGGTACATTTGCCTAAATACCATTGTATCGCAACTTATGGGCAAAACAACGAAACGCAAAGTGAACAAATTCCCTTACATAGATCGAGATGTAAGCTGGATGTCCTTCAATCGGCGCATCCTCCTAGAGAGTGCCCGAGAAGATGTCCCGCTGATGGAGCGTCTGAACTTCTTGGGCATCTACTCAAACAATCTGGACGAGTTCTTTCGTGTGCGTGTGGCTTCGCTACGGCGCATTGCAGAGGACGAGGATCTGTCAGCGCCGCAACGCAAGGAGGCGGAGCGGACGCTTCGCAAGATCTACAAAATCAATAAGGAGTATGCTGAGACCTTTGAGGAGAACTTTCAGCAGGCACTGGATGATCTCGCTGAGGAGGGCATACGAGTGGTCAACGAGCGGGAGCTGACGCCTCGACAGGAAGAGCAGGTCTTTGACTTCTATATTAGGCAGCTGGGTGCAAGTACTAATCCGCTCTCGCTGCGCAAGATGGACTTTTCGGCAGATCAGATAGAGGAGTCGATCTACCTAGCGGTGCAGATGAAAGAGCTGGAGCCGGGGAGTGACAAACCACTGCGTCAGAGCGTCGGCATCATCAAGGCTCCGGTAGAAAAGTTCGGCCGCTTCATCCGCATAGCAGACGATGAGGAGGGGAGGGTCTGCATCATGTTTCTCGATGATGTGATCCGCTTCAACCTTAAGTATATCTTTGCGGGCTTGCGGTGCAATGACTTTGAGGCTTATACCTTCAAGTTTACCAAGGATGCGGAGATGGACATTCGCGAGGAGGATGTCGATGTGGGTGTGGTGCAGCGTGTCTCTAAGGGTCTGCGTCGCCGTCGCAAGGGCGAGATGCTCCGTGTGGTCTACGATGAGGAGATGCCAGCGACGCTGCGCAACAAAATCTTTCGCAAGGCAGGACTAGACAGCAACGATGCCAAGGTGGCGGGCGGGCGTTACCACAATCTGCGCGACTTGATGGACTTCCCTAAGTGCGGTCGCCAAGACTTGTGCAATGCGCCACAGACACCAATCCTAGGTGATGGCATTGACTTTACGGAGAGTATGATCGATCAGGTGCTGCATCGAGACCGGCACTTGCACTTCCCCTATCACAGCTTCAACCGCTTCCTGCGCCTCCTGCGTGAGGCAGCTATTAGCGATGAGGTGCGGGGAATCAAGTGTACGCTCTATCGTGTCGCCAAGGACTCGAACGTGATCAACGCTCTCATCGCTGCGGCTAAGAACGGTAAGAAGGTGACGGTCGTCGTGGAGCTGCTGGCACGCTTTGACGAGGAGAGCAATATAGCCTGGGCTAAGGAGATGATTGAGGCGGGCATCAATGTGCTCTTTGGTCCTGAGACGCTCAAGATACATAGCAAGCTGGTCCATATCACGACCCGTCATGGCGATATAGCCTGCATCGGTACGGGCAATATGCACGAGGGTACAGCCCGTGTCTACACCGATGTGATGCTGATGACGGCCAATAAGAATGTGGCGAGGGAGGTGGCGGATGTCTTTAAGTACATCGAGAAGCCTTACCTAGACACTCACTTTAAGGAGCTACTGGTTTCGCCAAATGATATGCGTCGTCGCTTTACCGCTCTGATCAATCGTGAGATCAAAAACAAGCTCGCTGGTAAGCCTGCTTATATTATGGTCAAGGTGAATCACATCGTTGACCCAGCTCTCATCAAGCGTCTCTATGCAGCCTCTCAGGCGGGTGTGGACGTTGACCTCTTGGTGCGTGGTAACTGTTCGCTGGTGCCAGGTGTCAAGGGGGTAAGCGAAAACATTCGCGTCTACGGCATCATAGACCGCTATCTGGAGCACTCGCGCATCTTTATCTTTTGCAATAATGACGATCCGCTCTACTTCATTGGCTCAGCGGACTGGATGCAGCGCAACCTAGATCGTCGTATCGAGGTGGTGGCTCCTGTCTACGACAAGGAGATACAGCGAGACCTGCATCACATCGTGGCGTGCGGACTGCAAGATGTATCGCAGGGACACTACGTCAATAGTCACGATGGGCGTCCTCGGCGCGAGGAGTCCCCAGCACCATGGTATCGCTCGCAGACCGACCTCTACGCTTACTACCTACAGCAAGACATAGACACTGATACGAAGATATGAGAAAGCTCAACCTCGCCGCCATCGACATCGGCTCGAATGCCGTGCGGCTTCTCATCAAGTGCGTCAATAGCGACCTCTCCGAGCAACCGCTCAGCAAGGTGCAGCTCCTGCGTGTGCCACTCCGACTGGGCGAAGATGCTTTTATCTCTGGACAAATATCTAAGAGGAAGCAGCGTGATATACTCTCTCTCATGAAGGTCTACAAGCATCTGATGAAGATTTACGACGTAGCTCACTATCGCGCCTGCGCTACCTCAGCGATGCGCGAGGCGAGCAATGCTCAGGAGATTGTGGACAAAGTGCTACGTAAGACGGGTATAGAGATAGAGGTAATCTCAGGGGAGGAGGAAGCATCTCTCGTGGCGCAGAGCAAGATACACCGCATCGTCACGACTGATCGTAACTACCTCTTTATGGATGTGGGTGGAGGTAGCACGGAGTTGAACCTCTATGTGGAAGGAGAGCCTGTCGCTACACGCTCCTTTGACATCGGTACGGTGCGTATGCTGAGTGGGGTAGTGCGAGATGCGACCTTCGAGGCTTTCGATCAGTATCTCTCGGAGCTGTATAGTCAGTATGGAGCTGCGACCATCGTTGGTACGGGTGGCAATATCAACCGGCTCGCTCGGCTCAACGGCACGACCGACCTCGCTAAGCCTGATACTCGCTTTATCTCTGCTGAGGCGCTGCAAGAAATCTACGAGACACTGGCGGCACTGACGGATGAGCAGCGGATGACACGCTTCAATCTCAAGCCCGACCGCTCTGATGTGATTGTCCCAGCGGGTGAGCTTTTCACTCGAGTCGTCGCGGCTCTGCACGCCGACCAGGTGATCGTCCCTACGATTGGCGTGGCGGATGGCATTATCGACCAGCTTTACCTAAGGATAAGAGACTAAACTTGTATCTTTGCTCTTGGTAAGGCTACGGCTCTAACCTTGTACTGAATGAATCACCCTTTAACCTACCAAGAAGAATGATACAACCCTTTACATACTATAATCCCACGAAGCTTGTCTTCGGCGAGGGACGCATTGCTGAGCTTCCTCGGCTCATTGATCCACACTACCGCATCCTCTTCGTGATGGGTGGTGGTAGCATACGGCGCAATGGTGTCTACGATGCCGTCTGTCAAGCTCTGGAGGGTCGCTCGGTGACCGAGTTTTGGGGCATCGAGTCCAATCCTACGGTCGAGACCATCCGTAAGGCTGTCCAGCTGGGGCGCGAGAAGCAGTGCGACTTTGTCCTAGCTGTGGGCGGCGGCTCAGTCATAGATGCGAGCAAGCTAATCATCGCTGCTATGTGCAGTGACCAGGACCCCTGGGATATAGTCCGTGCTGGCAAGCATCGGGGCGAGCATCTACCGCTCGGTGTCGTGCTCACGATTCCCGCTACGGGGTCAGAGATGAATAGCGGCGGGGTCATCTCTTGTCGTGAGACTCAGGAGAAGTACTCCTTCTCAAGCAAGCATCCACAATTCTCCATCCTAGACCCTCGTGTACCGACCTCTCTACCGCCTTATCAGGTAGCGTGTGGTATAGCCGATACCTTCGTGCATGTTATGGAGCAGTACATGACGACGATGCGCAGTCCGCTCCTTATGGATCGTATGGCCGAGGGGGTGCTACACACGCTCATTGAGATCGCCCCAGGGCTGACGCACAACCATCAGGATGTCGACCTGATGGGCGAGTTCATGCTCTGCGCTACTGTCGGACTCAACGGCTACCTCTCCTGGGGCGTAGACCAAGACTGGAGTACACACTACATAGGTCACGAGGTGACCGCCCTGACGGGACTGACGCACGGACATACACTTGCTATCATCCTGCCCGCCACGCTACAGGTGATGCGCCATCTAGGCAAGCAGGACAAGCTCCTCCAGTACGCTACTCGGATCTGGGGCTTGACCCCTCAGGCGTGCCAAGGCGAGGAGCACGCTGTCACGGCAGCTATCGAAGCGACGAAACAGTTCTTTGCCAAGCTCGGTCTCTCGGTCACGCTGCACGATGCGGAGGTTCCTCATGAGGTGATCGACGAAGTGGTGCGTCGCTTTACGGAGCGTGGCACCGTGCTAGGAGAGCATCAGAATATGACGCCCGAGATTGTGCGACAGATACTAGAGCTGGCTTACGAATAAGTCGCTTCTGGGAGAATCTGTATCTTTGTACTCCAGAAAGCTCGACGCACGCCTCGTGCTGACTAGTGCAAATGCTGGTCGACCCTAGGAGCGTCTCTTCCCAAAGAATTAAGCATATACCACTTTTCAAACAACAGATAAGCTAGACACACTATGCAAAAGAATCAGGACTGGAAGTCCTATTATCAATCTCATCTGACCACCCCCCTAGAGGCTCTCAAGAAGGAGCTCACAGAGGGGTGTAACATTGTCGTAGGTCATGCGGCTGCTGCTCCAGATACTATCCTCAAGAGTATGATGGAGCATGTCGCTGAGCTACCCGCAGGTAATATCTTTCACGTCCTGTATTATGGTGCTGGGTACCAGTTTACGCCAGAGATAGCGCAGCACTTCAATCTCAAGATTAATTTCCTTGAGACAAATGCGCGTAAGGCGTGCCGTGCAGGGCTGGTGGACTTCTTCCCCTGCCACTTCCACGAGGTGCCGGGGCTCTTTACCGATGGCTTCTATCCAGTGGATGTGGCTATCGTGCAGGTGACACCACCCAATGAGGAGGGCTACTGCTCCTTCAGTCTCTCGTGCGACTACACCAAGCCCGCGGCCGAAGCTGCTCGGGTGGTCATCGCAGAGGTCAATGATCAGCTCCCCTTCATCGGTGGCGACAACCTGATTCATGTGACGCAGCTAGATTATATCATAGAGGTGAGTACGGCTGTACCCGAGGTGCCACCCGCTGTGCCGGGTGAGATAGAGCGTAAGATTGGAGAGATATGCGCTTCGATGATCAAGGATGGCGACACGCTCCAGCTCGGTATCGGTGCTATCCCCGATGCGGTCCTAAGCAACCTCACAGATCGCAAGGACCTAGGTATCCACTCGGAGATGATCACCGATGGTGTTATGAAACTGATGCGTAAAGGGGTCATCACGGGTAAGTGCAAGACGCGCAATGCCAATAAGGTGGTTACAGCCTTTGCCATGGGAACGAAGGAGCTGTACGACTTCTTCGACCACAATGAGGATGTCGAGATGTATCCAGTGAGCTATACAAATGACCCCTTTGTTGTGGCAAGTATCGACAACATGGTCTCGATCAATTCCTGCCTGGAGATTGACCTGCTCGGCCAGGTCAATGCTGAGAGCATCGGCTACAGCATGCTGAGTGGTTCTGGCGGTCAGGTGGACTTCATGCGTGGTGCTAGACGCTCCAAGGGCGGTCGCAGTATCCTCGCTTTTGCCTCTACGGCCAAGGGTGGTGAGATTAGCCGTATCGTGCCTATCCTAGCCGAGGGCGCAGCCGTGACCACGGGTCGCAACGACGTGGACTATGTCGTCACGGAGTATGGTGTAGCGCGTCTGCGTGGTAAGACGGCTCGTGAGCGTGCCGAGGCGCTTATCGGCATCGCTCATCCTAAGTTTAGAGAGATGCTTCAGGAGGCTGTCATCAAGCGCTGGGGCAAGTAGTCGTAGCTTACCAATCATTATATGCGAGTCTTCTCTAGTAGCGACACCAGTATCGTTGCTCAGAGGAGACTCGCTTAGCTTTTTGATAAAACTATTGAGCCGTATCGCATGAATGTCCGTATAGAGCCTAGCTGGCATCGGGTGCTAGAAGAGGAGTTCGGGAAGTTTTACTTTGAGACTTTGACCTCTTTTGTGCGCTCGGAGTACCAGACGAAGAGAATCTACCCGCCAGGAGGTCAGATCTTTCGAGCTTTTGACCTTTGTCCCTTCGAAGATGTGCGGGTTGTAATCCTCGGACAGGACCCCTACCACGGTGTGGGGCAAGCCGAGGGCCTGGCCTTTTCCGTGCCAGAGGGCATCGAGGTTCCCCCCAGCCTGCGCAACATACTGACCGAGATTGCCTCCGACTTAGGGCATCCGTCGCAGATAGTCGGGGGCCATCTGACGCCCTGGTGCAGTCAGGGCGTCCTCTTGCTCAATGCTACGCTCACGGTCGTAGCACACGAGGCTGGCTCGCATCAGGGACACGGCTGGGAGACCTTCACCGACCAGGTCATATCCCTCCTGAGTAGTCAGAGAGAGCACCTGGTCTTTATGCTCTGGGGTAACTATGCACGTCGTAAGCGAGCACTAATAGACCGCCGGAAGCACCTCATCCTCGAGGCACCTCATCCTAGTCCGCTGTCGGCTCATCGGGGCTTCTTCGGCTGTCGGCACTTCTCCCAGGCGAATGCCTACCTACAGCGACACGGCTACGAGCCTGTCAACTGGTGACGCTATCCCCCTCTGCTAGTGACGCGGGGCAAGACACCTAGACGCTACTCATCACGGGAGCAAAGGCAAATAGACCTAGAGGGGCAAAACTTCTCGTGGGGAATGACAACTTCACTTCTGCGGAGCTACGATTTGACATCTGCGGGGAGGGCAACTAATCAACGAAAATAAAGAAACATCAAAATTGGTGTAAACTAACTGATAATATGCAGGAAACGGCATAATTTGCATAGCCCAAGTTTCACGCCCTCCAGACGAGACCGAAATAGCATAGGGGGGGGGACCCCAGTTTTTACAGCAAATATTTAGGGGCGATTGACCCGCTTGACAGCTATTTTACACTCATCGTCCTCCAAAAACGTTTAGGACACTATTGCCATATCATAGTATTGTGGCACAACCATCACATAATTGTTTACCTTTCATTCGTCCATTTGCGCTCTTTGGAACTATATACCTTATAAGCATCAAACCCCATACAAAAATAAACCTTATATGTATTGCTGTCAACTTGCTCATAATAAGGGCCATTAGACATTGTTTCCTTTTCGCCTAAAGACTCTATGTTACTTGGCAATCGTTTATGAATGCTTCTGTAGTGCTCTATCTTATCTATAAGAACTTGCCCTTCATCTTCATATGTTTTATTTTCTCTAAACTGCATATAACGAACTCCACAAAGCACGACAAGAATTACAACCAAAAAGATAAGAACCTTCTTCATATTCACGATAGAGGAGTTATTGTTGCGACTTTACTACGTACAATGATTTGTGGCTTGTTTAAGCGCACTCAACTCGACTCAATTTAATTCTATCTTGTGCGATTTGACTATTTTATATTCCTTGCTAATAATCAACATATAGGCATACTTACGCAGGCTCGTCGCCACAATAAAAGAGTAGTCAATCTGCTTTGTAAATCTCTGGAGCTCGAATATCTCTGCTAGAAGTACTCCATCCATAAGGTAAGAGAAGAAAAGGCAGTACTTACTATTGCCTGACAACTTTCTGAAGTTACTATCAAGGATATCTGAATGAAAATCACCTCGGCAGAAGTTTTGCCTTTTTATCAGCATTTCCTTTTGTTCCTGGCTTTCAGCCACAGGGATATAGAAGAAGGAGTCTAGATCGTAAATAACGTTTGAAACGGCAATGCTGTCTCTATCCACATTTAGATCTCTTGAAATGTAATCAAGGACATTGTCATACAGAGTTATACTGTCATTCGCTTGGCCTTTTACATAACCAGAAAAAGAAAACAACACGATAGTATATAGCAGGAGTCTTTTCATCATTTCGGAGTTTCAATTCTTATCTGTTTTGAATCGTCAGGTGGATTACTGCTGGTGGTAATTGTTCCGTCGGGTATCACCCTCGTCAATCTTTTATTTGTTCATTCCGCTCTTTAGTGCTACAATATTCCTTTAATTTACTTTCTCCCATATCTCTCCTTGCCAAAATAATTGACCTGAGTCTTTTATATAAATTAGCTCTTGACAGTAAGGCTCAAATTCAAAAAAACACCGGTCAAAGTAGGGCAAAAAGATTGTTAGATAGTTGTGCTTTTTCGTATCAATAGTTTCGTTGAAAATATCAAACCATATCCTTCCCTTATAAAGTCTCGTTCCTGCGATGTTAGCATTTAAGTTGAAGTCAATTTGATTAGTAGTAATCCCTTTTTTCTCATCCCAAAGATACTCTAATTTAGATAATACGATGCGTGGATTATCTGTTGTAACCGACTTATTGTTGAGATAGTTAAATGTCAGGTTTAACGTTACGGGGTGGAAGTCAGTAGGAAAAAGTACTTGTATATACAAACTATCCTGGGAGTATTTGTTTTCCTTCTTAATTTCATAATCAAATCCCCTTTGCTTTATATAGTAATCTTCACTTGTTATTTCCAGCAAATTGTCTTCTATTATCGACCATCTGCCTTTTGAAGCATAGCTACATTGCTCAATTACAGGGGAAAAAGAGATGTCTGCTTTATTTAAAGTATATGTCCCATCCTCATTAATCTCTATGCTCGAATAGTTTTTATCCGACAAAGCTTGATACAGCTTATTACTCTTTAAGTAATAAACTCCTGCAATATCTCGGTTTCTTGATTCTTGCCCTTTTACCGAAAAGCAATAAAGAAGTTGAGACACGATTATTAGCATAATAAACAATTTCCTCATTTTCTCCTATCTCTTAGATCTCCGTAAACTTTCTCACCATCAGGGGGGCTTTATATTCATTAATGTTTCGTGACAATAGTGTCCTAAACGTTTTGCAGGATAAAGAGAAAAGGGGAGGTTTGTAATTGGAAAGAAAGCACAGCTAGTGAGAGCTGTCACAAACCACCCTTTTCAATGGCAAATATAACACTATTCGCACAAGTAATCCGACTTATACCTCGAGAAATCATCCAACATCTTTTCGATCAAGAATGTTGTCAAACTCACTGATGTCGACATAGAGAGCAAGTCAAAAATCGACATGAGCAGTATCATAAATACAGAATATGTTAGAATCAAGGTTATAACAACTTTAGCTAGTATAGAAAAAATCTTATATGTTATGCTATTTCTCTTTTAATACGGTCATATCTTGACTTATTCTAAAAGGACCTATCAAGATATGACCATGTCGTAGCCAATCTTGTTCACATAGTCGTAGCCGTAGGACTTGTAACCACGCACATGATCCACCAGTCCACCGAGGTTGTAGCCGTAGGTTACCTTTTCCTCATCGGGATAGATCATCTCCAATAGACGGTTATGGCTGTCGTACTTCCACTGCGTGACGTAGGTTGCCACTGCTTGATTAGGCACAATCAGCGTGCGGCGGGTCTTGACAACCTTGCTCATCTTACCGTAGAAGTATTCAATGGCACCGTTGCCGTCCTCAATAATTGTCATCACGCACAAACCACTTGTTGTTCGTAAGTAAATTTAGTATCTTCTCGTTGTTGAATTTCTTAATTTGAAAAGAAAAGGTTAAATATCCCACGTCAACATTATTATGAATTAACCATTCGTACGTTTCGTCAAAAATAGTTAGTCCTATCATATAATAAGTGTCAATACTTTCCTTGCTTCGCCCTCGTGGAGCATAAGTCTTGTTACCTCTCATGAACTCTATAAAATCTTTCCTTGAAAATTTAGAATAGATTTCATCTTTTGTTATATTATATCCTTTTGTTAAATAGATAAAGTTGGAGTCTATGTTTTGGAACAAAGGCATAAAAACAGGCTCTAAAAAATCAACAACAGGCCATTCATATTCAAAATTTAAAGTTTTGACTTGTTCCTGGTTATTGACAAAACCGTCAATGTCTAAACTATATATTTTATATAGTTGCTCTGTTATATGTGAATCTATAATACTTTCTATCATTATTATTTAGGTATCTAATCAAAATTAAGCGACAGGTTTAGAGAAGTTTATTTTCTTCATTTCGTAGGTCATAATTAGAGATCGGGTCCACGTTCATCCTCAGACTTAACCTCGGATCATAGTACCTCGCACCATAGTAGTACATACCTGTCTCCTCGTCGAGTTCCTTGGCATTGAAGAGATACGGGGTATTCCACGTATTATTGCGCTCTTCTATGAAGACTTCACCGAACGGCACATACTCGATGTGCTGAACTACCTCACCATCAAGATTCGTTATGTAGCTCGAACTGCCGAGATGGTCTGGGTGGTAGTAGAACTGTAGCTTCTCGTAAGCATCCTTGTCGTGGAAGTTGTCTCCTGCTCTAGTTTGCATAGCCTTAGGAGTGTCGTCCTCACAACAGAAGCTCTGCCCATTGACATAGTCGTTGTTGTCCTTTCCGTTGTAAGGCACCTCAAAGGCTTCGTAGTTATCCTTGATGACCTGCTGTTGGAGGGCATACTTCGTGTCGTAATCGACAGAGATAGCATCACTCACCGTTCCTGCATAAGGGATACGCCTCGGATCCTGACCATAGCTTGCCAAGTCACCCAGCTTACTTACGATACGCTGGCTACCGATGTAGATATGCTTCGTGTAGCGACCGCCTTGGCTGGCTATCATATAATAGATGTTGATAGCACTGACGATCATCACCTCATAATAATTTTCAGATGTACTATATGAGACATCATGTTTTATCGCATTAAAAGTATAGTATTTAACTATTGGTACTTCCTCATCATGAGAAATGCTCTATGGCAATATGCTGATTTTGTTTCACTCGATGGGGTTCTATAAACTTAAAGACATAGTGATGTCGTTTTTTTCTTTCATTTCTAAATATTCCAAGAAATCAAGAGGTCCGTATACAGATCCGTTTTTCTTGTCTATAATCCAGAATTCATAATGGTCTGATGTCTTGATGTCGTACCATTGTTTAATTTCAGAAGTCAAAACTCGAAATACAACAATATTTCTTTTATCTTCATTCCAGCTTCTGATTCCACCTTCAACAATTGGTTTCCCCCCTTTTTCTTGAGGTTGTAATACTAAGCAATAAGACATACCATCATCAATAATATAGTAATCACTCCCTAAGCTTATTTTTATTTCGTTTGTTCCAGGCATTATAAACCAAAGTACAAAAAACACAACAACTATTAGGAATGATAACAACGATAGGTGTTTAACAAATCTTGTTCTCATCTTCTTTAATAAGCAGGAGAGTATGTTCTCCAGTCCATACTTTTTAGCAAATTTGCCCCACTCCCTGGCGCACATTCCAGTGTCAAGTGCAACACAGTTACAAATGTAGGAAAAAAAACGGCGTAAAGGTCAGAATGGTTGGTGACGTACCAGGGCTGACGCATTATATATAATGAACTCACCTATTCCTCTCTAGTCGCTATTGTGTAGCTCCTGACAGAGTGATTATGCTGCGTCACCCCTAGCTGGGAAAATTCAACGCTGACTTGTTACAATAATTTAAACCCGACTAGATATCAAAACAGCACTATGTCGGGGAAAACAGATTCTCCACGTGGATATTTCGAAATCTCCACGTGGAGAATTTTTATTTTCCACGTGGGGAAGAAAAAATTCCTCGGAGGAATCAAATGAAACTTCGGAGGAAATGAATCACGCCCACGTGGAAAATAAAAAATATCCACGTGGAGATTTGAGATTCCCCACGTGGATATTCGAGAAAGGAGGGTAATTAGAGATTAGAGGTTAGAAGTTAGAGATCGGAGCTATCAGAGCTATCGGAGGGGGCGGAGCCATCAGAGGGTGGAATGTGCGGACGGGTAGGGGAGTGATTGCTATTTGCGTAGTAACTGACGTTTTATTAATTTTGCACTGCTAAGTAACTAAGCAATTTCACAGAATAGACTAAATATATATGGCTACAACAGCAGACTTTCGCAATGGCATGTGCCTAGACATCGATGGGCAGTACTACTTCATCGTAGAGTTCCTCCACGTTAAGCCAGGCAAGGGCCCAGCTTTCGTTCGCACGAAGCTACGCAATGTTGCTACGGGTCGCATCATAGACAAGACTTGGAATAGTGGCGTCAAGGTAGAGGAGGTACGCATCGAGCGCCGTCCCTACCAGTATCTTTACAGTGATGATATGGGCTACCACTTCATGCATCCAGAGACATTTGACCAGATTGCTATCAATGGCGAGCTGATCGAGGGTGTCCGCTTCCTCAAGGAGGGGGATATGGTCGAGGCTATGGTACACGCTGAGAGCGAGACGGTCCTGACCTGCGAGCTACCAGCACACGTAGACCTGCGCATCACTCATACGGAGCCTGGTATCAAGGGCGATACAGCAACGAACAGCCTCAAGCCCGCTATTGTAGAGACCGGTGCTGAGATTCGCGTACCGCTCTTTATCAATCAGGACGATATGGTTACGGTGGATACTCGTGACGGCTCCTACGTGGGGCGTGTCAAGGAGTAGACGGACACCACTCTTTATATCCCTAAAGCAGTCGCCCCGCGCGCTGTGGGGCGATGCTGCAGAAGCCGTGTGGTTCTCGATATCAGAGCTACATGGCTTCTCCGAATCTACCGTTGAGGTCACACTATAATATAGTATGGGTCAGATACCCCGTCAAGCAGGGATAGCCGTTCCGCTCTTTAGCCTGCGTCGTCACGGCGATGCGGGCTGTGGTGACTTTGCCTCGCTGGAGGCGTTTGCGCCGATAGCTGAGCGGATGGGCGTTCGTATCATACAGCTGCTCCCCCTGGAGGACACCACGCTCTATGGCGATAGCCGTGACTCTTATCCTTATCGTCCACTCGCCTCGACGGTACTCAACCCAATCTACATAGCGGTGGATCAGCTCCCTCCGCTCGCGGACCAGCAACTAGAAGAGGAGCTACGTGCAGAAGCTCAGCAGTTGAGTGCTCAGAAGACTTTCGACTATACGGCTGTATGGCAGCTCAAGCGACGCTGGCTGTGGGCATCCTTTACGGAGCAGGCGGACGCTTCGCCATACTTCACCGATATGATCAACCGCTATGTAGGGTTGACTAACAACAAACCTTCTTGTCATAGCATGCCTATCTGGCACTACTGGGTCTGCATGCGAATGGCTCTAGACCTATTGCCCGACCTCAATCGTGATGAGTGGGACTTCTGGGATGCGATGAAGCGGGTCAAGGAGCTGGAAGAGAAAAATAAGCGTTTAGTCGCCTATACGGGCAACTTCTACGTTTACTGCTACATGGTGGCGCAGCGACAGATGCGCCGTGCCGTAGCCACGCTGCACCGGCATGAGATCTCACTTATGGGAGACTTGCCCGTGGGGGTAGATCCGCATGCAGCGGACACGCTTGCTTATCCAGACAAGTTTAACAAGCGACTCTCTTGCGGAGCTCCTCCCGACTACTTCTCTCCCGATGGGCAGAACTGGGGCATCGTAACCTGTCGCAGGAATTGGAAAACGCTATGGCAAGAGCGCTTTGACTATCTAGAGCGCTTCTATGACTACCTGCGCGTAGACCATGTGCTGGGCTTCTTCCGTATCTGGTCCATACCACGTGACGGTCGCTCTGGGATGCTGGGGTACTTTCTTCCCTCACGACGCTACTTAAAGCGGGAGATTGCAAAGTTAGGACTCGCCGAGACATTACGACCAGAGTGGATAGCGCCGAGCAAAAAGCCTGTGACGACGCAAGAGGTGCTCTGGATCGAACGTCTCGATGCGGGCTACGTGCCACGCTACGATGTGGCGAGTGCCGCACCCTTTGCGACGCTGTCGCCCGATCTGCAGGAGCGCATGCGGGCTGTCTGTGAGGATTACTACTACGGCGGCAATGAGGAGCTGTGGCGCGAGCGTGGACTGGAGCGTCTAACCTTCCTGAAGTCCTTGACCTCAATCCATCTCTGTGCCGAAGACTTAGGGATGGTTCCTCAGTGTGTCTACCCCGTCCTAGAGGAGCTCGGAATCCTCAAGCTATACGTGGAGCGTATGCCTAAGAGTGCCGGCATTGAGTTTGAGGCGGCTCCCTACTTCTCCGAGGACAGTGTCGGCACCACCTCGACGCACGACTGCGAGCCCCTGCGCCTCTGGTGGCAGCAAGACGAGGCGCGCTCGCGACGCTACTACGACTACTTCCTAGCTGATTACGGCGTTCTCTACGACACAACGCTGACACCTGAACTAGCGGAGGTTATCATCCGCAGACATCTCGAGAGCCCCTCGCGGCTCTGCATCCTGCCGATACAGGACTGGCTGGCTCTCCACCCCTATCACTGCGCTACGGTCACGCCCGAGAGTGAGCGTATCAATGACCCTAGCAATCCTCACCACGTCTGGGACTACTCCCTACCATACGCCATCGAGGATCTACCCACTGAGTGGCTAGACCAGATTAGACGCTTGGTAGTCGCGAGCGGTCGTGCGCAGGACTAACTACTCCTTACTTATCAAACAAGCCGTTATCACAATATGCGAAAGCTTACTCAACAAGAGATTACACAGCTTACATCCCAGGGTTGCCAAGCGCAAGACTGGAAGCTCATACAGGTTCATAAGCAATTTGACGCTAGTCGCTGCCAGCAGGTGCACTTTATCGGCAGATGTCAGATTGGAGACAACCGCGGGGAGCGTCCCTCGGACGATGGTAGCTACACCGAGCCGTATCGTATCGCCCACGCACGCCTCGTGAACTGTACCATCGGGGACCGAGTCATCATCGACGGCATACGGGACTGCATCGCACACTACGATGTTGCCAATGATGTCGTCCTCCACGACATCGCTACGCTCAAAGTAACAGGCGAGACCGCTTTCGGCAATGGAACCTCCGTGGAGGTACTCAACGAGACGGGGGGGCGTGAGGTACCTATCTGTGACATCTTGACAGCTCAGACTGCTTACATGCTTGCTATGTATCGTCACGATAAGGAGCTGCAAGCTACGCTCTCCAAGCTCGTCGAGGATTACACCGCCTCAGTCCGTTCGAACCGTGGTACCATCGGTGAGCACTCCGTGCTGAAGCATTGTGGCATCATTACCAATGTCAAGGTAGGACCTTACAGCTCCGTCGTCGGAGCCTCTGTCCTAGAGAACGGCTCCATCAATAGTACCGTCCTAAGCCCCACGCGCGTCGGCTACGGAGTAATCTGTCGGGACTTCATCTTTTCAGGAGGATGTGTCGTAGCAGACGGCTCCAACGTCTCTCGTAGCTTCATAGGACAAGGGTGCTCGGTGACCCATCTCTTTAGCGCACATGACTCGCTCTTCTTTGCCAACTGTCAGTGCGAAAACGGGGAGGCTTGTGCCGTCTTCGCTGGACCCTTTACCGTCACTATGCATAAGAGTAGCCTACTAATCGCAGGTTACTACTCATTCCTCAATGCGGGCAGTGGCTCCAACCAGAGCAATCACCTCTACAAGCTCGGGCCCATTCACCAGGGAGTCGTAGAGCGTGGTAGTAAGACCACCTCGGACTCCTACATCTTGTGGCCTTCACGCATCGGAGCTTTCAGCTTGATTATGGGGCGTCACGTGGATCATATCGACTCGTCAGACTTCCCCTTCTCCTACATCATAGAGAATGATAACCAGACCTACCTCGTCCCTGGCACAAACCTGCGTAGCGTCGGCACCATCCGTGATACGAAGAAGTGGCCCAAGCGTGACAAGCGTCACCCCGAGGAGAAGCTCGACTGCATCAACTACAACCTACTCTCGCCCTATACCGTCGGCAAGATGTACAAGGGCTGGTGCAAGCTCAAGGCACTCGAGACGCACCTAGGCAGTGCCAATGCGACCTACATCTACCACGATATGCACATCCGTCACAGCTCCCTCGTCAAGGGATGTCGCTACTACGAGATGGGCATCGTCAAGTTCCTCGGCAACTCTCTCATTCAGCGCATCCAAGACCAAGCACCCAAGACGAAGCGCGAGCTCGTCGCCTCTCTACAGCCTACCAGCAATGAGGGCCTCTCTGACTGGCTGGACCTAGCTGGTATGATAGCACCCCGTCGGCTCGTCCGCGACTTAATCAATCAGATTAAGGAGGAAAAGATTCAGAGCCTCCAAGAGGTCAATGTGGCTATCCGAGCCATCCACAGTCGCTACTACGAGATTGAGTGGCACTGGGCGTATGACCTCCTCCTCCGCTGGTACGACATCGCACCTAAGGACTTGACTCTCGAGCGAGTTATTCAGATTATCCAGGAGTGGCGGGAGACAGTTATCACGCTCGATGAGTACCTCCTACAGGACGCACATAAGGAGTTTGAGATGCTCACGCAGGTAGGCTTCGGCATAGACCTCAGCGGGGAGCACAACCGGCGCAGTGACTTCGAGCAGGTGCGTGGTAGCTACGAGGATAATGCCTTCGTCGCAGAGGTCCACGACCACATAGAGCGCAAGGGACTCCTCGGCAACTCAATACTAGCACAGATAGACGCCCTCCCTGAGTAACCTAGAGGCTAGAGATTAGATATTAGAGATTAGAGGCTAGGGGAGGTGGGCTAGTGGCACTAGTGCTTCTAGTAGGTCTAGTGCTTCTAGAGTCTAACTTCTAACCTTTAACCTCTAATTTCTAACCCCTCAGACAGCAAGATAATTAGTACCTTTGCAGGAGAGCCGAGCTGACACGAGAGCGAGGCTTCGTCACGTTGTATACTTATCCCTATAATATATGTCGCTACAGTGCGGTATCGTAGGACTACCCAACGTAGGTAAGTCCACTTTGTTTAACTGCTTGTCGAACGCTAAGGCGCAGTCGGCCAACTTCCCCTTCTGCACGATCGAACCCAACGTTGGGGTCATCACCGTGCCGGATGAGCGTCTCAATAAGTTGGTCGAGATGGAGCACCCTAAGCGGACTGTGCCTGCCACGGTAGAGATTGTTGACATAGCGGGACTGGTCAAAGGTGCTAGCCAAGGCGAGGGACTAGGTAATAAGTTCCTCTCCAACATCCGCGAGACCGATGCGATTATACACTTGCTGCGCTGCTTCGACGATGACAACATCACGCATGTCGACGGCTCCGTAGATCCTGTGCGGGATAAGGAGATTATCGATACGGAGCTACAGCTCAAGGATTTGGAGACAGTTCAGACGCAGCTCAAGAAGTCCGAGCGACAGGCTCAGACGGGTGGCGACAAGCAGGCGAAGATTCGAGTGGCACTCCTCAAGCGTATCGAGGAGGCACTACTGCAAGGGCTTAACGCGCGCTCGGTGACACCGGAAAATAAGGACGAGGAGCAGGCGCTGCGAGACCTTTTCCTCCTAACGGCTAAGCCTGTCCTCTACGTCTGCAATGTTGACGAGGCAAGTGCTGCCACGGGCAATGCCTATGTGGAGGCCGTTCGCCAGGCTATCGCTCACGAGGATGCGGAGCTACTGGTCGTATCGGCGCATATCGAGAGCGAGATAGCAGAGCTGGAGGAGTATGAGGAGCGTCAGCTCTTCCTACAAGAGCTAGGGCTGGAGGAGACGGGCGTCAACCGCTTGATCCGTGCCGCCTACAAGTTGCTCAACCTCGAGACCTTCTTTACGGCTGGTGCTGATGAGTGCCGTGCCTGGACTTTTGTCAAGGGAAGCAAGGCTCCTCAGTGTGCGGGCATCATACACACCGACTTCGAGCGTGGCTTCATACGTGCTGAGGTGATTAAGTATGAGGACTACGTGCACTACGGCTCCGAGACGGCTGTCAAGGAGGCTGGCCGTATGGCGGTCGAGGGCAAGGATTACGTCGTGCAGGACGGCGACATCATGCACTTCCGCTTCAACGTATAGCACTTCTAGTACAAAGTATTAACACCGAAATAGAATCAACCTATGCCGGACAAAATAATTATCGCAGACTTTGGGTCGCAGACCACACAGCTCATAGGTCGTCGTCTGAGAGACCTCAACACTTACTGCGAGATAGTCCCCTACAACAAGATCCCCACAGACCTGACGGGCGTCCGTGGCATCATCCTCTCGGGAAGCCCTTACTCGGTCTATGCTGAGGAGGCTTTTACCGCAGACATAGCAGCCATCCGTGGGCGGCTACCGATACTAGGCATCTGCTACGGAGCTCAGTTGATGGTGCATCAGAGCGGAGGTGCCGTGGAGAACTCCAATACTCGTGAGTACGGAGCCTCTACGCTACAACTGGTGGACAAGGGCGACCCGCTACTCGCGGGGCTCTCGCCACAGCACACGGTCTGGATGTCGCACGGGGACACCATCACCCGCCTTCCCGAGGGCTTTAAGGTAATCGCCTCGACGCCTTCGGTGCAGTATGCCGCTTATAGGATAGAGGGTGAAGAGACGTGGGGCGTACAGTTTCACCCAGAGATACATCACAGTGAGGAGGGTACGAAGCTTCTCGACAACTTCGTCACGCTCTGTGGCATCAAGGGCGAGTGGTCGTCCGAGTCTTTCATCGAGAGCAGCATCGCTTCGATTCGGGCTCAAGTAGGTGACGAGCAGGTCATCATGGCACTCAGCGGAGGCGTGGACAGTTCGGTCGCAGCGGTCCTCCTGCATCGTGCTATCGGTGATCAGCTCACCTGCATCTTTGTGGATCATGGCCTGATGCGACTAGGCGAGGCGGAGCAGATCTTGGCAGACTACAAGGCTCTCGGGCTGGGCTGTATCAAGGTCGATGCGAGTGCGAAGTTCCTCGGAGACCTAGCAGGCGTTCGTGATCCGGAGGCTAAGCGTAAGGTGATCGGCCGGGACTTCATCGAGGTCTTTGAGGCTGAGGCTAAGAAGCTACCGCAGGCTCGCTGGCTGGGGCAGGGAACTATTTACCCAGACATCATCGAGTCTATCAACATCACGGGCAAGGTGATCAAGAGTCATCACAACGTGGGCGGGCTGCCTGAGCGTATGCACCTGAAGCTGGTGGAGCCGCTGAAGCATCTCTTCAAGGATGAGGTGCGTCGTGTCGGCTTGGCACTCGCTATGCCACGACACATGATATTTCGTCATCCCTTCCCAGGGCCTGGTCTAGGCATTCGTGTGCTGGGCGAGGTGACTCCTGAGAAGGTCGCTATCCTCCAGAAGGCTGACAAGATATACACCGATATGCTCCGCAAGTACAACCTCTACGATGAGGTGTGGCAGGCGGGAGCTATCCTACTGCCGGTGCAGAGCGTCGGCGTCATGGGTGACGAGCGTACCTACGAGTACACGGTGGCACTGCGTGCGGTGACGAGTGTCGATGCTATGAGTGCTGACTGGGCTCGGTTGCCGTACGACTTCCTCGCAGAGGTCTCTAACGAAATCATAAACAAGGTGCGTGGCGTCAATC
>OLNQ01000864.1_pt1 | contig 31055 bp, 23 predicted proteins | sample 1672821 | NCBI WGS metagenome assembly OLNQ01 (sample SAMEA3136727, study PRJEB25190) | human gut metagenome | biome: human gut; feature: human-associated habitat; material: faeces | place: Austria | collected 2013 | reverse complement strand
AACTGTTCAAGAACCTGCCGCTGACCATCATCATGGTGTTCATGGTGCTGGGTGCGTACGCGCAGCTGAAGTTCAGCTTCTCCGACACGTTCGCCACCAACTTCTTCTGGCTGGCCGTGACGGGCCTGAGCCTGTACACCGCGGCTTTCGTATGTGAATCGCTGCGCTCCGGCATCAACACCGTGCCGCTTGGTCAAGCCGAGGCCGCCCGCGCGTTGGGCCTGAACTTCATGCAGGCCGCCACTCAGATCATCCTGCCGCAGGCGTTCCGCGGTTCCGTGGCGCCGTTGGGCAACACGCTGATCGCGTTGCTGAAGAACTCCACCGTCGCGGCGGCGGCATCCGTGGCCACCGAAACCTCGACGATGATGAGCGAAATGATCGAATACCACGCCGACCAAATCGTACCGATCTTCCTGATCTTCGCCTTCGGCTATGTGGTTCTGATCATTCCAATCGGCATGCTGACCACGTATCTATCCAACAAGCTCGCGGTGAGGAGGTGACGCGACATGGCAAGCAATGAAAGCGCGGTGCTGTTCGACCAGCCTGGTCCGAAGGGCCGCAAAACCATCCGTATCGTCAATTGGATCGCAGGCATCATCTTCGCGGTGGTGGTCGTGCTGATCCTCATGCGTCTGCACAATCCGCCGGACGGCGAGAACCAGCTGAGCTGGGAACTGTGGAAACCGGCGCTTGACGCCGAAGCATGGACCGACTTCTATCTGCCGGGACTGTGGGCCACGATCCGCGCGTCCGTACTGGCCGTGGTCGGAGCCGTGGTGTTCGGCCTGGTCTTTGGTGTGGGCCGACTGCTGCCGAGCCTGCTGATCCGTACCATTTCCGGCGCGATCGTGGAATTCGCACGAGCCGTCCCCGTTCTGCTGCTCATGATCTTCTTCTGGCGCTGGTTCGCCTTCGCAGGTCTGCCCAGCCCCGCGTATTGGGCGGTGGTGCTCGCGCTTGTGATCTACAACGGATCCGTGGTGGCCGAGCTGGTGCGTTCCGGCGTGGGCAACCTGCCGAACGGCCAGCGTGAGGCCTCGCTCGCCTTGGGATTGACCCGCACGCAGTCTCTGTTGCAGATCGAAGTGCCGCAGGCCATCTACGCCATGCTGCCGGCAGCCGTGACCCAGCTGGTCGTCGTGTTGAAGGACACCGCGCTCGGCTCGATCATCATGTACACCGACCTGCTGCAGGAATCACGTCGACTCGGCTCCATGTATTTCAACATTCTGCAGACGCTGGTGGTGGCCGCGGTCGTCTATTTCATCGTCTGCTGGCTGTTGAGCAGGCTGGCCGAATGGCTGCCGTCGCGCATGCAGCAGCATACGGCTGCACCGGCCGAACCGGAACCGGTCGCGCCGATCGCCATCATGGATCCGTCGAACGTGAACCAGATCGCCGTGGCCAAGGAAGGCGTGCCGCTGGGTGGCGCGCAGCGTGTCTACCATGTGCACCATCGCGGCACCAACGCGTCCATCCACCAGTGGCGTCAGACCAGGTACGCCCAAGGCTTCGATGAGACGCATCCGGAAAGCCAGGTCAAATTCGACAAGAATGGACATCCGATCAAGGACAATCCGTTCAAGACGAAGGGCGATGGCAAGGACAAGAACAAGTCCGAAGCCGACGAATAGCACCGGTATCGCATAACACGCGTAGGGGTCGTTTTCCCGCGAAATACGGGGAAGCGGCCCCTTTCGTGTCTACGATGGACTGCACGCATGTGGTCCGTACCAAGCAGGGAGGCTTGACATGGCGGATAAAACCAAGGATGCGAAAAAAGACGACGCCAGAATGTCTTCGATCGCGAAAACGCTGAACAAAGTGGAAGATCGGCTGGAAAAAAGCGAGAATTGCGATTCCGTCGCCGAAGGATTGGCGAACGCCGCAAAAGCGAGCGAACTACTGAGCTCGGTATGGACGTTGCCGCCGACCCAGCTATTGCGATTCCATCACGACACGAAGGTATCGGACATAGATGGCGATTCCACTCCTGGTTTTGACGGCAACAAGGATGATGCCGAACGATTCATATCCATCAGCTCGTCGGAGATCGCCCGTTACCAGCGGCTTATGTACGCCAATGGCGTGAAAGGCTCGCATCGGCGATTGCTGATCGTGCTGCAAGGCATGGACGCGTCAGGCAAAGGCGGCATCGTACGACATGTGTTCAGCCAAGGCGACCCGATGGGCATGCACTATCACGGTTTCGGCGCGCCGAAAGGCGAAGAACTGGACCATGACTATCTGTGGCGCATCAAACGCGAGCTGCCGAACAACGGATGGATCTCCATCTTCGACCGGTCCCATTACGAGGACATCGTCATGCCGCGCATCTACAAAACGCAGCCGGAAGAAGTGTGGCAGGCACGGTACGACGAAATCAACCGATTCGAATCGCAATTGACGGCCGACGGATGCGCCATCATCAAAATCTTCCTCGTGGTCAGCAAAGACGAGCAGAAACGCCACTTCCTGAGCCGTCTCGATGATCCGACCAAATGCTGGAAGTTCGATCCGAGCGACCTTGAGGCGCGCGCCCGCTGGGACGACTACATGGCTGCATGGCAGGATGTGTTCCTGCGCACCAGCACCGAGCAGGCGCCGTGGTATCTGGTGCCTGCCGACAATCGTTGGTATTCGAGGGCCGTCGTCTCCGAGCTGCTGCGCAACACGCTCAAGAACATGAACATGATCTGGCCGCCGCTCGAAGTCGACGCCGACGAGATGCGCCGTCAGTTGGACACGCTGTAGTCGAAGAAGACAACCTCGCCGCTGGATTGTGTGGTGTCCAGGTCGACGGTTCCGGTGATGGCCCAATCGTGGTCGCCATCGGAATCGTCGATGATCTGCCGCACCTTCCAGGAATGCTCGCTGTTCTCCTTGCTTTCGTCGAGGATGAACAGCTCGCCGCTGCGTGCCTTCGCGTCGATGTTGACGTATTCGTGCTCGTCGTAGTAATCGTCGAGCGTGTCTTCCCATTCGTGCACGCCGTAACCCCAGTCCTTGTCGAGCGCGCCGAGCTCGTCCGGCTTGTCGAGGTCCATGAGCTGCACGCGGCGGAACATGGCGTTGCGTACCAATACGGTGAGTCCGCGACGGTCCTCCACCACGGCCTGCTTCGCGCCGGGCGCGGCGAGGTTGGCGGCCGCCTCGGACGCGTCGGTATCGGTTCCGGCATGCTCCCATTCGTCCACCAGCGAGGAGTCGATGGAACGGACCACCACGCGCAGCCAGGAGATGATGTCGTCAAGCTGCTCGTCGCGCTTTTCCTGCGGAACGGTACGCGCCAACGCACGGTAGGCGTCGGACAGGTACCGCAGCAGCGTGCCTTCGGAACGGGCGATGTTGTAGCGGGCGATGTAGCCGGTGAAATCGGAAGCGGTCTCCACCATGTCGCGCACCACGGATTTCGGGCTCAGCCAATAGTCGTTCGCCCACGGAACATCATGGCGGTATTCATCGAACGCGGCCTGCAGCATATCCTCCAACGGCTTCGGATAGGTGATCTCCTGAAGCCTGTCCATACGCTCGTCATAGTCGAGGCCATCCTCTTTCATGCGGATCATCGCCTCGTCGCGCGCCTGACGTTCCTGCGCGCGCAGCACCTGCTTCGGGTCCTCCAACGTGGCCTCAACCATGGATATCACATCCAACGCATACGTGTCCGACTCCGGGTCGAGCAGTTCCAACGCGGCCAGCAGGAACGGGCTTAGCGGCTGGTCGAGGGCGAAATCGTCCGGCATGTCCACGGTCATGAAATAATCCTTGCCGCCATCGTCACGGTCTTCGGTCTCGATGACGTTCGTGTCGAACAAGGTCTGGAAGATCTCGTCCGCGCGGGCGTGCAGGCGCTCCTTCTGCTCCGGAGTCTGCGCCGAATCGTCGATAAGCCGGTCGATGCGGTAGCGGGCGTCGCCGCCCTGCTCCACCTCGTTCAACACCATGGAATGGGTGATCTTCATATGCGGCACCAGTGTTTCAGGAGCCGCGTCGATAAGTTTGTCGAACGTGTTCTCGTTCCACGTTACGAAACCTTCAGGAGCCTTCTTGCGCTTGACCTTCTTCAGTTTCTTCGGATCGTTGCCTGCCTTGGCCAGAGCCTTGGCGTTCTCGATTTCGAATTCGGGGGCTTCGGCTATGACCAGACCCTCCGTGTCGAAGCCCATGCGTCCGGCGCGTCCTGCGATCTGATGGAACTCGCGGGCGCGCAGCTTGCGCATCTTCGTGCCGTCGAACTTGGTCAACGCGGTCAATACCACGGAATGAATCGGCACATTGATACCGACACCAAGCGTGTCGGTGCCGCAGATCACTGGCAGCAGTCCCTGCTGGGCGAGCTGCTCCACCAGACGACGATAGCGGGGGAGCATGCCGGCATGGTGGATGCCGATGCCGGTACGCAACAGACGCTGCAGGATCTTGCCGAACGCGGTGGTGAACTTCGTGCCCTTGATGGCTTCCGCGATCGCGGCGCGCTGCTCCTTGCTGGACACGCCCGTGCTGGCCAGCGCGTTGGCGGTCTCCAACGCGGCATCCTGAGAGAAATGCACCACGTAAATCGGCGTCTCGCCCTTGCCGAACGCCAATTCCACCGTCTTCTCCAACGGGTCGAGTGTGTATTCGTACGTCAACGGCACGGGACGTGGCGCATCGGCGATGATATCCACGTCGGTGTCCGTCATGTCCTCAAGCTTGTCGGCGATTGCGTCGACATTGCCCAGCGTCGCGCTCATCAACAGGAACTGCGTATCCGGCAGCGTAAGCAGCGGCACCTGCCAAGCCCAGCCGCGCTCGGGATCGCCGTAATAGTGGAACTCGTCCATCGCCACGCAGCCGACATCGGCGTGGCGGCCCTCGCGCAACGCCTGATTGGCGAGGATCTCCGCGGTGCAGCAGATGATCGGCGCATCCGCGTTGATATGCGTGTCGCCGGTGATCATGCCGACGTTCTCGCGGCCGAAAACTTCAACCAAGTCGAAGAACTTCTCAGACACCAGAGCCTTGATCGGAGCCGTGTAATAGGAACGGCGGCCCGTGCACAACGCGGCGAAATGCATGCCGAGCGCCACCAGCGACTTGCCCGAACCGGTCGGAGTGTTCAAAATGACATGGTCGCCGGCCAGCAGATCCATGATGGCCTCCTCCTGATGCGGCCACGGTTCCACGCCTTTGACGTCCTCCACCCAGGTGAAGAAACGCTCATAGATCTCATCCGTGTCGATGTTGCGCTCGCCCTCGTCCCAATTCGGCGCCAACGCGCCCAGCGAGCCATAATTCGTATCGTCTGCCATGCTTGCCAGTCTACCGGTTGGGGCGAACGCATGCATCGAACGTGTGTTCGAATTGTTGGGTGTGTTGCGGTACAGTGGAAAGCATGACTGACGATTTGTTTGCCGCGATGGACGCGCCGGATGATGTGACGCGCCCGCTTGCCGTACGCATGCGCCCAGCGAGCATCGACGATGTGGTGGGGCAATCACGGGTATTGGGGGAGGGGTCGCCATTGCGCAGACTCGCCAACCCCGCTTCGAAAGGCTCGCTCACCGCACCGAGCTCCATCATCCTGTTCGGACCTCCCGGAGTCGGCAAAACCACCCTCGCCTATATCGTCGCCAAACAGTCCGGCCGTGTCTTCGAGGAACTGTCCGCGGTCACCTCCGGCGTCAAGGACGTGCGTGACGTGCTCAAACGCGCGCACGAACGTCTCGTCTCCGAAGGCAAGGAAACGGTGTTGTTCATCGACGAGGTGCACCGCTTCTCCAAATCGCAGCAGGATGCGTTGCTGCCCAGTGTGGAAAACCGCGACGTCACCTTCATCGCGGCCACCACGGAAAACCCAAGCTTCTCCGTCATCAAGCCGCTGCTCAGCCGATCCGTGGTCGTCAAACTCGAATCGCTGGAACCGGACGATCTAAAAACGCTGATCAACAGGGCCATCGAAAGCGAGCGTGGACTTAAAAACGAAGTCAAAATCAACGACGAAGCCGTTGACGAAATCGTGCGCATGGCCGGAGGCGACGCGCGAAAAACACTGACAATCCTTGAAGCCGCCGCAGGGGCGCTCACCGGAGACAAGGCACGCAAAAAAGGCGCGAAGCGGCCGATCATCACTCCCGACGTGGTGTCGCAGGTCATGGACGTGGCCACCGTGCGCTACGACAAAGACGGCGACGACCATTACGACGTGATCTCCGCATTCATCAAATCCATGCGTGGATCCGACCCGGACGCCACCATGCACTACTTGGCACGCATGCTGCGCGCCGGTGAGGATCCGCGGTTCATTGCCAGACGCATTATGATCGCAGCTTCCGAGGAAGTCGGCATGGCGGCTCCGCAAATACTGCAGGTAACCGTAGCGGCGGCGCAGGCCGTAGCCATGATCGGCATGCCCGAAGCGCGTATTATTCTCGCAGAAGCGGCGCTCGCCGTCGCCACCGCGCCAAAATCGAACGCCAGCTACAACGCCATCAACAGTGCGCTCGCCGATGTGGACGCGGGATTGATCGGCCAAGTGCCATTGCATTTGAGGAATGCGCCGACCGCCCTGATGAAAAGTTGGGGCAATCATGAGGGGTATCGGTACGCGCATGATTGGCCAGGAGCCGTAGCTCCGCAGCAATACATGCCGGACGAGCTGGTAGGGCGGGAATACTACCATCCGAACGATCGCGGCTATGAACGTGAGGTGAAACCGCGGCTGGAGAAGATCCGCAGGATTCTGCACGAGGAGGATAAGAAAAGGCGCTGATTCCACCATACGTTTGCCGTTTCCGTGTACAATACGGAGACGGCAGGAGAGTTTGACATATGGTTCCGCTCGATGAAGAGGGCTGTATCGTGATGAGACGATGCCGGAAGGAGCATGAAAATCGATGCATGAAACACATGAGGAACCTGCTCGACGGTCAATCATGATAGTTGACGACGACGCGGCTTTGGGAGAGATGTTGTCCATCGTTTTGAACAGCAACGGTTTCGAAACGGTGACATGCCAGGATGGTCTACGCGCGGTAGAGATGTTCCCGATGCTCCGGCCGGATTTGGTGCTGCTGGATGTCATGCTCCCCGGTCTGGACGGAGTGCAGGTTGCGCATCGCATCAGGCAGGTCGCCGACACCCCGATCATCATGCTCACCGCGAAGTCCGATACTACTGACGTGGTCAAGGGATTGGAGGCCGGTGCCGACGATTACGTATCCAAACCGTTCGAAGTGGTGGAGCTGATGGCACGTATCGGCGCACGCTTGCGTATGTCGAACGCCAGCAGAACGGTGAATGAAGCGGACCCCGACCTACCGGATTGGTTGCGCTGCGGCCGGTTGGAAATGAGCAAGGTGGAGCACACCGCCAGCAAGGACGGCGTCGACCTGCAACTGACGCCGATGGAATTCGAATTGCTGTATACGCTGGCCGCGCATGAGGGTGAGGCGATGAGTCGGACGAGTCTGCTCAAACAGGTATGGGGATACGACAGTGGTGGAGACACCAGATTGGTCAACGTGCATGTGCAGCGGTTGCGCATGAAGGTGGAGGATGATCCGGAGAAACCACGAATTGTGCAGACGGTACGTGGTATCGGCTACCGATTCGTTGCTCCGACCGAATAGACATCAGACCATGAAACCATGGCATGTATGGAAGGTGTGGCGTTGCGGAAAGCATCGGGTGCGTCGGTCGTTGCAAGCTCGGACGACTGCATTGTCGATGATGGTGGTTTTCCTGATTGCGATTCTGTCGGCTCTTTTCTCCATGTACGCCATCAGAGGATCGGTACAGACCCAGGTCATGGAGGAATCCCGCAAGGATTTCTCATCGCAGATCACCAGCGTTCGGAAGCATCTGCGTTCTGCGAACCTCACTGATTCCAGCCAATACCAGCAGCTGATCGGCAATTTGGCCTCCGAGCTGCAAAGCAGCGGGCCAAGCAACATGATTGGCGTGTATCTGATGAGCCGCGACGGTGAAAGCGAAGACGGGAAAACCGTCATACCGGTGTCCACCAATCCGGAATATACGGATTTGATATCCGTGGACATGCAGAGCGGCTTGCAATCGGAATCGGACGGCTTGATTTACTACCAGCCGGTCGGCATAACGAAATCCGAAGGAAGCATACCTGGCGCTATCCTCGGCTCAACCATCGATTCAGGCGGAATCGGCTCGCTGGAGGTCTTCGTGCTGTACTCCTATCAGTCGCAACAGCAGTCGTTGACACAGATTCAGTTCAGTATGGCGCTTGCCAGCATACTGTTGAGCGTCCTGATCGGATTCATCATATTTCTGATCATGCGTTCCGCAGTCGAACCCGTGCAAAGTGTCGCGGCCGCTGCCGAAACCATGGCGTCAGGCAATCTGGATATTCGCGTAAGTGTGAACAGGCAGGATGAGATTGGTGTGCTGCAACGCTCGTTCAACGAAATGGCGGATTCACTGGTGCAGAAAATCGACGAACTCGAAAAAGCCGGCGACATGCAACGCAGCTTCGTCTCCGACGTCAGTCATGAGCTTCGCACGCCGGTAACGACCATGCGAATGGCATCAGACATGCTGTCGATGCACAAAAACGAATACGACTACACGACCAAACGCACGGTGGAACTTTTGGACGGACAAATCAGAAGATTTCAGGAAATGCTCGCCGATTTGCTGGAGATATCAAGGTTCGACGCCGGATATGCGGCTCTGGATCTGGTGGAAAGCGACATTCGTGAACCGATCATGCAAGTGGTCGACCAAGTTGCCGATATCGCGAAGAACAAGCAAGTGCCGCTGGACGTGAAACTTCCGAACGTGGAGGTGCCGGTCATCGTCGACACCAGACGTATCCGTCGCGTCGTGAGTAATCTCCTTGCCAACGCGATTGATTTCGCGGAAGGAAAATCAGTGGAAGTACGGCTCGCAGCGGATCTGCGGATGGTCGTAATTAGCGTTCGCGACCATGGCGTCGGCATGACCGAGGAACAATGTGGAAAAATGTTCGAACGATTCTGGAGAGGTGATCCGTCACGCGCCCGCACCACGGGCGGTACTGGATTGGGCATGGCCATCGCACTCGCCGATGTGAAACTTCATCATGGTGATATCTCGGTGCGGTCGCGAATGGGTGAAGGCACGTGGTTTCTGGTGTCATTGCCGCGCAATTCCGAGGCTAAAGATACAAATACAGATAGGGCGCCGATTCGTTTCGTTCCCGGTGACGATGGATTCCACACCATTGGAGGATTCGGCATTGCCGACAATGGCTTTGCCGATTATTTAACGGGTGAAACCAATATCGGAAAGGGGCGAGGACAATGAGGCCGCAGCGCATGGGACACAAGCGGATGTCTATGATGTCCGCGATGCTGATCTGTGGTCTGCTTTCGTTGCTGACCGGCTGTTCGAATACGCTGGGACTGCCGGAAAGCGGCGCCGTGCAAATTATGCAGCCAGCTGAGCAAAGTACGCGGAGAATATTCACGAATCCGGCGGGCCCAGCGAAGGACGCGCGCCCGGAAGCCATCGTCAGTGGATTCTTCGATGCCATGCCGGCCGGTGTACAAAACGATGGTTTCGAAACCGCCCGTCAATTCCTCACTGGCTCGGCTTCAAACTGGTGGAATTCCGAAAAAAATACCTTGGTGTATTCGAATGTTCCCCAGATTGTTCGCAAAGCCAGTTCCATCGGCTCGACAACGGCGCCTAACGGAATCACAGTGTCGGTACGTCTGCAGATTCAAGGCGAATTGGATTCCCACGGTGTGTACACCGCTGTTTCGGGAAACCTTGAGACCTATGACTTCATCCTTTCGAAGGAGGAGGGGCAGTGGCGCATCAAAAAGCTGCCGGTGGGCGTGATGATCAGTATCGACGATTTCGATCAGGTGTATCGGCAGGTCGCGCTGTACCAGTTGGATGCGTCCCGCAAGGATTTGGTGCCTGACGTGCGCTGGCTATGCTGGCGCGATTGGCGTGCGCGCACAGTGGAGGAGCTTCTCGCCGGAAGCGCGCAATGGCTGCGTGACGCGGTAGCCAACACGAACACGGAGCGTGTGTCTTTGCTGTCGAACGGCGTGACCGTCCGGGATTCGACGATACGAATACGGCTCTCCTCCGCAATGAATCGAATGACCAACGCGGAGCGTTCGGTGTTGGTTAGGCAATTGCGGCTGTCGCTGGGGGATGGCAACGTCGAGACGGATATCGATGTGGAGTCCGATGATCAGGATTACTCACAGGCCGATGAGGGTCTGTCGCTGACCGTGTCGGTGGCGATGGAGCCGATGTATACGTTGAGTGCGGGCAACATCGTGTCGTTGAAATCGTCAAATGCCGTGCGCGTGGCCCAGACGGGCCTCAATGATACTGAAAGATTCGTCTTCTCATCCGAGGGCGGCGCGGTGCTGGACCATGACGGGCGCGTGAGACGGCTTGGAACGGATGGAACCCTGCAGGATTCCCTGTTTTCCAGGCATGCGATGCGTGCTCTGTGCAAAGGCAAGGGAAAGGAGATCTGGGCCGTCGACGGGGCGACGGGGAGAATTCTTATCGATGATGGCGGCAAGGAGCGTACTCTGGCGGTTCCCGGTCTTGCCGATGGGCAACATGTGGGCATGGTGAGCGTGTCGCCGGAGGGTGATCGTCTGGCTTTCTCCTTGGAATCCGATAGCCGCGTGCAATCAGGAGTTGGCATTATTGGGATACGACGTGGCTCTGATGATTCGGTGGAATCGTTGGCGCGGTCGTTTTTGCGGATTTCCGCCCAATCAGAGGTGGCAATGATGACTTTCTATAACGATGTGACCCTCATCTACGCCACGAAATATGATTCTAACGTCCATACTCAGACCGCGCGTCGTCAGCTTGTGCCTGGCCCTGAGACCAATCAGGAGCTCCCTGATGGCGGAGCCGTTGCGATGGCCGCTGGCGAGGTCGACATGTATCGGCGGCTCACCATACTCGACCATCTGGGTGCGGTCAAAACCATTGATGGTTCGTTGGAAGGCTCATGGTCGATCGTCGATTCGCAGGTCACCGCGCTGTCAGCGCAATGACAGCGCCATGTCGCAATGACGGTGCCACGGTTATTGCGTATTTTGCACGCGTTTTAAAAGTTCGAATTGTTACTGAAAAGTTATCTCATGGGATTGAGTTTTGTGGGTTCCAAACCGATACTGGAACCACGGATGGCGATGAAGCCCATCAAAACAGTAAATAACTCGAGGAGGAGTTCCATGAAGAATTGGAAAAAGGCTATTGCGATTTGTGCTTCGGCTGCGGCTCTGGTTAGCATGGCGGCGTGTGGCGGCTCCAGCAGTGATGCGAAGTCCAGCGACAATGACAAGAAGACTATCGGCTTCGTGGCGGTCGGACCGGAAGGCGGCTTCCGTACGGCTAACGAAAACGATCTGAAGAAGGCGTTCAAGGCCGCGGGATTCAACTTGGTTTATTCCCCGACACAGAACAACGATCAGCAGAAACAGATTCAGGCGTTCAACAAGTTCGTCAATGATGAAGTCGATGCGATTGTGTTGTCGGCCACTAACGATTCCGGCTGGGACGATTGCTTGGAGAACGCGGCAGAGGCCGAAATCCCAGTTTTCACCGTCGATCGTAATATCAATATCAAGAGCGCGGAAGCCAAGAAGGCAGTTGTGTCCCATATCGGCCCGTCCAATGTGTGGGCAGGTGAGCAGGCTGCGGAATTCGTCAATAAGAGCTTCTCGACTGGAGCCAACGGCTTCATTCTGGAAGGCCCGGCAGGCCTGTCCGTTGTGACTGATCGTGGCCAGGGCTGGAAGAACAAGGCCGCGGACAACATCAAGGTTCTCGAATCCCAGTCCGCGAACTGGTCCACTGATGAAGCCAAGACCGTGACCGCCGGCTTGCTTGACAAGTACAAGTCCGACAATCCGCAGTTCATCTTCGCCGAAAACGATGAGATGGGCCTCGGAGCGGCACAGGCTGTTGACGCGGCCGGTCTCAAGGGCAAGGTCAAGATCATCACCATCGATGGCACCAAGGCGGCTTTGCAGTCTCTTGTTGACGGTGACCTCTCCTACGTTATCGAATACAACCCGATCTTCGGCAAGGAAACCGCCAACGCAGTCAAGGACTATCTGGGCGGCAAGTCCGTCGAGAAAGACATCGAGATCGAATCCAAGACTTTCGACGCAGCCAGCGCCAAGGAAGCTCTGGATGCCGGAACCCGTGCATACTGATTGTGATGGGCGACGGTTCTGATACGGAACGTCTTTTCTTCTCATAACCCACGAACGGTGCGTCGCGATGATGGCGCACCGTTCACTACATCTTGGGCAAATATCACAGAACGATAACAATTTTCGTAAGGCGAAGACATGGCAGACAAAAAACCAATCGTCGTGATGAAGGGCATCACGATCGAATTCCCGGGCGTCAAAGCCTTGGACGGCGTCAATCTACGTCTATTCCCCGGTGAGGTTCACGCTCTTATGGGAGAGAACGGCGCCGGCAAATCGACGATGATCAAGGCGCTCACCGGCGTGTACAAGATCAATGCCGGATCCATTGAAGTGGACGGCAAGCCGCAGACCTTCACCGGCACTGGCGATGCGCAGAACGCGGGCATCGCCACAGTGTACCAGGAAGTCAACTTGTGCACCAATCTGACCATCGGCGAAAACGTCATGCTCGGTCATGAAGTGCGGGGGCCGCTGGGCATCAATTGGAAGAAGACCTATGAGAAGTCTAAGAAGTTCCTTGCCCAGATGGGATTAGAACATCTCGACCCGAAGGCCCCATTGAGTTCCATCTCCATCGCGATGCAGCAGCTGGTCGCCATAGCCCGTGCCATGGTGATTGATGCCAAGGTGCTGATTCTTGATGAGCCGACCTCTTCATTGGATGCCAACGAAGTGCAGGATTTGTTCAAGATTATGCGCAAGATCCGCGACTCGGGCGTCGCCATCCTCTTCGTCTCCCACTTCCTTGATCAGATCTATGAGATTACCGACCGATTGACGATTCTGCGTAACGGCAAGTTCATCAAGGAAGTCATGACCAAGGACACTCCGCGTGATGAGCTCATCGGCATGATGATCGGCAAGAGCGCGGCTGAGCTGAGCCAGATTGGAGCCAAGAAGGCGCATAAGGATATTTCCGGAGAGAGGCCCATCGTCTCCGTCAAGCAGCTTGGTCTTAAGGGCACTATCAATCCGACCGATTTGGATGTGTATCCGGGACAGGTCGTTGGCTTCGCCGGTCTGCTTGGATCTGGACGAACGGAGCTTGGTCGTCTGCTTTACGGCGCGGACAAGCCGGATTCCGGCACCTATGAGCTCAAGGGCAAGAAGGTCAGCATCTCCGATCCATACACGGCATTGTGCAACAAGATCGCGTACTCCACCGAGAACCGTCGAGACGAAGGCATCATAGGCGATCTGACAGTACGTGAGAACATGCTGATCGCCCTGCAGGCGACGCGAGGCATGTTCAAGCCGATTCCGAAGAAGGAAGCCGACGAGATCGTCGACAAGTACATGAAGGAACTCAACGTTCGTCCGAACGATCCGAACAAGCTCATCAAGAACCTGTCCGGTGGAAACCAGCAGAAGGTGCTTATCGCCCGCTGGCTGGCAACGCATCCGGATCTGCTCATCCTGGACGAACCGACGAGAGGCATCGATATCGGTGCCAAGGCCGAAATTCAGCAGGTAGTGCTCGATTTGGCCGAGCAGGGCATGGGCGTTGTCTTCATCTCGTCCGAAATGGAAGAGGTGGTCAGGCTTTCCGACGACATCGAAGTGCTGAAGGATCGCCACAAGATTGCCGAACTCGTCAATGACGACACCGTTTCTCAGGAAACCATCGTTCAAACCATCGCAAACACGAACGTCAATACAGGAAAGGAGGCATGATGACCGACAAGAAAGCAGAGCAGGAAAAGGACTCCGTCGTCAAGAAGCTCCTGTCTTCGAACCTCACATGGTCTGTGGTCGCGCTGATTGTGCTCATCATCATCTGCACCATCTCCGACCACCAGTTCCTTTCTCTGAGCTGGAACAAGAACACCGGAGGCCTATCGGGCCCGCTGATCACCATGTTGCAGGAATCGGCGCGTTATCTCATGATCGCAACCGGCATGACGCTGGTGATCTCCACCGCAGGTATTGATCTGTCCGTCGGCTCCGTCATGGCTGTCGCAGGCGCAGCCGCTATGCAGCTGCTGTCCGCGGGCGTCAACGTCTGGATGGTCATTCTCCTTTCGCTGCTCATCGGCCTTGCCATCGGCTGCATCAACGGTGCACTGGTCTCTATCCTGGGACTCCAGCCGTTCATCACGACATTGATTATGATGCTCGCCGGGCGCGGCCTCGCCAAGGTGATCACCTCCGGCCAGAACACCGACGCCAGCTCCGTTGCAGGCGGCGCGCCGCTTAAGTGGATGGCGAACGGCTTCATCCTTGGTATTCCCGCCAACTTCGTCATTGCATTGGTCATCGTGGCGCTCGTCGGCCTGCTGTGCCGCAAGACCGCCATGGGCATGATGATCGAATCCGTGGGCATCAATCCGGAAGCCTCCCGCATGACCGGCATCAAGCCGAAGAAGATCCTCTTCCTCGTGTACGCGGTCTCCGGCGTGCTGGCAGCTGTTGCAGGTCTGTTCGCCACTGCGTCCGTGATGCGAATCGACGTGGTCAAGACCGGCCAGGATCTCGAAATGTACGCCATCCTCGCAGTCGTGATCGGTGGAACCTCGCTGCTCGGTGGCAAGTTCTCCCTGGCAGGCAGCGCCCTGGGCGCTGTGATCATCGCCATGATCCGCAAGACCATCATCACCCTCGGCATCGATTCCGCCGCAACCCCGGCCTTCTTCGCGGCAGTGGTGATCGTGATCTGCGTGATGCAGGCTCCGAAGATTCACAATCTCAGTGCGGAAATGAAACGCAAACGCACACTTAAGGCACAGACTAAGGTGGTGGCAGCATGACTTCTGCAACAGCTACTCAGGTCAAGAAGAAGACCCAGAAAATCGGTGGGCGTCGCATTAATGCCCAGATGATTCCTACCATTGCCGCGGTGGTGATCTTCATTCTGATGATCATCATGGGCCAGGCGCTATTCGGTACCTATCTGCGACTTGGTTTCGTCTCCTCGCTGTTCATTGATCACGCGTATCTGATCATTCTGGCAGTTGCTATGACATTGCCGGTGTTGACAGGTGGCATCGATTTGTCTGTCGGCGCCATTGTGGCCATTACTGCAGTGGTTGGCGTCAAGATGACGAATGCCGGCATCTCCGCTCCAATCGCGATGGTCGTCATGATTCTTATAGGCGTCGCATTCGGTTTGCTGACCGGCACGCTGATCGAGGAATTCAACATGCAGCCGTTCATCGCCTCTCTGGCATCGATGTTCCTGGCGCGTGGCATCGCATCCATCATCTCCACCAAGGCGCAGACCTTCCCCGAGAACAACAACTTCGATTTCATAGCGCAGAAGATCACCATCATCGACAATCCGAAGATCTCCCATGATCTCTACATCAATGTGGGCGTGATCATCGCGGTTCTTGTGGTTATCTTCGGCTATATCCTGCTGCACCACACCCGTACAGGACGCACTATCTACGCGATCGGCGGTTCCCGTTCCTCTGCCGAGCTGATGGGTCTTCCGGTCAAGCGCACGCAGTACATCATCTATCTGACCTCCGCCACGCTGGCCGCCCTCGCTTCCATCGTGTACACGGCCAACATCCGCTCGGCCATCAACACCGTGGGCGTCGGCTGGGAACTTGATGCAGTCGCATCCGTGGTCATCGGCGGTACCATCGTCACCGGCGGCTTCGGCTATGTGCTCGGCTCCGTCGTCGGCGCACTGGTTCGCTCCACCATCGATCCGCTGACTTCCGACTTCGGTGTGCCGGCGGAATGGACCACCATCGTGGTTGGCCTGATGATTCTCATCTTCGTCGTGCTGCAGCGTGCAGTGACCGCGGTCAACAGAAAAGAATAGGAGGTGTGGTCCGAATAAAATCATCCTGATTCCTTTTATCTTCCTTCCCTGATTGGAGGCGGACGAGCTTTCTGGCTCGTCCGTCTCTTTTTCTGTGCCACAAAACGTGGGGGCTGATTTGGACGTTGGGCCAAACGCCCCATCGGTTGCACGAGGCGCGCGTTCGTTTCGACGGAATCGCATCCGTTCTTCAAGACGCGTCGGCACCTCCGTCTGATTGGTCGAGCCTATGCCTACTTCCATGGGCACGCTTGACAAGCGCGGTTTGTCCGGTTGAATCGGCTACACTGTGCATTTGGCTATTCGATACTGATACGGCACGTCCGCCTTATGGGCGGCGTTCGAGTGCGCGTATGTGTATGCCGGTTGGCAAACCTTATATTCCAAGCGCATAGAAAAACAACGAATCATAATGGGGTTGAGTCCACGATGGAACGCAACATTGGTCGGAACATGCAGGCAAGCGGGACAACGGATCCGGTGAATGAGGACAATGCGGAGAATGCGACGCAGGGCAGGAGAGCGCCGCATTCGGCGCCGAACTCTGATGATGAGAGGATCAGCGGTAAACTCATCGGCGCCATCGTGGCGGTCGGCTCGCTCGCCTTCATCGGTATTCTTACCGAAACCGTGATGACGGTGCTGTTCCCACAGTTGATGAGTGAGTTCGGCGTCGACACCGCCACGGTGCAATGGATCACCACCATCTATCTGTTGGTGGTGGCGGCCACCATGCCGCTATCCTCGTATCTCAATCGCAAGGTCGAGCATCGCACGCTCTTCCTCGCCGCGGTGCTATTCGCCGTGCTTGGCTCGCTCATCATGATCGTCGGGCATGCATTTCCGGTGATTCTGGTGGCTCGTGTGATTCAAGGCATCGGTTCGGGCATCGCCACCCCATTGATGAACAACATCATCCTTGAACAGTCGCCGCGCACGAAGGTCGGGCGATTGATGGGCGTCGGATCGCTTGTCATCACTGTGGCTCCGGCGATCGGTCCGACCGTGGGTGGCGCGGTGTCGAGCATTCTGCCATGGCGTGCGATTTTCGTCATCGTCATTCCCGTGATTCTGCTGATTTCGCTGCCTGTCGGCCTCAAATGCATCGAACAGCACCGTCCGACGGAAGAGGCGCATCTGAATCCGCTGCAGTTCGCGGCGATTGTGCTGGCGTTGTGCGGTCTAGTGATGTTCCTGAACCAGGCGGGCGTGGCTGTTGCCGCCGCCGTTTCGGGTGGTGCGGCTACAGCGCCGGCGATTTTCGCAGTGATCAGCCTGATCGTCGGCTTGGGATCGCTTTTCTTCTTCGGATGGTCGTCCCGTCGTTCCTTCTCGCCGCTGATTCGCTTGGGATGGCTGCGTGATCCGATGGTGCTGCTGCATCTGATCGCCTACATGCTGCTGCCAATCGTCGGCATCGGCTTCGGCTATGTGATCACCAATCTTGCCCAGCTTTCCCTGGGAACGAACGCGTTCCTGGCAGGCGCGCTGGTGCTGCCGGGCGCGTTGATCGGTGCTTTCTTCGCACCGATCGGCGGCACGCTGTACGACCGTTTCGGCCCTGTCCGCCCGATTCTGGGCGCGTTCTTCCTGGCGATCTGCGGCCCGATCCTGCTGCTGGTCTTCTCCATGCGGCTGACGCCGGCCACGCTTGCCGGTTTCTACTTCATCTTCGGACTTGGCTATGCGCTTGGCTTCTCCAACATCATGACCAATGCGTTGCGCAGCATTGCGCCGCAATTCATGCCGGATGGCAACGCCGTGTTCAACACCTGCCTGCAGTTCGGTGGCGCAGCCGGAACCGCGCTGTTCTCCACGGTGCTGTCCGTGGCCCAGGCCGGCGCTGGCAAGGAAGGAACCGAGGCATTCAGCCATGCCACGGCGGTTGGCGGCAGTTGGACGTTCACCGTCATGATCGTGATTGTCGCCGTTGCAATCTGCTGCCTGATTACCGCCTTCCGCATCGGCGCGAAACGCAAATAACCGTGTTTTCGCCGTCGGCTTCTCCACTGTGGGCGCAATTTTGTTCCCCGTCGCTTCGAAGCGGTAGGCTGTGAAACTATAGAGAACACTGGAAAAGGAGACAAGGTGAGCAACCTTAGTGCACCCCTGCCCGTCATGGCTGGCGAAGACATGCCGGCAGGACCCACCGATCCGATTTTCAACCGCCTGCTCAAGGACCGCATCATCTGGATGGGTGAGGAAGTCAAGGACGAGATGGCCAACCGCATTTGCGCGCAGATGCTGATGCTGGCCGCCGAGGATCCGAAAAAGGATATCTGGCTGTACATCAATTCCCCGGGCGGCTCCATCACCGCGGGCATGGCCATCTACGATACCATGCAGCTCATCGAGCCGGACGTGGCCACCGTGGGCTTGGGCATGTGCGCATCCATGGGCCAGTTCCTGCTGAGCTCCGGTACCAAGGGCAAGCGCTTCCTGACCTCGCATGCGCGTGTGCTGATGCATCAGCCGTCCGGCGGCATCGGCGGCACCGCCACTGACGTGCGCATCAACGCCGAGCTGATCATGGACATGAAAAAGACCATGAGCGAGTTGACCGCCGAGCAGACTGGGCACACCGTCGAGGAAATCTACCGCGACAACGAGTACGACCACTGGTTCACCGCCCAAGAAGCGTTGGAGTACGGCTTTGTGGACAAGCTCGTTTCCACCCACGACACGATGAGCGCCACCAAGGGAGAGTGACCATGGCAAGCGAAGAAGCACAGTTTGTAGCCCGCGCCGAACGTCTGGCCGGACCGACCGGTGTGGTCGGCTTCCAGAGGGCTGCGGCGCGTGAGGCCGCGTTCGCACCGCAGAACCGTTACGTTCTGCCGCAGTTCGAGGAAAAGACCCCGTACGGATACAAGAGGCAGGATCCGTACACCCGCCTGTTCGAGGATCGCATCATCTTCATGGGCGTGCAGGTGGACGACACCTCCGCCGATGACATCATGGCCCAGCTGCTGGTTTTGGAAAGCCAGGATCCGAACCGTGACGTGATGATGTACATCAATTCGCCGGGCGGTTCCATGACGGCCATGACCGCCATCTACGACACCATGCAGTACATCAAGCCGGACGTGCAGACCGTATGCCTCGGCCAGGCCGCCTCGGCCGCGGCCATCCTGCTGGCCGCCGGCGCCAAAGGCAAACGTCTGATGCTGCCGAACGCCCGCGTGCTCATCCACCAGCCGGCCATCGACCAGGGCTTCGGCAAGGCCACGGAGATTGAAATCCAGGCCAAGGAGATGCTGCGTATGCGTGAATGGCTGGAGAACACGCTGGCCAAGCATACCGGTCGTGACATCGAGAAGATCCGCAAGGACATCGAAGTGGACACGTTCCTGACGGCCCAGGAGGCCAAGGAATACGGCATCGTTGACGAGGTGCTGGAACATCGCAGCTGAGCCTGCGGTGGAATGATATCTTCACAAATGCAATACCCCTGCCGGGTCGCGGCAGGGGTATTGTGTTTTCTAAACGGCAGATATGTGAAACGAAGAGGTTGCGAATGGGACGCGTGGTCAGCTACAACGATGCGGTGCCGAGATGCACGTTCTGCGGCAAGTCCGAGAGCCAGGTGCGCAAACTGGTCACCGGTTCGGGCGCGGCCATCTGCGACGAATGCATCGAATTGTGCGTGGACATCATTTCCGAGGAACGGGACAAGGACGCCCAGCTCAATATCCTGCAACTGCCCAAGCCGGCACAGATCAGCGCCTACCTCGACAATCACGTCATAGGCCAGGAGTCCGCCAAAAAGACACTTTCAGTGGCGGTGTACAACCATTACAAGCGCGTCAACATGGAAATGCGCGAGTCGTCGCGAATCGGCAAGGAACGGATGCATGGACATGACGATTCGTTCGAGGGCGTGCAAGTGGCGAAATCGAACATCCTGCTACTCGGGCCGACCGGCGTGGGTAAAACATATCTCGCGCAGACGCTGGCCCATGTGATGAACGTGCCGTTCGTCATAGCGGACGCCACCACGCTCACCGAGGCAGGATATGTGGGCGATGACGTCGAAACCGTGCTGCAGCGCCTCATCCAGGCTGCTGACGGGGATGTGGCGCGTGCGCAGCAGGGCATCGTATATATCGACGAAATCGACAAGATCGCCCGTAAAAGCGGCGAAAACACCTCCATCACGCGTGACGTGTCCGGCGAGGGCGTGCAGCAGGCGCTGCTCAAGATCCTTGAAGGCACCGTCGCCTCCGTGCCGGTGGAAGGGACCCGCAAGCATCGTGAAATGGAAACCGTGCAGATCGACACCCGCGACATACTGTTCATCTGCGGTGGCGCGTTCGTGGGACTCGCCGACATCGTGGCGCAACGGTTGGGCGCCAGGGAAAGCGGTTTCGGTGCGGTCTGGCATGACCATGAGGTTCCCAAGCGTGAGCTGCTTGCGCAGGTCTCCGCCGATGATCTGGCTGATTTCGGATTATTGCCGGAGTTCATCGGACGTCTGCCGGTAGTCAGCGTGCTTGAGGAACTTACCGAAGACGATTTGGCCCGAATCCTCGTCGAACCGGAAAACGCGCTGGTCAAGCAGTACCAGAAGCTATTCGCCGTCGATGGGGTGACATTGACCTTTACCGAAGGGGCGATACGGCAGATTGCGGCGACGTCGATTCGGCGGGGTACGGGCGCACGTGGATTGCGTTCGATTATTGAGAAGACGCTGGAGGACACCATGTTCCGTCTTCCCAGCATGGAAGGCGTCGAAGAGGTGGTCGTAGACGAAGCCGCAGTCACCGGATCGGGCACTCCGAAACTACTCAAGGTGTCGACGCAGAAAATTCCTCGTCTACGTGAGGCGTAAGGCCGAAAACTCCTGCGACACGCCGAGATTTTGCCTGGAGTTCATTTGGGTGTATCTTATTCGAGTTGCCGAAAACAAGACAACGTTGCGCGAGTAGCCCAGCGGATTAGAGCAGCTGACTACGGATCAGCAGGTCGCAGGTTCGAATCCTGTCTCGCGCACCAGCCACCAGTCATCAGGTGGCGCAAAGAAATAAGATGACGTTGCGCGAGTAGCCCAGCGGATTAGAGCAGCTGACTACGGATCAGCAGGTCGCAGGTTCGAATCCTGTCTCGCGCACATGAACCTCCTTCGCGAATGCGGAGGAGGCTTTCTTTATTTTCCATGGATTTTTGTGAAGCCTGCAATTGATTGCGCGCACAGCGGAGCGCAATATGCGGCATGGACGAACGCCAAGACCCTCCGATACACTTGATACTACGTTTTACGGATACTGCGGTCGAACGGGGACCGCAAGACAAGGAGCATGATGGCCACATCGAAGAGGGGAACCTGGGCAACAATCCGACGCATAGCCGCGTCCGACCGCATATCCGGTCTGATTATGCTCGGTTTCGCTCTTGCCGGCCTATTGCTCGCCAATCTGCCGTTCACCGCGCATGCGTTCGAACAGCTTGAGAACTTCCGTATAGCCATTCCACACACCAATATCGACATGGGATTGGGCCATTGGGTGCAGGATGGCCTGCTGACGGTGTTCTTCCTGACCGTAGGCCTGGAATTGAAGCAGGAACTCACCACGGGATCACTGTCCAATCCCAAAGCCGCGGCCGTGCCGATGCTGTGCGCGGTTGGCGGTATGCTTGCTCCGCCGGTACTGTTCATCGGCGTGATCTCATTGTTTGCGGCGGCAGGATCAGGGCAACTCGTCATCGCTTCAGGAACGTCGTTCTCCTTCGCACAGATGTCCAATGGCTGGGCGGTGCCCACAGCCACGGATATCGCGTTCTCATTGGCCGTATTGGCCCTGTTCGCCAAAGCGTTGCCGGGATCCATCCGCGCTTTTCTGATGACATTGGCCACAGTGGACGACCTGCTGGCCATCATCCTGATCGCGGTGTTCTTCTCATCGGTGAACGCATGGTACTGGTTCCTTGGCATAGCCGTATGCGCGGTCGTCTGGTACTTTCTGGTCCGCATGCGCAAGGTACCGTGGTTGGCCGTGGCCATCGTGGGCGTGCTGGCATGGGTCATGATGTTCGAAGCCGGCGTGCACCCCACTTTGGCCGGCGTGCTCGTGGGACTGCTCACGCCGGCCCATGAGCGTTTCGGTGAGAAGATACCGCGTGCGGAACGTTACGCCGACAAGCTGCAGCCGTTCTCCGCACTGCTGGCGTTGCCGATCTTCGCACTGTTCGCCACTGGTGTGCACTTCGAGTCGTTGACCTTGGCGCTGTTCGTCTCGCCGGTGGTCGTTGCCGTGATGGTGGCGCTCGTGGTCGGCAAACCTCTGGGCATCATGACCACCGCATGGCTGTCCACGCACGTGGGCGGTCTGAAGATGGCCAAGGGGCTGCGCGTGCGCGACATGTTCCCCGCCGCCTGCGCCTGCGGCATTGGTTTCACGGTGTCGTTTCTCATCGCGTCGCTGGCATATCAGGATGCCGAACTATCGGCTGAAGCCCGTTTCGGCGTCCTGGTGGGGTCCATGGTCGCAGCCGTGATCTCAGGTATTCTGCTGAGCCATCAATCCAAACGATTCGAACTGGAGGACGGTACGAAGCATAAGCACCATACCGGCGACGAAGATGCCATGAACGAAGTTGAGACGGTGCTGGAAGACGGTACCGTGGTGGTCAGCCAGATAATCGGCACCCACCAGGAACAGTAAAAGGGATTTCCATATGTTGAAAGGGCCACGCATTCCCATGCGTGGCCCTTTCAACATATCGTGCCATTGCGGCACGGCTGATTAATCTGATTGGTCTATTTCTTGACGGCAACCAGCAGACCAGTGCCGGTCGGCGTCAACGCAGTGACGAACCGTTCATCCGACTCCACTGTTTCCAGCAATTCGCGCATCGCGATGGATTTGGCATCACGATTGGCGGGATTCAGCACGCCGCCGGCCGATGTGGCCGAATCAAAGGCAAGTACATCGGTGAAGACAATCGCGGCATGCGGTTTCAGCAGGCGTGGAGCCTGCGCGAAAGCCGCCGCATAATTCTCCGGATCGCCGGCCACGACGATTAAATCGTAATTCTCGGCGTTCAGACGGGGCAGAAACACACCTGCGGACGCGTTCACGGCACGCAATGTGGTTTCGGTGTCATCGGACAGACGATTGAACAGTTTGCGAATCAGCGCGATGCCCTGCGTGGACGAATCGACGGCCGTAAGCTGGCCTGCATTGTCAAGACCGTTGATCAGCTGCATCGTCTCCACCACGGAACCGGTGCCGATGGCGATCACCGACGAGGCGTCCAACATTCGCACCAGCATGCGCAGCAATTCGGCCTGCGCCGCGGATCCTTGGGGAATGCCGGCTTCCTCGGCCGCGGTCCTGATCGCATTGAGTTCGGCAGACTGGCGTGAGAACGCATGATCCTCGACGTACTCCCACGATTTCGCGAGATTGGTATATGACGTCCTATCCATTTCAGCGCTCCTTGATTTGGGCGATCAGCTGCCAGATCTCCTCACCGACATCGATGCCACGCGGGCATTCACGCGTGCAGGCGCGCACCGACTGACACGCGGCGATGCCATCGGCGGAATCGATGGCATCCATACGTGCATCCGTCTGACTGTCGCGTGAATCATTGATGAAACGGGAGGCGGCGATAAGAGCCGCAGGGCCGATGAACGCCTCGCCGCCTGCATATACCGGACAGCTTCCCTCACAGGTGCCGCAGGCTATGCAGTTGCTCAGCAGCTCATACTTGGCGAGCTGCTGGGGATTCTGCAGATATTCGAATGCGTTGATCTTGCCGTCCGCGGTGGTGGCGAGTTCGCCACTGGCCTGCAGATACGGCTTGAGTTTCCTGATTTGGTCAAGCATCTGGTCGATATCGGCGATCAGATCACGCTGCACGGGGAAACCGGGCAGCGGTGCGAGCTCGATGACACCCAAATCGTCGGCATCCTGCGTTTGCGCGGGTTGAACGTCTTCGCCCGTATGACGGAAGCCGTCCTCATCCACCTGTGCGTCGGACGGCTGCTTTGCCCAAGCCTTCACCGTGGCGGTGCACAGAAGCGTAGGCGTGCCGTTGATGGACACGGCATCGGAACCGCACATGCCATGACCGCACGAATAACGGAAGGCAAGCGTCGGATCGATGGTGCGCTTGACTTTGAGCAGGCAGTCAAGCACGGTGTCCTCCGGACGCGCCGGCACCACGTAATCCTGCACCCACTGCTTGCCTCGCGGACGCCTGCGCGCGGATCCGGAATCGCCGAAGGGAGAGCTCTTCCTAGCGAACGGCGAGCCGCCTCGTTCACGGCCGCGTTCGGGACGCGGCGTGAACCTGTTCACCCGCAACGTCACCGTTTCCATGCCGTTCTCCATGCCGCTCATATACCTGCCTTTCGATAAAAAACCGTCAACCAGTCTGCCATACGCCGTGCCCAGGGTGTCAGTATTCACGGGCCTTTGGCGGCATGTCCACGATGTGCACCGGCTGCCAGGAGACCTGGCAGGAAACATCCGTCATGGAATGGGCCAGGAAATGCTCGTCGTCACGCTCCGGGAAATCAAGACGCTTCAACGATCCACGGGATTCGTGACGCGCATCGGAGGCGGCGAGCACGGCCTTGCCGAGCTCCAACAGATGGCGCACCTCCCAGATGGCGGTGATTTCCTGATTGAACGTGGGGGAGTCGGAATGCGCATGCAGCGCCTCGGCACGCGGCGTGAGCGTATCGTCCAGCGTAGCCAACGCCTGTTCGATGCTGTTCCGGTCGCAACGCACCGCGACCGCCTGCTCCATGACGGATCCCAAATCGGCCATCAGCTGGTACGGATTGTCCGACGACGCATCGTCGTCATCGGACGGCCGCGTCAACAGTTCCTTGACCTGCGCGGAACGCTTGTCGGCAGCCTGCGACACCGCGTCGATAGATGCTTCGTCGGCAGGCTCGGCCATCGGATCGTTCACTGGATTATCGACGACACGTTCAGCCATCGCCTTGCCCGAACGGGTGCCGAAGAGGCAGGCGTCCAACAGCGAGTTGCCGCCCAGACGATTCGCGCCATGCACCGACACGCAGGAGCATTCGCCAGCGGCGAACAGACCGTCCACGACGGCGCGTTCGCCATCGACCCAACGGTAGACTTCGCCGTCGGTGGTGATGGGGATGCCGCCCATGGTGTAATGCGCGGTGGGTTTGACCGGCACATAGTCGCGGGTCGGATCGAGATCGGCATACTGTTCGATGGTCTCCACCACCTGCGGCAGCACCTCATGCATATGATCCGCATCGATGCCGGTCATATCCAGCCAGACACAATCCTTCGGCCCATCCGGATTCTTCGGATCGGCGATTCCTCGTCCGGCGTCGATTTCAGCCATGATGGAACGGCTCACCACATCACGCGCGGCAAGATCGGCATGCCCCGGCGCGTAATGTTCCATGAACGCCTCGCCATCGGAGTCGCGCAGCACGCCGCCTTCCGCACGTGCCGCCTCAGACAGCAGAATGCCGGTATGGGCGAGACCGGTCGGATGGAACTGCACGAACTCGCTATCCTCAAGCTGAAGGCCGGCGGACAATGTCAACGCCATGCCGTCACCGGTCAGATCCCACGAATTCGACGTGGTATGGAACAGACGGCCGGCACCGCCAGTGGCCATCAGCACATTGCGTGCGTGGATGGCATGCGTCTCGCCCTTGTGCGTGTCGAACGCCACCACGCCCTCGACCTTGCCGTGGTCTTCGGAAACCACCAGATCGGTCACATACCATTCCTCGGCGAACTCAACGCCCTCGGCCACGCACTGCTGCCATAGCGAGAACAGAATCTGATGCCCGATGCGGTCGGCCGCATAAGCGGCGCGGCGGACCGGTTCCTTGCCGAAATCCTTGGTATGGCCTCCGAAACGGCGCTGCGCGATATGGCCGTCATCGGTACGCGAGAACGCGACGCCGGCATGCTCCAGCGCGATCACAGTGGCAGGAGCCTGTTCGGCAAGCAGCTTCGCCGCATCCTGGTCGACAAGCCAGTCGCCGCCTTTGACTGTGTCATAGTAATGCCAATGCCAATCGTCTTTCTCCACGTTGCCAAGGCTGGCCGCAATGCCGCCTTCCGCGGAGCCGGTGTGCGAACGCAGCGGCTGCAGTTTGGATATCACCAGGACGTTCGGTTCGATGCCGTCCGCCCGCATCTGGCGCATCCGCTCGCTACGGAGCATTCCCAACGCTGCGGACAGGCCGGCCGCGCCTGCGCCGACGATCACTGCATCATACATATCTTCAACATGCTTCGGACTCATACCACCGATTCTCGCACAAGGTGTGACCTCGCACGTTCGACGCGGCTGAGGTGGAGGTGCCGGGCCTGCTATCGCTGCTCGGCGATGATCCATCCGGACCGCATGCTGATGCGGCCTTCAAGCTCCAAGGAGCCCAGTTCGCGCATGATTCGCGAGACGGGATATTCTCCCGGATGCGTCTTGTCCATTAGATCGAGCAGATCGTCGGCGGAGACGTGGCCGTTTGCTTCGGCGCAAGTTTTAATGGCGGCGAGTATGGCATCGTCGGATTCGTCTGTCGATTCCTGCGGATGTTCGGTGTCATCCGGCAGGTCGACATGTTGCGGGCGATGCGCGCTATGGCATAGTTCGTCGATCTCCGCCAGTGAGCAGATGATGGTGGCTCTGCCGTCTTGGATAAGGCGATTGCAGCCGGTGTTATGCGGCATGGTGATGTCTCCCGGCACGGCGAACAGATTGCGGTTGAGTTCGTTCGCCCAGCCTGCGGTGTTGAGCGCGCCGGAACGCGCACGTGCCTGCGCCACGATCAGAGTGGATGACAATGCCGCGATCAGACGGTTGCGCAGCAGGAACCGTCTTGCCTCCGGCACGGTTCCGGGGCACAGTTCGGAAATCAAAGCGCCCGAATGGCTTTCGATCTGCTCGAACAGGTTCTGGTTGCTTTTCGGACCGATATGGTTCAGTCCGCCAGCGAATACGGCGACGGTGCGTCCCGCCAGAGCGGCGCTCATTTCGTCCATGGCTTTGACCGCGCCCCAATGCGCCGCGGCGTCGGTGCCCAGCGCGCCGCCGGATACCACCAGATGTCCGGCACGCGCCATCCGAAGGGCCAATTCGTGGGCGCTTTGCCTACCGTAGTCGCTTACGCCCCGTGAGCCGACGATACCCACCGGCTCGGGGCATGACACCAGCGCCTTCGGATCGCCTTTGCCCCATAGGCAGAGCGGGGAGGCCCAGTCGGTGCGCAGTGAAAGGTCGTTCAGTTGGCTGGGCCAACAGGGGTGATGCGGGGCGATGATCCACTGCGTGCCGTCTGCTGTGAACCAGTCTCGCAATGCGTCCGGATCCTTGCTGGGCAACGATGCCAGACGTTGCTGCCATGACACCAGCGAGCCATGGAACGAAGCCATTCCGCGGGCGTTGATGGTGCGTCCCCAACGAGTGACGCCGTTGATGAACGCCGCATCCAATGACGTGCAGGCCGCGGCCGTCACGTTTTCGTGATTGCCAGGGCCGCTGTCAGCGATCAGCTGTAGCGCGCTTGCCGCGGAGCCGGTGCCTTTGACCAGCGCGTACATCATCGCGTCGGCGCTGTCCAGGCAGAAGGTGAGCACCGCGCGGGCCAGGGTCTCGTCGTCGATCGTCACCATCATGCCAGCCTCGTTCTCATGGATATTCCCTGCATCATTTCCTCAGGTCCTGGGGAAGTCTTTCCCGCCAGATCGGATAATGTCCACGCAAGCCGCATGGCACGGTCGGCGCCACGCAGGCTCAGCCGCTCGCTCGCCAAGGCGCGGTTGACCAATTCGATGGCCTTGGGGGAGGTGTTGGCTCTCAGCCAGGTGCCGGTAGCCTGCGCGTTGCAGCACCAGCCGAATTCGCGGAACCGTTCCTGCGCCATCTGCCGGGCAACGATGACACGCAGACGTATGGCATGGCTCGAATCGCCGGAGGGAGCGTTCCCCGGACTTATCCGCTCCACCGGAGGCACCTCGATCTGGATGTCGATACGGTCGAGGATCGGTCCGGAAAGCCGGCTGAAATACTTGACGCGGTCCTTTTCCCGGCAGGTGCAGCGCTCGCCGTTGCCGTACGCGTAGCCGCACGGGCAGGGATTCGCCGCCATAATCAGTTGGAAGCGAGCCGGATAGTATGTGGTGCCTTTCGCTCTGGAAATCGCGACATATCCGGATTCCAAAGGTTCGCGCAGCGTCTGCAGCGTACGCGTCGAGAACTCCGGAGCCTCGTCCATGAACAGGATGCCGCGATGCGCGCGGGTGATGGCTCCGGGCTGGGCCAATCCCGCGCCTCCACCCACCAGCGCGGCGGTCGACGCGGTATGGTGGGGCGCCTCGAACGGTGGAACGTCGCTGATTCCGTATCCGGGAAGCGTGCCGCATAACGAACGAATCGAGGCCACTTCAAGCTGTTCCGTCTCGTTCAAAGGACTCATGATGCCGGGAATGCGCGAAGCGAGCATGGTCTTGCCTGTGCCGGGCGGACCGGTCATCATCAGATGATGGCCTCCGGCGGCAGCCACCTCCAACGCCCATTTGGCCGCTTGCTGGCCCATCACTTCGCTCATGTCGCCGGGCGGAGGGCACATGCCCGTGGCGCCGACATCGGCGTTCACGGCATGCGTGGCTTCGGGAATCCGGTAGTCCGCATCGCCTCCCATCAGTTCGATGAGCTCTCCGACATGCCTCACGCCGATCGCCTTGACATCCGGAACGAGACGGGCCTCATCAAGGTTGGCGTAAGGCACGATGATTGTTGCGATTCCCTGCTCCCGCGCATGCAGCATGATGGGCAGCAGTCCGTTGATGGGCAATACGGTGCCGTCAAGATTCACCTCGCCAAGCACGATGGTGCCGGCCAGACAGTCATGGGCGATTGCGCCGGCCGCGCTGAGCACGCTGGCCGCGATGGCCAGATCATGCGAAGAGCCTTTCTTCGGCATGGACGCTGGGGAGAGATTGACCGTGACACGGGTTTCCGGCCATTTGAAACCACTTGCCTGGCATGCCGACTTGACCCGTTCGCGCGCCTCGGACAATGAGGTGTCGGGCAGGCCGATGATGGAGAAATAGGGAAGTCCAGGGGATACGAACGCTTGAATCTGGACGATGAAGGCTTTCAAACCGATCAGTCCTACGGAAAGGGCGCTGCCGATGGCCATCAGAACGCTCCCTCGATATGATGCAGCAAAGGTCTGTCTCCCTGCACCACGACGGTGACGACGTCAAAACGCACGCCACTGTTCGGCATGCGGTGCTCCGGCGCCGTCAGCCATTGCACGGCGGCATGGCGCAGATTGATTTGCTTGGAAGCGGTCACCGCCTCCTGAGGGGTGCCGTAGCGCATCGTACGTCTGGTTTTGACCTCGACGAAAACGATCTGGCCCATCGGATTGCGCGACACGACGTCGAGTTCGCCGTATCGGCAATGCCAGTTGCGGTCGAGCGTCCGCCACCCTTGGCTTTCCAACCATGCGGCGGCGTACTGTTCTCCCAGCTCGCCAATCTGTCGGGAACGCAGCGTGCTGTCATGCAGACGCCGCGCTAGGGAATCGAGAATCTGCTCCGGCGGCTGCGTTGGGGCCGGAACATCATGTGATGATGAATGGTTCATGGCCCTAGTCCAACAGACAGAAGCCACGCATGACAAGGCCGATAGGCTAATGTGGATAACTTACGTATCTCGGGCGTGTCGTGGATAGTCGGTGGATGAGTCGACGCTATCCACACCTATCCACAACACGATCCAAGGCCTCTGTGCGAAAAGAGTGACCGATGAACCGTCAACGACGGGTCAAAGCGGTCAATTCGTCGAGATTGAGTTCGAAGCTCACGCCTCGTTCCTCATGATTCGGCTGATACTGGGTGCTTTCCATCGCATGGCGGACGAACTCGCCGGCGATGTTCGCGGCCTCGGCCAGAGGACGGCCAGCCATCACCGCGCCGCACAGCGCCGACGCGAACGCGTCGCCGGTGCCGTGGGTCATGAACGGCAGCTTGGCATGCGCCAGCTCCTGTTTTCCGGCGACGCCCGTCGAAGCTGACGCCACATAGTTGCGAATCATGCCATCCCCTCGATCGATGCCCTTAAGCACCACGTTCTTCGCGCCGGCGGCAAGCAACGCCCCAAGAATCTCATCCACCTGCGCGTCGTCGATATCCTGGCCTGGATAGTCACGGCCCGTCAAAATGGATGCCTCGGTAAGATTCGGCATCAGCGCATCCGCGCCATCCACCAGCGTGCCCATCGCCCGACACAGCTCAGGAGTGTACGTGGCGTAGATTTCTCCGCCGTCGCCCATCACCGGATCCACCAACCGCAAGGCATGCGGATACTCCGCGTATAGGCGTTTGATGATTGCGACCTGGTCCGCGGAACCAAGAAAACCGGAATAGACGCCATCCAAATCGACGTTCTCCTGACGCCATGCGTCCAGATAACCGTCCAGAATCTCGGTCGTATCGTGGAACGTGAATACCTCGTAGCGCGTGTGCGCGGAAAACAGCGCCGTCGGCACCGGACAAACGTCGCAGCCGGCCGCCGACAGAATCGGAATGGCCGCCGTCAGCGAACACTTGCCATAACCGCACATGTCATGCACCGCGGCGACGCGCGGAATATACCGCGGATCACGGTCGTACAGAATCTCATCGCTCATATCGGAACCTCTCTTGCGATTTGCCTGCCCATGACTTTAGCCGTTCCCCTGACCTGACGCGCATCCGTTCCTCACGGTGGGTCACCGGCATGTGGGACTTCGGCGTGTCGAATGGTTCCGAATGGTTTTTTCAACGGTTGGGGGAGTGGGGAAAGCCAATGATTCCAACGGTTTATAAGGGGATATAGGCAAGTGCGATAACGTTCGGCTTGCGTTGCGCTCGCCGGCCGGTTTATTGTCGCTACCAACACCTGGCCAAGCGCCCTACACGGCAGGGCGGGTGGCCAACCAAGACGAGAACAACGAACCCTTATCCAAGGAGAGCGCATCATGGCAAACAAGAACTATCGTTTCGAAACCCTGCAGCTGCACGTCGGCCAGGAGCAGGCCGACCCGGCCACCGACTCCC
>OLNQ01000862.1_pt1 | contig 31074 bp, 28 predicted proteins | sample 1672821 | NCBI WGS metagenome assembly OLNQ01 (sample SAMEA3136727, study PRJEB25190) | human gut metagenome | biome: human gut; feature: human-associated habitat; material: faeces | place: Austria | collected 2013 | reverse complement strand
ACGCGCCCCGGCCGCGGGGCAAACCTGCGGTGTTTTTCATAGATTAGAGACCATGAAAAACGTGGCTGTTTGTTGCACTTCGATTTGGAATGTACAGTTGGACTCTACAGCACTAAATTTATACATCTTTTATGAGATTTTCTTGCATATATGGAAAACATTATTTAACTTTGCGTCAAATTAATAAATCATAGCGTGTGCCACAAGGATTCAAATAACTTAAGTATGTGTTATCCCACCTTATTTAATAAAGGTATAGGCGAGTTGCAAGAAAACAAAAGTTTCTATGTAACTTGTCATATTTGGTCAATTCAAATATTTCGCTAACACACACAGGCGCACCGTCGCTAAATCTTATAGGCTTTTTAATGTACGCACGCGAGGAAACATGCGCAAAACTCATATAAATAAAGGATTTACTGGAAATTCCTCTACTCCATTTACCATACTTATTAGCAAAATTCGAGCACCTGATATAAACTGGGGTTTAGTCCATATTTTCTAATAAGAAAATAGAATTTATTATCAAAAAGTTTATTTATCAAAAAAGAAAAAAATGAAAAAAACATTATTATTCATCCTCACATTGCTCCTATTGGTAATCCCAATACAGACGATGGCATATACAGTAGGAGAAACGATTTGGCACGAAGACTTTGCATACAGAGTGTTAGACATAACTAAATTCAATGTGTCCTTCATTGGGGTAAGAGACACTAAGTCGGGAGCTATCAATGTTCCGGAGCAATTTAACGATGGTAAAGGTACTATTTTTCATGTTACAGAAATTGGTGGCGGTGGAGCCAAATGTAAAAATATTACTGCAGTAACACTGCCAGAAACTATTGAAAAATTGGGAGATGCTTGTTTTGGAGATGCCAATATAGCAGAACTTACCATTCCGAAAAATGTAAAAACCATTGTACATTCAGCTTTTTACAATATCGGTACAAAGCCTAAGATAACAGTAACTTCAGGTAATCAACACTTTGCATCCGATGCTAATGGCTGTCTCTACTCCAAGGATATGAAAGAACTTTATTCAGTACCATCAGCTCTAAATCCCGCTGGAGGAACTTATAACGTGAATGAAAGTGTAGAAAACATTTATTATAGTGCTTTTCATCAAGTTGCTGGACTTAGGAAACTGGTGCTTCCGAAAGACTTGAAATATATAGAAATAGGCTTCCCCACCATCACACCAACTGACGATTTGGAAGAGTTTGAATTGCCCACAGGTGGCAATAGCAACTACAAGGTTATAAATGGTGTTCTCTGCAAAGACACTGAATTACTGGCTTATCCTCGTGCAAAAACTGACAAGGACTATAAGGTGCCCGATGGCATCACATCTATTGCAGCTCGTGCCATAGACAAATGTAAGTTTATGGAAACGATAGACTTAAACAAAGTTACCAAACTCAACAACACATCTATCTATGGTGCGCTAAAACTTAAAACCATTACGCTGCCTAAAGACTTAGAAAAAGACAATGTAGTGGGTGCCATAGCCAGCTGTGAATACATCGAAGAATACAAAGCTCCTGCGGGAGGCTGTGTTAATTTTGATGTAACTGACGGTATTGTTTATTCAAAAGATAAATCAGTACTCTATTTCTTCCCGCCCCAAAAAAGCGTGTCTAATGGAAAATACACCGTTACTTCATCGGTAAAAACGATAGCAAAATATGCTTTTGCAGGTTGTAGTACGATAACTGAACTCACTATACCTACCAATGTGGAAAAGTTAGAAGAAAGCGCATTCAACAATGTATACAACATGACGAAACTCTCTTTTGACGAAATGTCTAAGGTTACAACTATCGACAAGTCTGCATTCGGCTGGTGTCAAAAATTACAACAAGCGACCTTGCCTTCTTCTCTCACCGAGATTGGCAATATTTTCACTTCATGCGAGAAATTAGAAATCATCAACATTCCTAACAATTCAAAACTGAAAACTATTAAGAAAGATGCTTTCAAAACTAATAAAAAGTTGAAAGAATTTAACTTCAAAGGGAGTTGTGATTTAGAGAAAATAGAGGAGTCTGCATTCTATGGACTTATCGAATTAGAGAAAATAGTATTTCCAAAAACTGTATCTACCATTGAAAAGAACGCTTTTGCAGGGTGTTCAAAGCTGAAAACAGCAGAATTTGCTGCCGATGCAGTCATCACAACCATCGGACAAGGAGCTTTTGCCGATTGCGGTCTTACTTCTATTAGCATTCCGAAAAGTGTAACCAAACTGGACCGTGAGGCTTTCCGAAACTGTAAAGCACTAACTGTTGTCAACGTATCGGAAAACTTGACTGACATTAGTCCAGAGGCATTTAAATATTGTGAGAACCTTGTTGATATTAATGTAGACAAGAAAAATACAAAATATTCAAGTGTAGACGGTTATTTGCTTACAAAGGACAAAGAGACTCTCGTGCTCTTCCCTCATGGCAAGGCGCACGCCAAATTCACACTTCTTCCTCCTTCCATCACTAAAATTGGCGACTATGCATTCTTTGAATGTGAGAAGCTGACGAGCGTAATGATACCAAACAAGGTTACATCCATAGGTGTACGTGCATTCAGCCTCTGCAAGAATTTGAAAGACATCGCTTTCCTCTGCGATGCACCTATTCCTGAAACCAACATCAACCAAATAGAAAATCACAAGAGTTTCGATGATGGCACAGCTGGTACAACGAACATGCCTTCCAATATTACCATCTATGTGCGTAAGGATTTGAAAGCACAGTATGAGGCTATTCCTTTCTATCAGAAATTTAAAAGCATTCAGCCTTCTTTCATTGAGAACGGTAACGAATACTTGCAAGTATCGCCCACTGTGGTAGATTTGCTTTCGGCAAAGAGCGAGAACCACACGTTTGTTGTACCTGAGAAGACTATCACAAACGGCAATCTTGAAGTTGCACTGATTGGTGATTATGCTTTCCAAACTGCAAGCAGCAAAATTAAGGAAGTTGTTATAAAGAACAATATCGAGTATATAGGTGCGAAAGCATTCATGACCAATATCATCAACAACAGCAGTACCATTGAGAATGTGTTCTTCATCAGCAAAAGACCAAGCAAGAAGATGCTTAGCACGACTCGCTTCGAACTCGATGAGACGGGCACTAACTACAAGGAATTTGCAAGCATCACAAAAATCTATGTGAAGAAATCGGTTGCAGAAAAATACAAGGAAGAATGGAAGAAACAGATGTGGGACACCGCAACCGGTACGATGAAAGACAGTCCTGATGATTATCAGTTCTACAAACAGATAGACTATAAAATCAAGGGGACACCTGCACTGACCAACAAGCTTTATTCTACTTTCTCTCGCGAATTTGCTGTTGATTTCGGTGATGTTGATGATAATAATACTCGTCTTTTCTGGGACGCAGCAAAGAACTGCCCTAAAGTAATTGCATTCACATCGGGTGAGAAGATTGGCAACAGCGTAATCCGTATGAAGAGTATCAACCTCGGTAACGACATTGCAAAGGACGGTCTTTATGTTCCAGCCAATACAGGTGTAGTACTTAAAGCCATCGATGGTTCATTGCCAAACGATTTCTATTATCGCATTGGCGAAGACGACTTATGGAGTTATACGGGAAGCAACATCGTAAAGCCTGTAACGGTAGACGCTAAGGATATAACAGATACCGAAGACGGCAACACCAACTTCTACATTTCTAACGGCAAGGCGTTTCGTGTATCACAGGCACAACAGTTCAAGGCTCAAAATAAGCTTACCATTGGCGTACACAAGGCTTATATTAACATCAACGTACCTGCTGGTGCCAAACTATCTCTCGTGTTCGACGATGGAGAAATAACTAGCATTGAAAATATCAGCACTGCAGAGAATACGACTTCAGCAAACGATGACGCCTACTACAATCTCAATGGTCAGAGGATTCAGAAACCAACCAAGGGCATATATATTCACAAAGGTAAAAAAGTAATAGTAAAATGAAAGTAACATATAAGAAATCATACGATGTTCCTGTAATAGAATTAATATCAACAAATATTTCTTCTGTAATGTATGAGACCTCTATTCCACAAGGTGGAGATGGAGAAGAAGGAGGCGAAGCTGATGCCAAACCTGGTTTCTTCGACGAAGATGATGAGTCGGGAGAAACGAACTTCAATCTTTGGGAAGATTAAAACAATATCTAAAGCCTTGCCCCACCGTTAATACTGTGGGGCATGGTATTTTATTTAACGAGGTGCCATCACTCAAATTAGTACTATCTGTAATTCTCATAACAGTACATTAAATATGCAAAACAGATTAATGCATTGCCTTTTTTACCGATTTAAATATTTTATTTGTACATTTGCAATATATAAAAATAAATTGTGATGAAGTACCTACAAATAACATTTAAGGTTAGTCCGGACACCGAATTAGTGCGCGAACTCTTGGTAGCAATGGCAGGTGAAGCAGGTTGCGACTCGTTCTCTGAGGAAGAAGATATGGTAAAAGGGTATTGTCTTGAAGATGTTTTCGACGAACAAACATTGAAAGAAGGCATTTCCAACTTTATTCTACCCGATACAAAAATAGAATATAAGGTAGAAAAAGCCGAAGATAAGAATTGGAACGAAGAATGGGAAAAGGCAGGATTTGCTCCTATTATCATCAACGAAAGCTGCGTTATTTGTAGTGTAAAGGAGGAAAATCCGCAGGCATTGATAGAGAATGCAGAAGGCAATAGCCCTTTAATTATAAGGATAGACCCTAAGCAGGCTTTTGGCTCGGGCACACACGAAACCACACAAATGATTGTTGCACAATTGTTGGGTATGGATTTAAAAGGGAAAAACGTATTGGACTGTGGCTGTGGCACGGGAATCTTGTCGATAGTAGCAGGCAAATGCGGTGCAAGAAAGGTTTGCGGATACGACATTGATGAATGGAGTGTGAGGAACACGATAGAAAACGCAGCAACCAACAATGTTGTCCTTGAAGTAAAAGAAGGTAACAGACAGGTTATTAGCGACTTCAACGAGAAGTTCGATGTTGTTATTGCGAATATAAACCGCAACATATTGCTTGCCGATATGCCTGCTTTTGTAGAAGCAATGAAGCCCCAAGCAACCTTAATTCTAAGTGGTTTCTACAAAGAAGACGTTGCTTTGTTGGAAGAAAAAGCTGTTAGTCTTGGACTGAAAAAGAGTCAATGCCAAGCGAATCGCTCGTGGACATGTTTGACATTTCATCGGAATTAGGTTCGGGAATGAGCAGTTGGGTCAGGTTATAGTAAGACCCATTAAAGATATTAAGGTCTACATAGCCTTTTATGCCAGGCAGTTTTCCTGCATCGGTATGTTGCCAAAAGAGCCATTTGCCAGGGTATTCCATCTTGCCTACATAGTAGTGGGCAATCCAGTAAGGATAGTCGTCGAAGCGAGAATCGGACAAATATTGGTCTTTAAATTTATAATAGGTGTAAATAATGGGCTTTACATGGAACTTATCTTCTATGATATGCAACCATGTAAGAACGTTTTGCTGAAACTCTTCCGTACTGATGTCGGTAGGTTTTGTCTCTATATCCAGCACAGGAGGCAAGTCGCCTGGTTCTAAAGGCGTCATAGCCAAATAGAAATAAGCCTGACGACGGGGCGAAGATTTGTTACTCCAGAAATGATAAGCACCACGAATAAGTCCTGCTTCCTTTGCATTAGCGAAGTTGGCACGGAAGTTTCTGTCTACGTGGCTGTCGCCTTCAGTAGATTTCATAAAGACAAATCGCAAAGGCGACTGCTCTATGAGCGCATTGCGAAGTCGTCCCCAATTCACATTACCTTGGTGGTGGCTAATATCTATGCCGTGTATTTCGTAGCCATCGGGATACTCGGGGTCGCCATAAATGGCTCGCCAGCGAAATCCTGACGGAGCAACCAAAAACAAATAAAGCAAAAAACAATAAATAAAGGCAATGGATATGCCTCCAATCCACCATACCCTTTTGGGCATTTCACGCAATTTTGTGCGAAATTGGTTGATTGTCTTGAACATATCCATTGCCTTATCTTAATGCCATCGTTTCTTGTTTAAAAAACGAAAACGTCCTTGCCTTGTTCCAATGCCAATGTTCGCGTTGTTTGGTCGCAAACATCTGACGGTCCCCAATACTGAACAGGACCAGGGTAAATGTAGCTTGTTTCCTTAGCCCACTTACTGCGCAACTTCACAAATTCCTTGAAAGGTGCCCCATCAAGTTCCACCAATGCTTTGCGAATAACAGGCTTCAATTCGCCATTACGGCGTTCGATGTTCATCATCATCGTAATAGGCACACCGCCAGCAATCCAGTCTTCTGCTTTTTCGGTTGTGTTTTTAATGATTGCCATATAGCCCGTTTTTCCGTTAGCAATAAGCTGAACCGCTGAAGTTCCGAGCGAATAGCAATAGTCTGCATCGAAGTTTGACGGAGCAGCACAACGACCTTCATAGCCCAAGAAGTGGTGCAATGTTGCAAAGGTGCCATTGTATTTGCCTTGTTTAGCCCACTTGTTCAACTTCATTGCCACCATATCAGAGATGAGTCTCTCGGTTTCTATGAGCGACACTTGTACGTTTCCGTGTGGGTCTCTATCAAGCGACAATTGGCGCGCAACACCTTCTGGGAGAGTTTCGAATGTAGCTTTGTTTCCTTCTGACAGATGTTCAATGATGTAAGTTCGCTGTGCATCAATGTCAAGGTCTTTATAATCGTTACCGTGTTCTGCCAACAAATCGTTCAGTTCTTCAATGAGTCTGCCGATTGAAGGAATAAACTCGATAAGTCCTTCAGGTATCAACACCACGCCATAGTTGCGTCCGTCATGGGCACGACGCGCTACCACCGTTGCAATATCTTCTACTATATCGTTCAATGACAAATCCTTTGCCTCTATTTCCTCTGAAATCAAGCATATATTGGGTTGCGTTTGCAAAGCACATTCAAGCGCAATGTGTGAGGCAGAACGTCCCATCAACTTAATGAAGTGCCAGTACTTACGTGCTGAATTGCAGTCGCGTGCGATATTGCCAATCAGTTCAGAATAAGTCTTGGTAGCTGTATCGAAGCCAAACGATGTTTCTATTTGGTCGTTCTTCAAGTCGCCATCAATCGTTTTTGGACAACCAATAACTTGTACTCCATAGTTCTTGGCTGCATAATACTCTGCGAGTACACAGGCATTCGTATTTGAGTCATCGCCACCTACTATGACAAGTGCCTTTATATCGAGCTCTCGAATTATCTCCAATCCTTTCTCAAATTGCTCTTCTTTCTCCAATTTGGTGCGACCAGAACCTATCAAATCGAAACCACCTGTATTTCTATACTTGTTCATAAGTACGTCGGTAATCTCAATATAGTTGTGGTCTACCAAGCCACCAGGACCCATAAGGAAACCAAACAGACGATTTTCAGGGTTTAATTTCTTCAGTTCATCGTACAAACCAGAAATCACATTGTGTCCGCCTGGAGCCTGTCCGCCTGATAAAATCACTCCGACATTTATTCTAAAAGATTCTTGTTTCTCAGCTGGTACGAATTCAACAAGAGGCATACCATACGTATTTGGAAATAATTTCTTTATCTCTTCGTGGTTATCTACACTTTGGGTAGGTTCTCCTTCTTTAATCTTTACAGCACCTTTAAGAGCCTTTGGTAGTTTTGGCTGATAGCTTGCTCGTTCCTTTTGTAAAGCACTTGTTTCCATACTCTAATTCTTTTTAAACGTTATTTTTGAAACAATCTATATTATAGATGCAAAAGTAATCTTTTAAAATGACAATTGGGAACAAATAATGGTAAAATAAACAAATAACGCTAATTTTCTTGATACATATTTGTTTTTGCTATTTTTTTATATTATCTTTGAATCATCAAAGTGAGTTTACGGAAAGATAATTCTACAAAAAAATGGGAAATAAAAGAAATCTAAAGCGCACAATAAACTATATTTGTGGCGATTTATTTACAGAAGTCATAGCTGCATCTCTCTATGGTGACAATGTGAACAAAGAAAATATAGAAGCCCTTTTGACTTCTATTGTTCTTTTGCGCAATAATTACGTAGGTCGCATTTCACACGTTGAACCAGGAATGAAAGCAAAAGACTATTTCAAAGATTTGAGAGAGAAGTTCGACGCAGAAGCAAATGAAATAATTGACCAAATCTGCAACTTAGTATAATATGCTGAAAAAACTTGCTTCATGGCTTCTTTACAAGCGTATGAAATGGAAAAAGGAAGTAACTGTCGACTTCCCCGACAAGTTTATTATATGCCTTGCTCCACACACTAGCAACTGGGACTTCCTTATCGGACTGCTTTACAGCAGGGCTGAAGGCATAAAGAGCAACTTCTTAATGAAGAAAGAGTGGTTCTTTTGGCCTTTGGGAATATTGTTTAAAAGAATGGGAGGCATACCTGTCTTCAGAAGCAAGCACACCAGTATGACCGACCATTTAGCTGAACATGCGGTAAAAGCAAAATCTTTTGGATTGTGTATTACTCCTGAAGGGACACGCTCATTAAATCCCGAATGGAAGAAAGGCTTTTATTATATAGCATTAAAAGCTAATATTCCTATCCATCTTTATGGGTTGGACTACAAACAAAAGGCCATTGTATGTAACCAATCTATTGTGCCAAGTGGAGATATTGAGGAGGATATGAAAACTATCAAACTGTATTTTAAAGACTTCAAAGGCAAACACCCAGAGTTGTTTACCATAGGAGAAATGAAAGAATGATGAAGAAACTTTTGACTCTCATACTGTGTACCACATTTGTTTGGAACGGATTTGCCCAAACAAATAAAACAGTATGGGGGAAGTCTGAATACAAAGGAAAGCCATGGGTACAGAACGTTTCTCGCCCAAACACTATAACAGACGGATTGAATGGCAGACATTTTTCAATTTGGTCATCGCATGGTCGTTATTACGATGCAAATAAAGGCGTTTGGAAATGGCAACGCCCTAATCTTTTCGGAACCACAGAAGACTTATACACGCAAACCATTGTAATTCCCTACCTTTTCCCAATGTTGGAGAATGCAGGTGCTATTGTTGTTTCACCTCGTGAGCGCGATTGGCAGAAACAAGAAGTTATAGTGGATAACGACAACCCAAGAGCAAATGCCAAAGCTACTTATCAAGAAGTAAACAATAAAAAGAAATGGAAAGATGCTATTGGTTCAGGCTTCGCATTTCATCAAGGGACATACGCAGACAGCGAAAATCCATTTGTAGCAGGTTCTGTCCGACAAATAAAATCAAGGAAACGAAGCAGCAAACTTAGTCATATTTCCTATCAACCCATTATTCCCGAAGACGGAAACTATGCTGTTTATGTAAGCTACAAGACTGTAAAGAAGAGCATAGACGACGCTGAATATATTGTTTTTCATAAAGGGCAAGAAACTCGTTTCCACGTAAATCAACAAATGGGAGGCGGCACTTGGGTATATCTCGGTACGTTTGCATTCGACAAAGGTTGCAATATCTACAACCGTGTAGTACTAACCAACCGCAGCAAGCGCAGAGGTTTTGTTACCGCAGACGCAGTTCGCTTTGGTGGCGGTATGGGAAACATTGTTCGAGGAGGACAAGCCAGTGGCTTACCCCGCACACTTGAGGGCGCAAGATACTACACACAATGGGCTGGTGCACCTCGCTATGTAGTCAGTAAAAGCAACGGAACAAACGATTACAACGACGATATAAACACACGTTCGCTTTATACAAACTGGCTTGCGGGCGGTTCTTCCTACATTCCTAACAAGGAAGGACTGAAGGTTCCAATAGAATTGACGTTAGGCGTGCATAGCGATGCTGGCGTGAAAGCTGACGGAACTACGGTTGGAACATTGTCTATTTGTACTACACAACAGGGAAATCCTACATTGGGAACAGGACTTTCACGCAATGCTTCTCAAGTTTTTGCCAACCAACTCGTAACAAACGCAAAGCGAGACATCGAAGGTACATTCAAGAAAGTATGGAACACGCGTGGCGTAAAAGACGCTAATTACAGCGAAACACGCTTGCCCGAAGTTCCATCTGCAATTATAGAGACACTTTCGCATCAGAATTTTGGCGATATGAGGTTAGGACAAGACCCTAATTTCAAGTTCACGCTTGCACGTTCCATTTACAAAAGCATTCTCCGCTATACGGCATCGCTTCATAAAAGACCATACATCGTGCAGCCGTTAGCCCCCGACAACTTTAGAATAGAATACGTTTCAAAAGACAAGGTGCGCTTGAAGTGGAACGGAGTAAACGACCCTTTAGAGCCAACGGCAAAGCCAACATCATACAATATATATATGGCAACGGGCACAAGCGGTTTCGACAACGGTGTAAATGTTAATGGTAATTCATACGAAATAACATTAGAACCAAACGTATTATACAACTTCAGGGTTACAGCGTGCAACCACGGAGGAGAGAGTTTCCCTACAGAAGTATTGTCGGCATACCATAAAGAAGGTGCAAAACAGACCATCTTGATAGTAAATGGTTTCCATCGTCTTTCCTCACCTGCCGTTATTGACAATGATACAGAGCAAGGGTTCAACCTCGAAGCTGACCCGGGAGTAAGCTACGGCGTAACTGCGGGCTGGAATGGCAGACAAAGCAACTTCGATAGAACGCAGTTCGGCAAGGAAGGTCCTTCGGCTTTAGGTTTTGGAGGCGACGAACTTGCAGGGCTATTCATAGCAGGCAACAGTTTCGATTATGTGAGAACGCACGCCGAAGCAATTGCAACCAGTGGCAAATACAACATTGTGAGTTGTTCAAGCAAAGCAATTGAGAACGGCTATGTCAAACTTGAAAAGTATGCTCTCATAGACTTGGCGTTGGGATTAGAGAAAAACGACGGCCACAGCCTTTACTTCTACAAAGCTCTCCGCCCTAACATGCAAACCCAAATAGCAAACTATCTAAACCGTGGTGGCAGAGTTTTTGCAAACGGTGCATACCTTGCCACCGATATGACGAGCAGCAACGAGCAGGAATGGCTTGCCAGATTCTTCAAGGTTTCAGCTGTGGGAAGCAACCAAAACAATTACAATTCGACTATCAATGGTTTAGGTTCACAATTCGACATATACAGAACTATGAACGAGCAGCACTACGGTGCTTATTCGCCCGACATACTTCAACCTTCAGGTTCTGCATTTAGCGTAATGACGTATGCCGACAACACAAGTGCAGCAGTAGCCTACAAAGGTACCGACTTCCGCACTTTCGTTATGGCATTTCCATTCGAATGTATCAAGAACAGAGAGGTACGCAATAGGATTATGCGAGGCATCATAGCCTACTTGTTGAATTAACAAGGTGTCAATACCGAAGTTGAACATAAATAAAAACGAAGGATTATGCACAAAATTCAAGCAAATACATCTGGCACAAGAAGCATAGAGGTCAGCAACACGCACCTTGCAACCTTACAAAAATATTCGTTGCTATCCAATCTTATCGATTCTAACGGAGTAGTAGACGAAGTTGTGCTCGATAAACTGAAATTGAATGTACGCAGTTTGTTGGAGTCAGAGGCAGGGAAAGACAAAGAACTACTCGACCTATGCTTAGATGTGATTTACCATCAGAATATGAAAGCATTGGGTTTGAAGAATCTTGTAGACCTTTACAAACAATATAGCAAAGAACAGAAGTCTGAAGAACAACCCAAAGAAGGGCAAATCGAAGGAAGCGCATCATAGAGTTTTCCGACCCACTTTTTAGGTGTTCAGAAAAATATGACGTCATTTTCAAGCAAATATGACGTCATATTTGACCAAATATGACGTCATATTTTTTATTCTGTCCTATCATATAGAAATATCGTATACATTTTAACGGGTTTCCCATAGGGCAAACAGAAATTTAAATAGAGGTAACATAATTTGAGTAACAATAGACCAACAAGAAGGCAAAGCAAAACGGCACAAGTCCAAAACACAAAGCCTTCGCGAAAAGATTCAAGCACAGGAGAACAAAAGAACAAGGAGCGCGAAGTTCGAACGACAACCTCACGCTTTATGCTCACCGACTTTCTGCCTACTACGAAGAAAGAGGTGGAGCTAAGGAAATGGAACGAATTAGACGTCATTCTGTTTTCTGCCGATGCCTATATAGACCACCCAGCCTTTGGTGCTGCCGTCATTGGACGCACCTTGGAAGCCGCAGGCTACCGCGTTGCCATTGTGCCGCAACCCGACTGGCACGGCGATTTCCGAGATTTCAAGAAGTTAGGGCGTCCACGTTTATACTTTGGCATCTCTGCTGGTGCAATGGATTCTATGGTAAACAAGTACACCGCCAACAAACGTTTACGCTCCGAAGATGCCTATTCACCCGACGGACGCCACGACCTGCGCCCCGAATACCCTTCCATAGTGTATTCAAAAATCCTTCGCCAACTTTATCCTGACGTGCCTATCGTATTGGGAGGCATCGAAGCGTCATTGCGCCGACTGAGCCATTACGACTATTGGAAAGACAGCCTTCGCAAAAGTGTGCTATGCGATTCGGGTGCCGACGTCATTATTTATGGTATGGGCGAAAAACAAATCGTCAGCATTGCGCAAGAATTGGAGAGTGGCAGAAACATTAAGGACATCAAGGAAATACCACAAATAGCCTATCTTTGCAAGAAAGCAGATATACCAGAAGGTATCAAGACTGACGACATTGTGCTGCACTCGCACGAAGAATGCCTGCACAACAAGAAGTTTCAGTCGGAAAACTTCAGACACATCGAAGAGGAATCGAACAAAAAACACGCTCAACGCATATTGCAGGAAGTAGACGGACAATACATCGTGGTGAATCCTCCCTACCCTACAATGAGTACAGCGGAGGTTGATGCAGCTTACGATTTGCCTTACACACGAGAGCCACACCCCAAATACAAGGGCAAGGTGATACCTGCTTACGAAATGATTAAATTCAGTGTGAACATTCACCGAGGCTGTTTTGGCGGTTGCGCATTCTGCACAATATCAGCTCATCAAGGTAAATTCATAGCAAGCCGCTCGAAGGAAAGTATTCTGAAAGAAGTGAAACAGGTGATACAGATGCCCGATTTCAAAGGCTATCTGTCAGACTTAGGCGGGCCTTCTGCCAACATGTATGGTATGGCAGGAAAGAACCAAAAGGCTTGCGAACACTGCAAACGACCCAGTTGCATACACCCGGAAATATGTCCGAACCTGAATACAGACCATTCCAAACTGCTCGAAATTTACAGAGCAGTAGACGCTCTGCCTGGCATTAAGAAAAGTTTTATTGGCTCGGGAGTGCGCTACGACTTGCTGCTGCACGACAGCAAAGACGAGAAAGCCAACCAATCGGCACGCGAATATACACGCGAATTGATAAAAAAGCACGTGAGCGGACGACTTAAAATTGCACCAGAGCACACGTCAGACCGTGTTCTACAACTTATGCGCAAGCCTTCGTTCAAACAGTTTTACCAATTCAAACGCATATTCGACAGGATAAACAAGGAAGAAAACCTGCGCCAGCAAATTATTCCTTACTTTATTTCGTCGCACCCTGGCTGCAAGGAAGAAGATATGGCAGAGCTTGCGGTGATTACAAAAGACCTTGACTTTCACTTGGAACAGGTGCAAGACTTCACGCCAACGCCCATGACGGTTTCCACCGAAGCCTGGTATTCGGGCTACGACCCCTACACGCTGGAACCCATATTCTCGGCAAAGACTCCTCGCGAGAAGCTGGCACAGCGTCAATTCTTCTTTTGGTACAAGCCCGAAGAGCGGAAAAACATTGAACGCGAACTGAAACGAATAGGTAGAAGCGACCTTATAGGGAAACTGTACGACAACAAACCTTTCCACGGTAGGGTGAACTACGACCCTAAAGCCATAGGAAGCAGCCCTGCCGATGACAGGAAAAGTCGCCGAAAGAAGCCGTATAAGCAAAACGATAATTGGAACAAGGGGAAGAAGAACAGAAGATAAATAAAAGAGAATTACTGTCTGTTTCAGTACAAACAGGCATACTACAATAGAATACAAAGACAATGAAAGAATTTGAAACGTATGTTTTCGACTTGGACGGTACACTCCTCGAAACATTGAAAGACTTAGCTGCAAGTACCAACTACGCTTTACGAACACACAATATGCCCGAACATTCGATAGAAGATGTTAGAATGTTTGTGGGCAACGGCGTAAAAAAACTAATGGAAAGGGCTATTCCAAACGGCATCGAAAATCCACAGTTCGAAGACGTTTACGCTACATTCCGCCAACATTATCTTGAGCACAACCTCGACACCACCAAACCATACGAAGGCATTCCCGAACTACTTGCCGAGCTGAAAGCACGTGGAAAGAAACTCGCCATTGTGAGCAACAAGTTTTATGCTGCCACACAAGAACTTGCCCGACACTTCTTTCCCGACACCATCGAAGTGGCTATTGGCGAGCGAGAAAACATAAAGAAGAAGCCTGCACCCGACACTGTGATTGAAGCCTTGCGCCAATTAGGAGCGTCGAAAGAAACAGCGGTGTATATTGGCGACAGCGATGTAGACATTATGACTGCCAAAAACTGCGATATGCCTTGCGCCAGCGTGCTATGGGGATTTCGCGACAAGAAGTTCCTAACCGAGCATGGTGCTACTTTCTTCGTTGAAAAGCCGTCCCAACTACTTCCCGATTAATACAGCATTAAGAAGAATTTATTCATTCATACCCTCCTTTTTTCTTATCAAAAAGGAGGGTATATTTTTTGTTTTCTTCAATCTGCTGAATTTTCTACGTGTATGGAAGAAATTACTTACGTGTAAATAAATTCTTCCATACACGTAAAAAAATATTTATTTACACGTAAATAATTTCGCAAACATATTATAAAGCGATGCAAAACATTCGTTTTTGAAATGTAAAACACTAACAATCAGACAACTAAGAACTTTAATCAGAACACAAAACCTTGGACTACATAAAAGCAAAGCAAAAAGGAAACATTCATGAATCTGTATGAGCGTGAAGCGAGAGAGAAACGTATGGTTTGCCAATATACTGAAAAGGAAAAGAGGATATGTCAAAAATGAGCTTTTGGCATATCCTCTTTTCTGTGCATCGCACATCTATAAAATTTAAAACTTAGAAATCATCATCAGTAATGTCTTCCGCTTGTATGTCTAAATCTTCGGGATTGGCATCGAAAGTAGTTCTGTAGCTTTCTTCTATGAATTTATCGTCGTCGAACGAATCATCATCGTTGTCGTCGTCATTGTCTTTTGGGAAATCCTCATCATCGTCGTTATCGTCAAATTCACCCTTACTTACAACAGGTGTTTGCATATCCATATCGTCGAAATCCATATCAATATCCTCGGGTATGTCGGCTATCTCCTTTACGAAAATAGCTTCTGTCCAGCCACCTTTGTTTATTTCGAGCACCTCGTAACCTTCAGCAACCTTCTTTTCGTACAAGCCTCCGCTCTTCTTCAAACGAGCAGTTGGCAGCGTTGTCGTAGTTACTTCAAAAGCACCAAGGATAATGTCTTGAACGTTTTTGTCCAGACTTTCCCAGCCACCGCCGAAGTTACCCTCGAGCACGTCTATTATTTTCCTTGCCGAAATGCGGTGTATGTTGTCCTTTGTAAGGTCAGAGATGCGGTTGATAGGCTTTTTCTTTATCGCCCATTTAACAACCGTGCTGTCGTCTAACTTAATTTGTCCAATCTTATAGCCGCGTCCTTCGTACTTGGCAATAACCTCAGGTCTGTCCACTTTCACTTCTTCGAGGGTAAAAGCACTCTTGATAACATCAAGATAATGGTTCTCATTATCTTTCAAATCAGCATCGCGCTCAGCCTGACTCCATAAGCGAAACACATCGTTCTCCTGTATATCCCAGACGGTAGACTTCGTTAATTTTTTTAATGATAGTGATTTTCCTTGTCGCTTCATATTCTTTTTATTAACAATACAATATTATAGATAGTGGTGCAAAAGTAAATACTAAAAACTGAACTTGCAAGAAAATTATAGTAAAAATAAATCTGCAATGAAAAATCGAGCAAAGTGGTTGGAATAATGAAATAGATTTCTTAACTTTGCATATACACACTTACATCGTACGGAATGGAACCATTAGCAGAAAGAATGCGCCCCCATACGCTCGACGAGTATGTCGGACAGAGCCATTTGGTGGGTAAAGGTGCCGTCTTGAGAAATATGATAGACTCAGGGCGCATTTCTTCGTTCATTCTATGGGGACCTCCGGGAGTGGGCAAAACAACATTGGCGCAGATTATTGCCAACAAGCTCGAAACCCCATTCTACACTCTATCCGCCATAGCAAGCGGCGTGAAAGATGTGCGTAACGTGATAGAGAAGGCCAAGAACGGCAGATTTTTCAACTCGCCCTCCCCTATCTTGTTCATCGACGAGATACACCGATTCTCCAAATCGCAACAAGATTCGCTGCTCGGAGCTGTTGAAAAAGGAATCGTTACACTCATTGGAGCAACCACGGAGAATCCCTCTTTTGAGGTTATCAGACCATTGCTGTCAAGGTGTCAGGTATATGTGCTCAAGAATTTGGATAAAGACGAACTGCTAAAACTGCTTACCCACGCCATTACGAACGATGTATATTTAAAGGAAAGGAATATCCAGCTGAAAGAAACCGAAGCACTGTTGCGTTACAGTGGCGGCGATGCAAGAAAGCTGTTGAACATTCTTGAACTTACGATAGAAGCATCGGAAAAAAGCGACGAAGTAGTTATCACAAACGAAAGCGTTGTAGCGTGCTTGCAACAGAATCCCTTGGCATACGATAAAGACGGCGAAATGCACTACGACATCGTCTCCGCATTTATCAAATCGATTCGTGGAAGCGACCCCGATGCTGCACTCTATTGGCTGGCAAGAATGATAGAAGGAGGCGAAGACCCACAGTTCATCGCCCGCAGACTGCTCATCAGCGCATCGGAAGATATTGGATTGGCAAACCCCAACGCACTGCTTTTGGCAAATGCAGCCTTCGATACCGTAACGAAAATAGGTTGGCCAGAAGCCCGAATAGCCTTGGCAGAAGCAACGGTATATCTTGCCGTATCGCCAAAAAGCAACTCTGCCTACCTCGGAATAGACGCTGCATTGGCAGAAGTGCGCGCCAGTGGCAACCAACCCGTTCCGCTCCCGCTTCGCAATGCGCCAACAAAGCTAATGTCGTCGTTGGGATATAACGACGGATACAAGTATCCGCACGACTTTCCAGGACATTTTATTGAACAACAATATATGCCCGATTCGCTTACCGACAAGCGTTTTTGGCATGCACAACACTCCCCGCAAGAAGACAAACACTATCAATGGATGGTGCAATGTTGGGGAGACAGATATAAAAAATGAAAGATATGAAAATTGTAGATTTAGATGGTTATGCAGCCAACCCTGGTGATATATCATGGGACGGCGTAAAGGAATTAGGAGAGTTTGTATTCTACGACTACTCTGAAGAACATCAAATTATAGAAAGAGCTAAAGATGCTGAAATCGTTCTTGTCAATAAAATCAACATGACAAGAGAGATTATAGAGCAGCTACCCAAGCTAAAATACATTGGCGAATTGGCTACTGGCTACAACAACATCGACTTGCAGGCAGCTAAAGACCACGGTGTCATTGTAACAAACATTCCTGCTTACAGCACCGACAGCGTTACACAGTTTGTTTTCGCACACTTGCTGAATGTTGCAACCCACGCTGACCACTACGCTTGTCAAACACGCGAAGGTGTTTGGAGTGCCAAGAAGTCGTTCTGCTATTGGGACGAACCCCTCTTCGAACTTGCAGGCAAGACGCTGGGTATAGTCGGATTGGGCAACATTGGTGAAAAGGTTGCATGGGTCGGACACATGTTAGGTATGGACATTTCAGCCTATACGAGCAAAAACAGCAGCGACCTGCCTGAGTGGATTCGCAAGACTACACTGGAAGGACTCTATCATACTGCCGACATCATCACGCTCCATTGCCCGCTGACAAAGGAGAATACACACATGATAAATAAAGATGTATTGGCACAAATGCGTCCGGGAACCATATTGATAAATACAGGACGTGGCGCACTTATCGACGAAGAAGCCGTAACTTCTGCACTGAAGAAGAAGCATCTTAAAGCATATTGTGCCGATGTCATGGAGCAAGAGCCTCCACACAAAGACAATCCGCTACTGAAATTGCCAAACGCTTACATCACACCGCACATTGCGTGGGCTACATTGGAAGCGCGACAGCGATTAATGGATATTTGTGTTGAAAACATCAAGGCATTCATTGAGGGCAATCCTCAAAATGTTGTAAACAAATAAACCATAGCACATCACAACATAAAACAGACTATGACATTTACAGACCCTAAGTTCGCTGAAACACTTTTAGAACTCATAGAAGGCTTGGGAACACTTGCCTTCGCCATTTCAGGTATAAGGCATGCCGCAGAAAAACATTTCGACTGGTTTGGTGGATATGTATGCGGCATTGCCGTAGCCATAGGTGGCGGAACCATTCGCGACACTATGCTGGGTGTCAGACCTTTCTGGACAACCGACATTCGCTATTTGCTGGTTACTACCGTTGCCCTGCTCCTAACAGTAGTACTTCGGAAACGTATGAAGAAACTGAACAATGCTTGGTTTGTCTTCGACACCTTAGGATTGGCATTCTTCACCATTGCAGGTATGCAAAAGACTTTGTCGTTTGGGCACCCATTTTGGGTTGCCATTATCATGGGTTGTATTACCGGAGTTGCCGGCGGCGTAATTCGCGACGTATTATTAAATAATGTGCCTGTTATCTTTCGCAAAGAGATATACGCTATTGCGACTGTTGCTGGCGGTTTGCTTTATTGGGCAATGCTGGCATTGAATTGCAGTATGACTTTTACAGTTATTGCAACTTTCTTCCTTATTGTCTTAATTCGCTTTGTTGCTGTATATTACCACATTCAACTGCCCACTTTGCACGACGAAAGCTAACTTCTTTCTAAAAAAATATTTGGTGGTAACAACAAAAAACAGTACCTTTGCACTCGCAATTAAGGAACAACACTAAAGTTCTAAAAAGGCAACCATAAAAAGAATGGTTCCGTAGCTCAACTGAATAGAGCATCTGACTACGGATCAGAAGGTTGTGGGTTTGAATCCCGCCGGAATCACAAAAGAGTTTAGATGTAACAATCTAAACTCTTTTTTTATTTGCATTTTATGAAAATAGCTCATCTAATATAGTTGGAAGCCTATTCAAACAACATTAATATAAGTATCATAAACCTGTATATATAAGGTAAGCTCGACACAAGGGTTACGCCAACACGTTATTTATCAGATACTTAAAGAAAGAACTGATTGTGATTTGATATGCTTATCATCAGAAAGAAGTGAAGTATCTTCTTCCAATTCTTACACCAAATTCACGTTATTCTATAGATGAAAAGAAGGCAATAAAAGTGTAAATATTTTTCGCAAGCATATCTATCACTTAACTCTTTGTCCATCAATACATTACAAAACCTATTGTTTTGCGTTCTAAAAGCGGCTGTTTTGCACGGTAAAAGCATAGGTTTTGCATCGCAAAAGAGCCGCTTTCGCAATGTCAAAGCGCAGTTATCACTTTTTAAGAGATTTATTTTTACAAAGTTAAGCAGAATATCTCTCATTGTTTCATCAAAGAGATTACTAAAAAATGCCTGCGAGATTGCCTGTTTAACCTGCTTTCTTATACCGAACCAACGTATATATATAAGGTGTATATAAAAAGAAATAAGAGGATGTAACATAATTTACTTTTATGTTACACCCTCATTTTATTGGAGTTTTGATAGAGTCGTTCAGCTTTCAAACTCTATCAACGATAAAGTTATACTATTATCCGAGTCGCTTCAACTGTACGGTGAAGTGGCGCATCAGCGGAGCTTCCCACTCAATAGCAACACCACGTGTAACACTCTCACGACGGTCGAAGACATTCTTCAAGGCAGCTGCTATCACGTTCATGTGGTTGTCGGTATATACGCGACGAGGGATAGCCAAGCGCAGAAGGTCGAGTCCTCCGAAACGGTTCTCGCCAGTTTCAGGGTCACGGTCGGCAAGCATATAGCCCACTTCTACACCACGAATACCAGCTTCGAGATAAAGTTCGCAAGTTAAAGTCTGTGCAGGGAACTCCTCTTTTGGTACATGAGTGAGCACCTTGCTTGCATCTACGAAGATAGCGTGGCCACCAGCAGGACGCTGATAAGGGATTCCGTATTCGTCAAGCTTCTTTGCAAGATATTCTACCTGATGGATTCGGGTCTGAAGCATATCGAATTCAGTGTTCTCGTCCAATCCCTGTGCAAGCGCATTGAGGTCGCGTCCGCTCATTCCGCCGTAGGTTACATAACCTTCCATTGGAATACAGAACATCTTTGCGCCCTCAAACCACTCTTTATTGTTGGTAGCAATGAATCCTCCCATATTCACTACACCATCTTTCTTTGCAGACATCGTAGCTGCATCAGCCTCAGCATACATCTCGCGAACAATTTCCTTGATGGTCTTGTCGGCGTAACCTTCCTCGCGTACCTTAATAAAATAAGCGTTCTCGGCAAAGCGTGCAGAGTCCATAACGACTGGTATGCCATATTGATGGCAGAGTGCGCAGGTCTCCTTGATATTCTTCATACTGACTGGCTGACCACCCACGGTGTTGTTGGTAACGGTGAGTACCATGAAAGGCACGTTGCCCTTGTTCTCTTGCAGCACTTTCTCGAGTTTCTTCAAGCAAACGTTACCCTTGAAAGGAACTTCCTTTTGGGTGTCCTTAGCGTCGTCGGTCGTTACGTCAATGGCGTGCGCCTTACGGCTCTCAATGTGTCCCTTGGTAGTATCGAAGTGCGCATTTCCAGGAATAACGTTACCTTCCTTAACGAGATAAGAGAAGAGCACGTTTTCGGCAGCACGTCCCTGATGGGTCGGAATAATATACTTCATTCCGAGAATCTTCTGTACTGTCTCCTCAAACTTATAGAACGATGTGGCACCAGCATAGCTCTCGTCACCCAGCATCATTGCTGCCCACTGACGGTCAGACATAGAACCTGTTCCGCTATCGGTAAGCAGGTCGATGTAAACTTGTTCTGCCTTGAGTTGGAAAACGTTGTAGTGTGCTTCCTTGAGCCACTGTTCTCTTTCTTCACGTGTACTTTTCTTGATTGGTTCAATCATCTTGATTTTCCAAGACTCTGCAAATGGTATTTCCATAATTCAAATTGTTTTTAATTAATAGTGTATAATGGTTATAAGAATATTTATTTCCGTTTATCAAATGAATAGGTTTCTACAGTTGCAAATATACATAATTCTTTTTCATTTGTGTATATTTTTCATTAAAAAAAATAGTCATTAATAGATATTTTGAATTAGGAATAGTGAATAAGAAGTGAGAAATGGCACGATTACTAATTACGAAATTCTAAATATAAAGAGCCACCATCAAGATGGAAAATTCCATTTTGATGGTGGCTCTTCTTATATATTGCTTTGTCTTTTCTTACAATGGAGTAGTGAAAATATAGGTACGAATGATGTAATAAGAAAGAATACCTGCCAAATAACCAACGAAAGCAATCCAAGTAATCTTCTTCATATACCAACCGAATGTTATCTTTTCCAAGCCCATAACGATAACACCAGCTGCACTACCAATAATAAGCATAGAGCCACCAACACCCGCACAATAAGCGAGCAACTGCCAGAAAATTCCATCGACTGACATATCGCCCGCAGCTTGAATAGGATACATACCCATACTTCCTGCTACCAAAGGTACATTATCTACGATAGAAGAAAGCACACCGATAATACCTGTTACAGCATAGTGGTTCTCATCGAATATCGTATTCAATGATTTGCCAAGATTCATCAATACACCAATCTCTTGCAAGCAAGCAACAGCCATCAAAATACCAAGGAAGAACAAAATGGTAGAGATGTCTATACGTGATAAAAGATTAGTTACACGCTTCGCAAAGCTCACACCATCGCCCTTTGTGCGATGCAAATGACGGTAAAACAATTCGGTTACAGTCCACAATACACCCAATACAAGCATAATACCAACAAACGGTGGAAGATGGGTTATCGACTTAAAGATTGGAACAGAGCAGAGACCGCCCACACCAACAATAAAGACTGTCTTTCGCTGTTTACTTCCAAATTCTCCCAACTCCGTGGCTTCTGTTTCCGATTGAGCAGCAATGGCAAGTTCGCCTTTAAGCATATATTGCATAATAAATGCAGGAATAACCATAGAAACAACTGAAGGTATGAAGATTTCGCTGATAACTCCTGCTGCTGTAATCGTACCAGCGTTCCACAACATAATTGTTGTAACATCGCCTATTGGCGAGAATGCGCCACCCGAATTGGCTGCAATGATAACCAATGCCGCATAAATCATACGGTCTTCCTTATTGCTGATGAGCTTGCGAAGTATCATTATCATAACGATACTTGTCGTTAGATTATCCAAAATAGCCGACAGAATGAAGGTCATACAGGCTATACGCCACAATAAAGTGCGCTTCGACTTCGTCCTCATAACGTTCTTTACCCAGTTGAAACCGCCATTTTGGTCTACTATTTCAACTATTGTCATCGCTCCCATCAAGAAGAACAGTGTTGTTGCAGTATCGCCCAAGTGTTCTATAATGACCTTATTAACAAACTCTGTAATATTGCCTGTCCACTCTGAAGCGTTTCCAGCGTGCATCAACTGAACAAATGGCGCAGGGTCGAACATATACAATGTCCAACAAAATACAAACATCAACAAAGCAATGGCAGCCTTGTCTATTTTCACTAAGCTCTCCGTGGCTATCAATGCGTAGCCAAGAACAAAAACGATGACAATCGCGATTGTTAATATAGACATTTCTTTAATTTATTTTTTTAATTGGTAAATAAAAATTACATACTTTCTAAAACGCCCACAAAGGTATATAAAAGATATGAAGTGGAAAGTTTTTAGCACGATATTTTTACAGAAAATACTCGAATATTGGTTTATTTATAGTATATTTGTAGCAAAATACTATGTTATGGAAAAGAAACAAATAAATGTAGTTTGTGCAGTTATCCGTAAAGGATATAGATATCTTTGCACGCAACGACTTAGAAAAGGCCCTGACTATACTGCTGAACGTTGGGAATTTCCAGGTGGAAAAGTAAAACCAAACGAAAGCGACCACGAAGCATTGCGCCGAGAAATAAAGGAAGAAATGGATTGGGACATATACGTTGGTGGACAATTGGGAAGCATAACCTACGAATATCCCGACTTCATCATCACCCTTACAGCATACGACTGTACGGCACGCAACTACGATTTCAAACTCCTTGCACACATTGATGCGAAATGGTTGAAGCGAGGAGAGTTCGATTCTTTAGAGTGGACAGCAGCCGACAAAGAGCTTATAAAGGAGGTATGGAAATAATAGTAAGCAACGAAATAGAAACCGTTTGTCCCAATTTTGTAGGTGCTTGCGTTGAAGCCTGGGTGAAAAACTCGCAGTACAGCCAACCACTTTGGGACGAAATAAACACGCTTGAAACGAAATTCAAAGCCGAACTTACCACCGAAACATTGAAAGACATATCGGGCATTGCCGCTACTCGCCGTGTTTACCGTGCCTGTGGCAAAGACCCTTCACGCTATCGACCTGCATCTGAAGCACTTATAAGACGTGTGCTGCAAGGTAAAGCTCTCTATCAGATAGACACATTGGTAGACCTTATCAACCTTGCCTCTATGGCATTCGGTTACAGCATTGGTGGTTTTGACGCCGACAAGTTCGTAGGCAACACACTCACATTGGGCATTGGCAAAGAAGGAGAACCTTACGAGGGTATCGGACGAGGTATGATAAACATACACGGACTGCCTGTCTATCGGGACGAAATAGGCGGAGTAGGCACACCGACTTCCGACCACGAACGCACAAAGATAACCATCGAGACCACCCACCTGTTGGTATTAATCAACGGATACGATGGCAACGAAGCATCAGTAAAACAAAATGCGGAGTTCATTCAACAGCTTTTGCAGAAGTTTTGCGAAAGCGACGGTGGCACTTACCATATATATAAATAGGTAGACAGAATGCAAGAAGACAAATTAGCAACGATGAAGGAACTTGTTGATAAGCTCAACAAGGCTTCCGATACATATTACAACGGTCGGGCAGAAATGATGTCGGACCACGAATGGGACGCAGCTTTCGACCAACTGAAACTTTTGGAGGAAGAAACAGGCACTATCCTACCCGACTCACCTACTGCCAACGTAAGCGCAGACAGCATAGCAGGCGAAAAGGAGGAACACGAATACCCTGCCCTTTCGCTTGCCAAGACAAAGAGTACAGCCGAACTTGCCAAATGGGCAGAGGGCAAACCCGTTTGGCTTTCGTGGAAATTAGACGGTCTGACCTTGGTAGCTACATACGATAATGGCAAGTTGTCGAAGGTGGTAACGCGTGGCAACGGGCACATCGGCACCAATATCACGCATCTTGCAAATGCCATTGAAGGCATTTTGCCACAGATTGACAACACAGGGCACATCGTTATCCGTGGCGAAGCCATCATCAGCTACACCGACTTCAATGTGTTCAATATGGAAATGGGCGAAGAATATGCCAACCCACGCAACCTTGCATCGGGCTCGCTCACGCTGAAAAACATTGAAACCGTGAAGTCTCGACACATTCGCTGGATACCTTTCACGTTGGTTCATTCCGACGAAGACATCGAATCGTGGGGAAGCCAGATGGACTTCTTGGAACAGTTAGGCTTCAAAACCGTAGAGCACGAACAGATAGCACACCCTACGCAGGAAAGCATAGACGAGGTTGTACAGAAGTGGACAGTTAAGTTGAACACCTTCGACTACCCTGTCGATGGTCTGGTTATTTCGTACGACGACACCATATACGCCACTTCGGGAAGCGTTACAGGGCACCACGCCACACGAGGAGGCTATGCTTTCAAGTGGCAGGACGAGAGTGCGGCAACCGAACTGGAACATATAGAATGGTCGTGTGCAGCCTCAACCATCTCGCCCGTTGCTGTTTTCAAACCTGTAAGTTTAGAAGGAACAACCGTAAAACGTGCAAGTCTTTGCAACATATCGGAGTGTGAGCGATTGGGAATAGGCGACAAGGGCACCAAAATAGAAGTGATAAAAGCCAACAAGATTATTCCAAAGGTTATCAACGTTACAGAAACCGTCGGCACACTCGCCATTCCGCATATCTGCCCAGTGTGCAAGGCTGCCACCGAAGTGGTGGAAAGCGAAAGCAGTGCTACCAAGACGCTGCACTGCACCAACCCAGACTGCGCTGCAAAACAGCTGAAAAAGTTTGTCCGCTTCGTGTCAAAAGAGGGCGTAAACATCGACGGACTTTCCGAACAAACCGTGCAGAAGTTCATCAATCTTGGTTGGGTGAAAGAATATGCCGACCTTTTCCATTTAGACGAACACGCCAACGAACTTCGCACAATGGAAGGTTTTGGCAGCAAAAGCGTTTCAAATCTGCTGAAATCAATAGAGAAAGCAAGAACCGTAGAGGCTAAGAACTTTCTGTACGCATTGTTTATTCCACTCGTAGGACAAGATGTTTGCGCGCGTTTGCTTTCGGCTTATCCGCTATCAGAACTCATTTCAACCGCACAAACCACCACCGACTTGGCTGTATTCTCTACCATTGCAGGCATTGGACCCGAGAAAAGCACAAGTTTCGTGAAGTGGTTGCAAGACGAGAAAAACAAGAACATTGTTGAACACTTGCTTGCCGAGCTCGAAATCAAAGAGGCTGCACCTATCGAAAAAGGCTCTCTGTGCAACGGACTGACCTTCGTTGTTACGGGCGATGTGCACCATTACAAGAACCGAAACGAGCTGAAAGCTTACATAGAAAGTCAAGGTGGAAAGGTTACGGGCAGCGTATCGAAATCGACAAACTACCTTATCAACAACGATATAAACAGCACATCGGGCAAGAACCAAAAGGCACGACAGCTTGGAATAGACATTATTTCGGAAGAAGACTTTATCAATAAATTCACAAACAATTAAAAGTCGGGAAGCATAAAAATACCGCCATCACGGATAAAACATATCTGTTGATGGCGGTTTTTTGTTATATCGCTACTGCAAAATCGCTGCAGCAATACTATAAGCTATATTTCGGGACTGAGAAACTAAGCGTGAACAACTCACTTTATGAGTGAAAAAGAGGCGAGAATGTTGTAAATATTTTTCGCAAGCATAACTATTAGCTAAATCACTTGTTATCAATGCATTACAAAACCTATTGTTTTGCATTCCAAAAGCGTAGGTTTTGCACGGTAAAAGCGGCTGTTTTGCATCGCAAAACCTACGCTTTTGCAACGTCAAAACGCAGTTAGCACTTTTTAAAGAAATTATCTTTACAAAAACGATGCTATTTTCTGCTTTTTCCAAACCGTTTTTATGCACGAACAGTTGCCTTGCCATACGGCACGATTTATCACGTTTATCATCTGCACTTTGCAGCTTCTTGGGTGTTAGGAACGTGATAAATCACGCCCCTACACATAGAAATCTGTGGTTTGTAACAGGCAAAGAGTAAACTCTCTCCTCCAATATAATTCTACAAGACTTGTGTTTCTCCTGCTTAAATAGAATCTTCTGGCAAGCCCGAATTTGCATCAGAAGATTTGCGTTTCGACGAAAATCCTAAGTCATCAAGCAATTCATCAACAGCCGAACCAGCCATCTCTTTAATCTTATCAGCAGCAGGAGCTATTACATTCTCTTTCAATATCTTTTCTGCTTCCTTTTGAAGTTCTGATTGAACATCTATTTCTGATTTCTTGTAATACTTTTCCGTTGCCAATTTCAGCTGTTCTTTGTTCAGTGTGAATACATGATTGAGTACGCCCAACGAAACAATATAGCTTTTTCCACCAAAGTGAACCTTGCCCACCGAACATACAAAATAGTTATCAACACTTATCAAATTGTCCATAGCAGCGTCTATAACTTTCTTCGTAAACACGTCATTGACCGTCTGCAATGCCTTTGAAAAGATGTCGTTGTCAGCATCTTTAGCCACTGCAGTGGCAGCATCGTTCACCGTAGAAGCTACAACATCAGACAAAACCCGCTTATGCTCTTCAGCCGAAGGACAAGTAAAGATTAGCAGACAAACAAATGCCACAAGCGATACCAAAATACCTATAAGACAGCCGTGCTGCTTTTTATGTTTTTCAGGGGTGGCTTCTTCGACATAAGCATCTGCTACGGGACGAGCTTCCACGTGCGGAACTTCATTGACAGGCTCACCATCGACAACCGCATCACACTCTAATACATTGTCTTTATTACCAGTTTGTTGAGCGTTATCGTTCAGGTTTCCCATTAATATTACTCGCAACTCTTCTATTTGCCACGCAGGCGTCCAGTCGTTCGAGCCAGCAGGCAACACCAACGTAGTAGCTTCTATACCTCGTTCAGCAAGTTCCTTTATGCTATAAGGACCCCGCTTTTCATTGTCAATATTAATATAATATTCCATTTCTTCTGACACTATTTTAAAATATTAATCGTTACAGACTGCGAAATTATACATTATTTCCAAAACAAGCAAGGGTTCAGTTTAATTTTATTCGTTAATGATTTTCATCAGACTATAAAAACTATGAACAACGAAAAAAAGTTACGTTTTTTCTTGTTGTTATTTACCTTATTTATTATCTTTGCATATATTTCGAAAAAAGTACACTATAATATAATGTTTGAAAATTTAAGTGACCGCCTTGACCGCTCCTTTAAAATATTGAAGGGTGAAGGCAAGATTACGGAAATAAACGTAGCGGAAACGCTGAAAGATGTTCGTAGGGCATTGTTGGATGCCGACGTCAATTACAAAGTTGCAAAAACGTTTACCGATACCGTAAAGCAAAAGGCTTTGGGTATGAACGTATTGACAGCCGTAAAGCCTGGACAGCTTATGGTGAAAATCGTTCACGACGAGTTGGCGGAATTGATGGGTGGCGATGCCGTAGGAATAAAATTAGAAAACAAGCCAGCTATCATCTTGATGAGTGGCTTGCAGGGTTCGGGTAAGACAACCTTTTCGGGTAAGTTAGCGAACCTTCTGAAAACAAAAGAACACAAGAAGCCACTGCTTGTAGCCTGCGACGTATATCGTCCTGCTGCCATTCAGCAGCTCAATGTTGTAGGCGAATCGGTAGGCGTACCTGTATATAGCGAACCTGAAAACAAGAACGTGAATGCCATTGCAGAGAATGCTATCAAGCAAGCAAAGGCAAATGGCAACGATGTGGTTATCATCGACACCGCTGGCCGCTTGGCGGTTGATGCGGAAATGATGGACGAAATAGAAAGTCTGAAGAACCACGTAAACCCTGATGAGGTATTGTTCGTTGTGGACTCGATGACGGGTCAGGACGCAGTAAATACAGCAAAGGAATTTAACGACAGATTGAATTTCGACGGAGTTGTACTTACAAAGCTCGATGGCGATACACGTGGTGGTGCCGCACTGTCTATCCGTACAGTCGTAACAAAGCCTATCAAGTTCATCGGTACAGGCGAAAAGATGGAAGCACTCGATGTTTTCCACCCCAGCCGAATGGCAGACCGTATCTTGGGAATGGGCGATGTTGTTTCGCTTGTTGAACGTGCACAAGAGCAATTCGACGAGGAAGAGGCGAAAAGACTGCAGAAGAAGATTCAGAAAAATAAATTCGACTTCAACGATTTCTACAACCAGATACAGCAAATCAAGAAGATGGGTAATCTGAAAGACCTTGCTGCAATGATTCCAGGTGTAGGAAAAGCCATTCGCGACGTAGATATTGACGACAATGCATTCAAGGGTATAGAGGCCATCATACAGAGTATGACACCAAAGGAAAGAACAAACCCAGAGGTGTTGAACAATTCTCGCCGTCAGCGCATTGCAAAAGGCTCGGGCACGAATATACAAGAGGTGAACAGACTTGTAAAACAATTCGAGCAAACACGCAAGATGATGAAAATGGTTACAGGCTCTAAGATGGCAGGAATGATGGGCAAGATGAAGAATATGCCTGGTATGCCAAAGATGCCGAAACTATAATACAAATAAAAACAATATTAAACCTACAGTTCAAGACCTTATGGATTACAAACTTATCGACGGAAAAGCTACCGCAACAGCTATTAAAAAGGAAATTGCGGAAGAAGTACGCAAAATCGTTGAGGCTGGTGGAAAGCAGCCACATCTCGCAGCCGTACTCGTAGGACACGACGGCGGAAGCGAAACTTACGTAAAGAACAAAGTGCTTGCCTGCGAGGCTTGCGGTTTCAAATCTTCGCTGATTCGTTTTGAAAGCGATGTTACGGAAGAAGAATTGCTCGCTTGCGTAGACAAATTGAATAACGACGATGATGTTGATGGATTTATCATGCAACTTCCATTGCCAGCACACATCGACGAACAGAAGATTATTATGGCAGTAGACTATCGCAAGGATGTCGATGGTTTCCACCCAATCAATGTTGGACGCATGTCTATTGGCTTGCCTTGCTTCATTTCTGCTACACCATTAGGTATGCTGACCTTGCTTCAACACTACAATATTCCAACATCAGGAAAGAAGTGTGTTGTACTCGGAAGAAGCAATATCGTAGGTAAACCAATGGCACAGCTGATGATGCAAAAGCAGTTCGGTGATGCTACTGTTACCGTATGCCACTCACGTTCAAAGACTTTGAAGGAAGAATGCTTGGCAGCTGACATTATCATCGCAGCTATCGGTAAGCCCGAATTTGTTACAGCCGATATGGTGAAAGAAGGTGCTGTCGTACTCGACGTAGGTACTACCCGCGTTCCAGACCCATCTCGACCAAGCGGTTTCCGCTTGACAGGCGACGTTAAGTTCGACGAGGTCGCACCAAAATGCTCTTACATTACACCTGTTCCTGGCGGTGTAGGTCCTATGACCATCTGTTCCTTGATGAAAAACACACTTGCAGCAGGCAAGAAGGAATACTATAAATAAAACGACAATATAAATAAAGGTGGGGAATTTAGTTTCCCACCTAACTACAACATAAACAAACTATAAAAGGAAGGAGGAATTATGATGACCGCGGAAGAATATTTCCGAGAGGGCAACGAGTACAGAAAGAAAGGCGATTTTAAAAGTGCAATGAATTGTTATTTAGAGGCTATAGAGCTCGACCCAGAGTCTCCAGCCTTGGAAGCAAAGAAAATGCTAGAAGACATTTTTAATTTTTACAACAAGGACGCTTATAATCCTTAAAAATACAAAAACAATGAGCAAGATGAAAGGAGCAATTGTCGTAAACTCCGACAGATGCAAAGGATGCCAATTGTGTATTGTTGCATGTCCAAAAGATGTAATAGACATAGCTCAGAAAAAAGTTAATAGCCACGGATACGCATATGTTGAACCAGCACACATTGAATTGTGTATTGGTTGCGCAGCATGTGCAACAGTGTGTCCGGACGGTTGTATCACAGTATACAGAAAAAGAGTGGAGGAATAAAGAATGGCAGAACAAGAAGTAACATTAATGAAAGGCAACGAAGCCATAGCGCACGCTGCCATACGTTGTGGTGCAGATGGATATTTCGGCTATCCTATTACCCCACAAAGTGAAATAATTGAAACATTCGCACTGCTGAAGCCATGGGAAACAACAGGCATGGTTGTATTGCAAGCTGAAAGCGAAACATCATCAATCAATATGATTTATGGTGGTGCAGGTGCTGGAAAGCGAGTACTGACGTCTTCGTCTTCGCCAGGTATAGCACTGATGCAAGAAGGCATTAGCTACATGGCTGGTGCAGAATTGCCAGGCGTTTTCGTAAACGTACAGCGTGGAGGTCCAGGCTTGGGCACTATCCAACCAAGTCAGAGCGACTATTTCC
>OLNQ01000855.1_pt1 | contig 31127 bp, 31 predicted proteins | sample 1672821 | NCBI WGS metagenome assembly OLNQ01 (sample SAMEA3136727, study PRJEB25190) | human gut metagenome | biome: human gut; feature: human-associated habitat; material: faeces | place: Austria | collected 2013 | reverse complement strand
ACAAGCTCGAACCGATCACCACGCAGATCAACAGCGGCGACCAGATCGAGATCATAACGGCCGATACGGCCCGTCCGAAACCCGAATGGCTGGACATCGTCACGACGGCGAAGGCGAAATCGGCCATCAAGAGCTTCCTCAAACGCGAACGGCAGAACAATATCGAGCGGGGCATGCAACTGCTCGAGGAGAAGATGAAATCGCTCAATATCCAGCTCAGCGGCAGGGTATTGCGCAAGATCGTCCCGATCTACGAGAGTAACAACAAAGAGGAGCTGTACAGCAAGATCGGCGCGGGAATCGTCTCGCTGGACGATCTGGACAAGGTCCTGAAGGTCAATTCGAAGAGCAAGATACTCAAGTTCTGGACGCTCTTCATCCCCCAGAAAAAAGAGGAGGAGGGCGACGACACGGGCGAGATCGCGCCGCCGGCACAGCCGAAAGAGCCGGCCGACGAACCGCAGTTCGAGATCGCGGAGTGCTGCAAGCCGATTCCCGGCGACAAGGTCGTGGGGTATCGCAATCCGGTGACGGGAAAAATCATCGTCCACAAGGCCACGTGCGACGAGCTGAACCGGCTGGCCGCGCAATACGGGAAAAACATCGTCAAGGAGGAGATCAAATGGTCGCAGCACAAGGCCATGTCGTACCTCGTCACGACCGAGTTGCGCGGCATCGACCGCCAGGGGCTGCTGCTCGACCTGGCGAAGGTGGTCAGCGACGATTTCAACATCAACATCCGCGAAGTGAACATCCACAGCCACGACGGCATCTTCGAAGGCAGCGTCAGCCTGTATGTCAAGGACGCGGAGAGTCTGAATGCCGTAATGGACAAACTTCGAAAGATCAAAGGAATAGACAGCATTAAACGAACTATCAGTTAAGGTCATGGAAGACTTCTCGACGATTCTGTGGATCCTGGTGATCGCCGCGGCTTCGCTGTTGTCGCAGGGCCGCAAGGCACGGTCCGGAAAGACATCGCGCAAACCGGGACCGGCGACGGACGACACTGCGCCGCATCCGACGCCTACGACACGTCCCGAATGGCCCGGAATCCCCGGATTTCCGAAGATTCCGGGTTTCCCGGAAGGCAAGATGCACGACGGAGAAACCCGGAAAGCCGCGGCGGAAAGCGCTCCGGAGGCTCCGGCACGCCGTGTCGTCTCCGGCCCGGAAAGCCGCGAAAAGCCTTTCTCCAAGCCGAAAACGACCGAAAGAGCACCCGGCACGGATCAGCCCGAAACCAGAGAAACAACTGTTTTTCCGGCAGATGCGGCCTCAGCGCGGAAGCGGCGGGACGAGAGTGCCCAAAAGCGGCAAGTCGCGGAACAGCGACGGATTCCGACCGTACAACCCGCTCCGGAGGCGGTCTTCGGACTTCCGGCGACAAGGCGCACGGCCTCTGCAACGATCATGCAGGGTTCGATCGGTTCGGACGACAGCCCGTGCGTCGCGAACCGGACGGAAGAGGAGCCGGCGGCCGGAATAGCCGCGGATTTCGATCTGCGCAGGGCCGTGATCTACGCCGAGATACTCAAACCGAAATTCGAAGAATAACCGTCCCGGACAACCTCGATAAGGGCCAGAGGAAACGCCCTGACGACTCGGTATCCGAGCCCGACGAATCCGAACCGGGCATGGAAATATGCGAACGTTCCGGATGAAATAGGTACAGGTAAAGGATGGACAGGACGAAGATGAACTGTCAGCCCCGGACGACACCCGAAGGAGCCGCGAATCGCCGCCTACGATCCCCGGAGGATCAGACGAACGCTCGGAATCCAGCGCAAACCGGGGAACGGTGTTCATGCCCGCCGGGGAAACCTGCAATCCGGCGCATCGCCCCGGAAAGATCCCCCTGCGTTCAGTTCGCGGCACTCGCACCGAACGAAAGCGGCTTGTATCATCGGAGACGCATATCGACCGGAAAAAGCCGCGGAACGAATCGCAACGACACAACCTTATAAAATCAAAAGAGATGGCATCCATTTTTTCACGCATCATCGCAGGGGAAATTCCTTCCTACAAAGTCGCAGAGGATGAAAACTACTATGCATTCCTCGACATCAATCCGCTTACGAAAGGACACACGCTCGTGGTTCCGAAACAGGAAGTGGACTATATTTTCGACCTCGACGACCGGACGCTGGCCGGCATGATGGTATTCGCCAAGCAGGTGGCGGCCCGAATCAAGCGCGAAATAGCGTGCGCAAGGGTAGCCGTAGTCGTATTGGGCATGGAAGTACCTCATGCGCACATCCATCTGATCCCGATTCAGAGCGAAAACGACGTGGATTTTCACCGGGAAAAGCTCCGGCTGACACCGGAAGAATTCCGGGAAATCGCCGAAAAGCTGGCCCGGTAAACCGGAATTTACAAAAATACAATTCATTTTTTATCAGGCATATAGTGGGTTATCAACACTATATGCCTGCTTTTTTATTTAACATAATATGAGCTACGGAAAATAGATCCGGAAAAAGAAGCCAATCGTAATTCGAAATACCGGAAAATTATCGGAAAATCGACCGGATAGGGTAGATTATTTCCATTTGTAAACACCAGCAAAGTGTATTCACTCTGCGCTATGTTACAAATGTAAATACAATTCGATTGTCTATGCCTGTTAATATATAAATATGGAAAATACACATCACTTGCCGATAAATAGCTTTTACCGCCACACAAGCAGAAGTCAAAATAATTAACAAATAACATTAACCACTTAAATACCAATAGTTATACAAATCATATAAAGTAACACAGCAGCTATAGACAATGAAATCAACCGAATAACGGCAGGGTATTCTTCGAGCAGGGTGAATAACACGCAAACACTAAATATACCAGTCATTTAAATTTATTTATATCTATCTATACTTTATATAAGAGACTCCGGTGACTTTTAACCATATCCGAATGATTACACTTGTAAACTTTTTCAACACTTATTAACATTTTACAAATAGAAAAATCCCTTGTTTTACAAAAGAAAAATATTTATTTTTGTAAAAAATTAGGCCGATGAGGGAAAAATTGCTCGATTTGATGAAAAACGAAGGGCTGAAACCGAGCCAGCTCGCGGAGACACTCGGAATCAACCCAGCCGGAATTTCGCATATTCTCGCCGGACGGAACAAGCCGGGATTCGACCTGTTGCAAAAAATTCTCCGCCGGTTTCCCCGGATCAACCCCGACTGGCTGCTGCTCGACGCTCCGCAGATGTACCGGGAACAAATCCCGGGAAACCCGACGCAGTCCCAATCGGCTGTTCCGGAAAACGAACCGACGGGCGGATTGTTCGGACAACCGGCGACGGAACCGGGCCGGCCGGGAATCTCCCCGACATCGGTTACGGAACGTCCGGAAAGTCCGCGAACGCTCACGGAGTTGCCGGTCGGAAAAAAAGCGGGCGTCTCGGTGACGCGAATCGTCCTGTTTTACGACGACCAGACCTTCGAAAGTTATACGCCCGAGAAGACGATGAAATAATTTTTCCGGGACAGTCTCCGGAATATCGCAGGCACGAGGCGATAAAATACGATAAGGAAGCTCGCAGCCGACGAATTCGCAGCACGGTCATAACCCGGCCGGATACCCGGAAAACCGCATATAGCGGATTCGTATCGCCGAAAATTACGGTCGCCGCTTCTGCCATGGATGTTGTTGTTCCTTATGGATTCGCTCCGGGGATATCATCCGGAATCGCCGCAGTTAGGAAGCAATCCAACAAAATCCGAAAACCATACGACCGACAGATGCCGACGGAAAATCCCGGAAAACATTCCGCCGCGGCAGTCCGGCCCGTATCGGTTTATTCGGTCTGCCAAGAGCCAAGCAAACAAGAGGCTTAAAGACGTCAAAGAACGTATGTAACGCAAAGGTAAATGAATTAATATTTATATTATTCTTAAATTGAACACATTTGTACCGATATTTACCATAAATAAAGGTTAAATGTTACAAACGGCAAGCGCCTCGCGCAGACATGACCGCCATGAACGCACGCACGCAAAAAGGATGCGCGCGCGCGCCCATCATGGCGACAGACCTGCGCGAGAGAGAGGTGCTAATTTACTACGTAAATTCGCTATGTTTAATTTATATACCGTTGGTATATAAATGTCCGTATGAAGCTTATCGAAGGAAATACAAAACAAGTGCGCTCATTCCGAACGCACTTGTTTTCAACTACTCACCGCAAGGGGGGGGGGATTTCCAACGGTCGATCAACTTACTAACCAACCAATAAATAATCAACGCCGGAACCGCAATAATCGCGGCATAAACAACCAGCCAAATAAAGAGTTCCATGCCGAAATATAACAACTATTTAATTGTACTCCAAATTTCCTCAAGATATTTCGACAGAAGAACGGTACGATAATCATCCAAATCTTGATTACCTCGCTTCTCAGAAAGCCAACGCGAAATCTTCGATGCCCATTCACCAACTGTCCGCGAATCGTCCTGATTCAGGAAACGCAAGAAATCCTCATACTTCTCTCGCGTAAGTTTCTGATTATTGAGGCCAACAACAGAAAGAATCTGTTTCGCCTGAGCATCCGTGACACGTTTACGACCTTCACGAAGCTCATCTTCCGTCTTGGCCTGAGCAGACTTGAGAGCAGCCGAAGCACCGAGCTCCTCACGCTTCGCACCTTCGGTCTTAGCCTGCTCGCCTTTGAGAGCGACATCGGCATCGTAAACCTTACCGAGCTTATCGCTGAGGACCTTGTTAATCTCCCGATCGGCATCGGTCTTGGCAGCTTCAGCCAACTGCTTCGTATAACGAGACCGAAGCTCTTCGATAGCGGCCTGCTTCTCGGCGGCATCCTGCATTTTCTCGATAGGAGCCCACTCGGCATTAAGCTTATCGACTGCTGTCTTATACTTCTTACTCAGGAAATCGAACTCCGTAATAGCCTTCGTCAGATCGAAGATACTATTGACATTGTTCTGCGCAATCGTCTCGGATTGAACCTTCGCTGCCTGGGCATTCTTGAGATCGGTATCTGCCTTGATCGAATCAAGGCGGGCGCCGAGCGTTGAAAGCGAGCTTCCAAAATCCTGAATAGCACCCAATCCCGGAGTAACGTAATCGGGAGGGGTAGGATAACCGGGTGAACCGCCTCCGGAGACTGAAGAATCTGCCTGCATTGGTTGCATAACTGATCCTTCGACAAAAGGATTAATCCCGGCAGCTTCCATAGCGGAACGCTGCGCAGCAGGAGAATTATATCTCTGCCAGTATAATTCCTGGTTCTCACGTTCAAGGTCATTCTGATACTTTGTGTAATCTATCTGAAACTGTTGATTCTGTTTATTCATCTTCTCCATCCATCTCTGAGCTCTGCGCTGGCGACGACCAGCACCGATACCGGAGAAGAGAGAGGAAGCACCGGAAAGGATAGTACCTGCACCGGCTGCAATATCACCGAAACTCGCCATAACTCATTGATTTTTTACATTGCAAAAACCGATATGGAGCCTCGGCTATGAAGCCGTTTCCACATCTGGCATATATTGGCAAGGGAAATAGCCTTTTTGCCAACAGAGAGAGTATTAACGCGGCGTGATTTGGCCAAGGCCAACTCCACGCAGACGGTAGAAAGTCCGAGAACTAAATACGCTAAAGCGCTCCGAAAACAATAAAGCAATCGGAACGCAATACATAGCCGACTATGCGAACTTTCGGAATTTATAACGACGGAGCACCCGTGCAGGGCACTCCGTCACGAAGCTATCCGAAAGGTCGTCAAACTTCTGCATGTTCAAGTTTCTCCTTCTTCTTCTTGGCCATACGATCGGAAACAACCGCAAGGACAGCCTCACTGCGCTCGAAACGATCGAGACCGTACTCCGAGGACGGATCGACATCGGTCGAGTCGTCCTCATCATACAACGAGTCCTTCAACTCACGAGTACCGGACGAAAGACCGCCGGCACGAAAGCTACGAATCTGATCCGAAAGAGACTTGACACCGCAAACCAACTCGTCAAGAGTTGTACCGGCCGGAGCCATCGGATCGGGCGCACACGACATCCGGGACGAAAGATTTTCATAAGTAAACATAGCAAATTGTTCTAAAAGTTCAAAAAAACGACAAAATTTCAGAAATCTTAAAAGTCGATTTTCACCTACTGTTCGAAAAGTCGATTAAAGAGTAGTAGCAACATTAACTTTGCCCTTCTCACGGTTCGCACGCATCGAACACGAGAAAGTCAGAACGAAATTCTGCGCAGTATTCGAAATATCCGCGAAAACGCCGTTATACTGGTTCGACTGGATATACGGACTGTATAACGCGGTACTCGACTGCAAAGACCGATCGAGGAACGCAAAAAACGCCTCCTTCAAATCTTTGCTCATACCAGAGTCACCAGAAGAGGGCAGCTTATCGATATAATCCCTCAAAGCATAATATTCGTCCTGCTCAGAGGTATTCAAACTAAACCGATAACCGTAATCACGGTTAAGAAGCCAATACGAAAGCGTAGTAGTCAAGCGACCATGCGAACGGCTGACATTCTGCATCAGACGAGACCACGCAGGAACATAACCGACAGCGACATTTTTAATATCAGCCAACACATGAGACAAATTGAACGTTGCATTATTTAAGTCACTATCGAAAGTCATCGAAGTAACAGAAGGCGCAGCATCAAGTTCGTCAACCATCAACGGCTCCATGGCGAGGTTGTCAAGAGCCGGGGTATAAACATCGCCCAGCGAAAGCTCCTTAAGGAACGGGTCAAGACCGCGGGAATAGACCACATCCGGAACAAGAGACGCAATAACCATAAAGAAGCCGTTCTCACCGAACTTATACGAACGGTGACGAAACTTATCACCGCCGGAAGCCTGACCGGCAAAAGCACCGAGCGGGCTATTCGCATCTCCAGCGCCCGTAGTCTGATAGACGACCCTCGAACCGAGAAACTGACGGTCAGAACCGAGAAACAACGGCACATGACAGTTCTTGATACGCGAAACGTCGAACTGACCTTCGAGATAATCCGAATAACGACCCGAACCGGCTCCGGCAAGATCCATCCAACGTTGAATATGACTTGCAGCCGAAATATTACGGAAAGAAACGGAATTACCGTCCGATTCAAGATCGACGGTAATTTCCGAATCGCTATAGTTACTCGTGCTCATCCACGATTCAAGATAGTACGGAGGAAGACAACGCTGGAAAATAGAAGCGCGCGAAACATACCACTGCCAAGAACCGAACCTCGGAACACCAGAATAAAGCGTCTGAGCATTAACGGCATCAACCCAGGTATTGCCATCGACAGGAGAAGCCGTCTTGATCATCCGAATAAACTTACGTAACTGATCAAGAGGATACGAAGCGTTATAATCGCCGACAGAATTAGAAGCCAGCACAAACGCCGCAGTAGCAACGCGATCGATCTGAGGCGCTACGTAATACTCCAAAACGGTATCAATATAACCCGCAGCCTTCAGCATGGAGAAAGAAGCCTCCGACGAATCTCCAAATTTCGCAGTGGAAAACCAACCGACAGGAAAACCGCAATAGTCGGCCAGAGAACCGGGGGAAACGACTTCCTTCGCAAAAGAAGAATAAGAGTTATCCGAAGCAGTAAGTGTCAAAACCTTACAGTCGGAGCCCAACTTCGTTGTACGCCCAGCCGACATAATCGGAAACTTCACATCGTCCGGATTATTGGCGACACCCGAAAAATCCATATTCGCGTCGACATTATAGATACGATCCGGAATAAAGAAATATTCCAGACACAGCTTGAAGCCGTTAACCAACGGCGCTTTCATCGGAAACGCCTGAACGAACGACGAGGGGTCGAACGAAAGATAGTCACCCGTCAGAATACGGGTGAAACTGATCGGAACAAGATTACCCGGGGCGAGGGTAGTCGCCTTGACATGCGAAAGATTTACATTCGAACGCCTATTCCGCTTCCGAGTTAAAAACATTAAGGCCATAACAAATAATTAAAAAGAGCTTTTTTAAACCACATAGGACGACAAGAATACTTCCTATCTATCATCCGCCATATCAAAGGAGGGATCAAGCTATCATTACGACACTTGATCTCCGCCTTTGTAAAACAAGCCGTTTTCCAGTAGCGAGGAATCGAATAGGGGAAATTACCGACCATGCAAGAAAACCAGGAACGACCGTTTTTCAGCATGTTCTCGCGCATGATCTTTATATCCTCTTTCGACAAACGGCCAAACCCATGTGAAACGATGAACTTACCATTTTTTCGCGCATCGATATCGGAAATATACTGATTCGACGGATTATCCTTCGTCATATACTTCATGCAATACCGAACGCCTGCCATAGACCTAAGAGGCTCGACCCAGGCGATACCGTTTTGTTCCCAAAGATCACGAACCTGCCACCAATACAATGGACAATTGAACAAAATAGCATGATAGTGCATACGATGTGTAGAAGGAAGACCACGCTCCCGGGAACGCTTACCATCGGAAAACTCCACAACGAAGAAATACGGGAACCGAACCTTACGGTAACGGTAACGACCCGTTTCGGGATTCTTTTCACGGAAGCGAGGATGTTTACGCAAACGATCTATAAACTTCCGGACAACCTTATAGGGTGCTGCCTTAGCTTCCTCGTAAACCTCGGGTTTCAAAGAGAAGGTACAGAACAAACACTTTTCAGGCTGAAGGCGCATACGTTGCATAATATGATTAGCACGAAGGAACCAATTCTGTTGCCTTTTTCGAAGACACTCGTCGCAATGACCGCAAGGAACATGCAGACGGTAATCTTCCTCTTGATCAAAAACACGAATATTGACTTGATTCTCTTTTGCTAACTTCACATAATGCGGATTGATAATAGTAAGTTGTTTCACACACATAAACTACAAATGAGACCCACCAAGGGGAACAGATTTAGTACCTTTTGGACGTCCTTTGCCGCCGCGACCGCGACGTCCGCAACTTCGGGGTAGCAACAAACCCGAGAATAACAGACTTGCGCTCATCGAAACGACCGAACAGGAATCGCCAAACGGTTTCGCGGGTGAGTTCAAGAAAAATATAGTTCTCGCATTCTCCGAAAAGCAATTCCCGATGGTAGTAGAAAGGGACTTCGAAGTAAGACAAGGCATCGACGATTTCATGGAACCGAGGACAAACGGGGTACTGAAAATGGAACTGCAAAACGCCTCTGACTTCGGCCCAACCATCGCAAGACTTGAACAGATCGCAAATGACCTCATAAGAACTGATGTAACCGAGGTCACATTCAACACGCGGTTCTGATTTTCCGGACACAACGACAAAGTTTGAATGTTACGTGACTTGATGATGTAATCGACACGAACGGTATCAATATGGACACCTTCGCGCTGAACCCGAGCCTGGGCAGCGCACGACACCGTGAAGTATGCCGCAAGAGCCGCTACAATAGCGGTGACCAAAGTCCAAAACTTTTTAGACTTCAGTACAGACATGATTTTTTCCCACATAAGACGTGATTTGTTTGTTAGAAAATAATTGATTAGAGAGGCTCAAAGACGTCAAAGAACGTACATTTTGCAGCGCTGCAAAAGCGGTCCATTACATTTGTCAAAAGCAAATGTATGCATAAAAATGAAATAATATTTATATTATGTTAAATAATAAGACGTATCATCCGAATCTTCCAAATATCTATGCAAATTATTACTTTTGTATATTTATATGAGCGTTCGACCGACATCTCGACAGTATTTGCGTTGCATTCCGCCGCATGGCATTTCGCCTCACGGCCGTTTGAATGCCGACCGGAAATCCGCAAACCGCACGCGGTGCGTACGACGACCTGCCGGTCGGCACAATTTCGGCCGGAAGACGGAAGACGCCATACAAGCGGATTCGTATCGCCGAAAATTACAGTCACCGTATGGATTCACTCCGGGGATATCATCCGGAATCACCGCAGTGCGGACAACGGGTTTCGGGACCTCTGCACCGGAACTCCGAATCCGAAGACTCCGGCCAATCCGCAGCAAGTCGCATTCCGGCGCTTGTGCTTCCGTTCATTCGCGGCCGGCATCGGAAGAAGCGTACGGACGAAGACCGTTCAGAATCGGGACGATGGCAACCGCCGATCGGAAAATCCAAACCGGGCTTCGGGATAACCGCCCTTCGGTCCGCAAGCGGAAAGACAGGGAGCACCACCCTGCCGCACAAATAAATAAATTATTGATTAACAATGAATAAGGCTATTTTCAGCTTACTTATCGCAGGATTCCTGAGCGCCTGTTCGCCGCAACCGGCATCGCAGGAAAAGACGCTGTACGTGTCGATTCTGCCGATACGCAGTCTCGTCAAGGAGATCGTGGGCGAAGATTTCCGGATCGAAGTGCTCGTCCCGCCCGGAGCGAGCCCCGAAACGTTCGAACCGACACCCAGACAATTCATCGGACTGAACGAGGCCCAGCTCGTTTTCAACGTGGGTCTTCTCGAGTTCGAGACGGCTCTGCTGGACAAAATCGAAGACCGCACGAAGATCGTGGACCTGAGCCGCGGCATCGTACGGATCGAGGGCTCGTGTGCGCATGCCGGCAGGAACGGCAGCGACCATGCCCACGGGGTCGATCCGCACATGTGGACTTCGCCGCGGGCCCTGCAACGGATGGCGGAGAATGCCTACGAGGCTATTCACGCCCGCTGGCCCGACTCGGCGAAGTACACGGCCAACCATGCACGGCTGCAGGAGGAGTTGCGGCAGCTCGACCTCCGCACGGCGGAAAAGATAGCCCGCAGCGGCATTCGCTATTTCATCATCTACCACCCCGCCCTGACCTACTACGCCCGCGACTACGGGCTGCGGCAGGAGGCCGTCGAGGCCGACGGCAAGGAGCCATCGGCCAAACGGCTGACGGCGCTCATCCGGCAGGCCCGGAAGGACGGCATCGGCCGGATCCTCTACCAGAACCAGTTCCCCGTGTCGGTCGTGGAGACCATCGCCCGCGACATCGGCGCCGAGTGCACGGAGATCGACCCGCTGCGCGAGGATGCGATCGCCAACATAGATTCGATCACCGATTTAATAGTCCGGCCGCAATGACACTGATAACGCTGCGCGACGTAGGCGTCGCATACGACGGGTACGAAGCCCTCGAGCACGTCGATCTGGAGATCGGGGAGCACGACTTCCTGGGCGTCATCGGTCCGAACGGAGGCGGCAAAACGACGCTCGTGAAGGCCATTCTGGGAACGATACCCCACTCGGGAACGATCCGCTACGCTCCCGAGCTGTTCCGCGGCGGAGAGCGGCTGATCGGATACATGCCCCAGATTTCGGATTTCGACCGCGCCTTCCCGATCTCGATGCAGGAAGTCGTGCTCTCCGGGCTGCAGGGACGCCGCGGATTCCGCTCGCGCTACACGAAGGAGGACCGGGCGAAGGCAACGGCCCTGCTCGAAGAGGCCGGGATCGCCGACACGGCCCGCAAACCGATAGGCGAAGTGTCGGGAGGACAGATGCAGCGGGCGCTGTTGTGCCGGGCCGTAATCGCCGACCCGAAACTGCTGATTCTGGACGAACCGGCGAACTTCGTGGACAACCGTTTCGAAAAGGAACTGTACCGCACGCTGCAGGAACTCAATCGGCGCATGGCCGTCGTCATCGTCTCGCACGACATCGGAACGATCACCAGCGTCGTGAAGGAGATCGTCTGCGTCAATCGCCGCGTACACCGTCACCGCTCGAATATACTGACCGAGGAACAGTTACGCAATTACGACTGTCCGATCCAGCTCGTATCGCACGGCCATATCCCCCATACCGTGCTGGAGCACCACCCGGGCGACGGGTGCTGCGACGGCGAGTGATCCGCGACGACGACGCCCGCCCCGCACGGGACAGCCGGCGCGGAAATGCCCCGGACGAATGCCTACGGACTCCCGTATGGCACGGCCGGCGCGTTCCGGAACGGTTATTTTTCCGAACGGCACAATAACGATAGGGCCGAAAACGTTTCAATATAAACGCAATCAGCCCGATATGCATCGAAACGCCCCCGTTGGACGGATTCTTGCAGGAGTTGAAGCGACAAACGAAAAAAATAAAAAACCATGATCCGATTCCTATTAACGATAGTCGTGCTGTTCGCGGGCATGACGGCCGAGGCGCAGCAGTCCACGGTCAAACGCATCTATCCCAAACAGGAGCAGAAAAGCGAAAACAGAAGCGAACGCAGAAAGGCAGAGCGTAAACAGCGCCAGTCCGAAAAATTCATCCAGGCGGAGATCGACTCGATCAACTACGCGAACGCCCTTCAGGCGCTCGAAAACCTCGATTTCGTGCTGGAGGCCGACCAACTGGTGTTCAAACGCGGAATGAGCGTGTTCGTCTCCACCACGACCAATTTCATCTCGGTGCAGAACGACAAGGCCGTCGTGCAGATCGCGCCGTTCAACGCCGGCGGAGGCCCGAACGGCGTGGGCGGCATCACGGTGGAGGGACTGGCGTCGAATATCCAGATCAAGACCGACAAACGGGGAACCTCCTACTTCTCGATGAGCGTCATGGGCAAGGGCATTTCAGCCACGGTATCCATCACGCTGCCGAAGGGGACGGACCAGGCCTCGGTGACGGTCAATCCCAACTTCCACTCCAACCGGATCACGCTCAACGGAACGCTGATGCCGGCTGAAAAATCCCGCGTATTCCAGGGAATCACCTTCTGATCCCGCCCTGGCCGAAGCGGACGGAAGGGGCCTCTTCCGCGCACGAAACGAAAACCGCTGCGATCGTTCGGATCGCAGCGGTTTGTCATTGCGGATACGACACCGCCGTTCCACGGCGGTTTCCCCCGCCCCGCGGAAGAAATCCGCACGACGGCAGGGACGCGTCCTACCCTACTTCTTCTGCTCGTTGATGGCGCTCAGCTTCTCGAAGAGCTTCCCGAAGGCATCGGCCATTTCGGCGCGCAGTGCGGCGTAATGCTTGCGCACGAGCGAGCGGTTATGCGGTTCGGCGGGGTTCATCGCTTTGGAGAACAGATCGTTGCGCAGAGCCACGGCCTCCTGCATCACTTCGAAAATCTCTTTCTCCTTCGACGGCTGGAAGCAGATAGCCATATCGCAATCGAAAACGACCTCCTCGAGGCGGTAGTCGATCTCCTTCTTCAGGTAACGTAAATTTGCCATATAAAAATAGGTATTGGAATTTTCCGCAGACAAAGATAGGAAAACGTTTCCTTATTACCAAACGCCCGGCACGGGAAATCGTCCGGAACGTCCCGGTCGGAACGGCGTAGGAAACTGAACGGCGGCCGGACCGGACGGAACAGACCGCAGGCGGCGGCCGGACCCGGAAAAGGCCTCGCGGCCGCGGACAGCCGCACGATCCCCTCCGGAATCCGGGCCGGAAAACAGGAAAAAAGACATCCGGATACGATTTTCCGGGCCGGAATTTTGCATTTTCCGGAAAAATCCCTACATTTGCGTAAATGAATAACCGCAACCATATCCATCGTCATCACCACCATTTCCGCAATCCGGCAAAGGGGCAGACGACTATGTATATGTATCGCAGATAGACCGAATCAATCCGTACACAATACACACGAGCTCACCCTCTGCGGGATGAGCTCTTTTTTTGTTCATCGCCGCCGGAGGGTGTCTTAAAAACACCGAAAGAACATGCTGAAAATCGCCATCCAGGCCAAAGGCCGGCTCAATGAACAGAGCCTCGAACTGCTCTCCGAAGCGGGTATCCGGGTCGCCGAGAGCAAACGCAAACTGATTTCCCGCGCGGAAGGGTTTCCGCTCGAAGTCCTCTACCTGCGCGACGACGACATTCCGCAGGCCGTCTCGATGGGGGTCGCCGATCTGGGTATCGTGGGGCTGAACGAGGTGGCCGAAAAGGGCTTCGCGGTCGAACAGCTCATGGACCTCGGCTTCGGAGGCTGCCGCCTCTCGCTGGCCGTTCCCCGGACGGTGGACTACGAAGGGCCCGACTTCTTCCGCGGCAAGCGCGTGGCGACCTCCTACCCCAACATCCTCGCCCGCTATTTCGCGGAAAAGGGAATCGAGGCCGAAATCCACACCATCGAAGGTTCGGTGGAAATCGCCCCGGCCGTGGGCATGTCCGACGCCATCTTCGACATCGTATCGTCGGGCGGCACGCTCATCTCGAACGGACTTACGGAGGTCGAGAAGGTCTTCTTCTCGGAGGCGGTGCTCATCGCCGCACCCGACCTCGACCGGGCGAAACGCACGGAGGTCGGGCAACTCACCTTCCGCTTCAACTCGATCCTCGACAGCCGCGACATGAAATACGTGCTGATGAACCTGCCCCAGGAACGGCTCGACGAGGCCATCCGGATCCTGCCCGGCATGCGCAGTCCGACGGTGCTGCCGCTGGCCCAGGAGGGCTGGTGCTCGATCCATGCCGTGATCGACAAGGCGCAGCTATGGGAACGCATCGAGCGGCTCAAGGCCATCGGTGCCGAAGGCATCCTGATCCTCTCTCTCGAAAACATGATCCGCTGAAACAAACCGCAGAAACGATGGAAATACTGAAGATTTACGACAATCCCGCCCGGCCGCAATGGGCGGATCTCACCCGGCGCTGTACCCGGCAGGAGGGCGAAATCGCCGAACAGGTCGCCGGCATCCTCGCCCAGGTGCGCGAAGGAGGCGACGAGGCGCTCCGCCGCATCGTCCGCCGCATCGAGGGCCGCACGCCGGAGGCATTCGAAATTCCGGCAGACATCCGCCGCAAGGCCGCGGAGGCGGTCTCCGACGACCTGAAAAAAGCGCTCGCCGCGGCCAAAGCCAACATCGAGGCCTTCCACCGCGCCCAGTTGCCGCAAGAGGTGCGCATCGAGACGATGCCCGGTGTCCGCTGCATGCAGCGCGCCGTGCCGATCCGCCGCGTGGGGCTGTACGTTCCGGGCGGCCAGGCGCCGCTCTTCTCCACGGTGCTGATGCTCGCCGTCCCGGCACGGGTCGCCGGATGCGGAGAGGTGATCCTCTGCACGCCGGCCTCGCGCGAAGGAGCCGTCGCCCCGGAGATACTCTACGCCGCCGACCTTTGCGGCGTGGACCGCATATTCGCCGTGGGAGGCGCGCAGGCCGTGGCCGCCATGGCCTACGGCACGGAGAGCATCCCGCGGGTGGACAAGATCTTCGGTCCGGGCAACCGCTATGTCACCCGGGCCAAGCAACTGGTCGCAAGCGACACGGTGGCCGTGGACCTTCCGGCCGGCCCTTCGGAGGTGCTGGTACTCCTCGACGACGACGCATCGCCCGCCTTCGCCGCCGCCGACCTCCTCTCGCAGGCCGAGCACGGGGGCGACAGTCAGGCGATGCTGGTCTGCGCCTCCGAAACCTTCGCGCGGCGCGTGCAACTCGCCGTCGAAGAGCAATTGCAGCGCCTCGGACGGGAAGCAGTCATCCGCGAGGCGCTCCGCACGAGCCGGATCGTGGTGCTCGGCGACCGGGAGGAGCGCATCGCCTTCGCCGACGCCTACGCCCCCGAGCACCTGATCGTGGCGATGCACGACCCGTGGGAGGCCGCCGGACGCATCGCCGCGGGCAGCGTCTTCGTGGGACCCTGGTCGCCCGAAAGCGCCGGGGACTACGCCTCGGGAACGAACCACACGCTGCCCACGGGCGGCTGGGCGAGGGCTTGCAGCGGCGTGAACACCGATGCATTCCTGCGCAAGATCACCTATCAGGAGCTCACGCGCGAAGGGCTCGGGCGTCTCGCGCCGACGATCGTCGCCATGGCCGAAGCCGAAGGGCTCGGGGCACACGCCGCAGCGGTGCGCATCCGGATGAAAGGAGGTGCGCTATGAGACCCCTCGAAGAGTTGGTGCGCCCCAACATCCGGGCGCTGCGCCCCTACTCCACGGCCCGCGACGAGTACGCCGGAGGCGAATGCGCCGGGAGTGCCGTCGAGACCTGGCTCGACGCCAACGAAAATCCCTTCGAGAACGGCATCAACCGCTACCCCGACCCGCACCAGCGGCGGCTCAAGCGGCAGATCGCCGCGCTGAAAGGCATCGGCGAGGAGCGGATTTTCCTCGGCAACGGCAGCGACGAGGCGATCGACCTGGCCTACCGCATCTTCTGCGTCCCGGGACACGACAACGCCGTGTCGATCTCCCCCACTTACGGCATGTACCGCGTGGCGGCCGACACGAACGACGTGGAGCTGCGCGAAGTGCCGCTCGGCGAGGGGTTCTCGCTGCCGGTCGAGGCGCTGCTCGCCGCTGCGGACGAGCGCACGAAACTCCTGTGGCTCTGCTCGCCGAACAACCCCACGGGCAACGCCTTTCCCGAAGGGGAGATCGAACGGCTGCTCGCCGGATTCGACGGGATGGTGGTACTCGACGAAGCCTACATCGACTTCGCCGACGGACCGGGATTCCTGCCGCGCCTCGCGGAGTTCCCGAACCTGATCGTCCTGCAGACCTGCTCGAAAGCCTGGGGCATGGCGGGCCTGCGTCTCGGGCTGGCCTTCGCCTCGGAACCCGTCGCGGAACTTTTCGCAAGGGTCAAATACCCCTACAACATCAACACCCTCGCACAGGAGGCGGCCTCCGAACGGCTCGCATGGGACATCGCCGGGCAGACCGCCCTGATTCGCCGCGAACGCGCCGCCGTGGCCGAAGCCCTCGCCGGGGCCGCCTGCATCGAACGTGTTTACCCCTCCGAGGCCAACTTCCTGCTGGTACGCACGCCGGATCCGGACCGTCTCTACGACACCTTGATCGGGGCGGGCATCATCGTCCGCAACCGCTCGCGCATCCCGGGATGCGCCGGATGCCTGCGCATCACCGTCGGAACCCCCGGGGAGAACGCCCGGCTCATCGAAACCGTCAAAAATTTCAGACCATGAAAAAAGCCCTCTTCATCGACCGCGACGGCACGATCATCGCCGAACCCGCGGACCAGCAAATCGACAGCCTCGGGAAGCTGGAGTTCGTACCCGGCGCCATCTCGGCGCTGAAGGCCCTCGCCGGGCTCGATTTCGAGCTGGTGCTGGCCTCGAACCAGGACGGGCTGGGAACCGACGCCTTTCCCGAAGCGGCGTTCCTGCCCGCACACGAAAAGATGCTCTCGACGCTCCGCGGCGAAGGGGTCGAATTCGCCGACCAGTTGATCGACCGCACGTTCGAGCGCGACGGAGCCCCCACGCGAAAGCCCCGCACGGGCCTGTTCGGCAACTACCTCGGCGGCGGATACGACCTGGCCGCGAGCTACGTCATCGGCGACCGCGCGACCGACATCCTGCTGGCCCGCAACCTCGGGGCGCGGGGCATCCTGCTCGCCCCGCGCGGGAAGGGCGAACGGCTGCTGCGCGAAGCGGGGGCCGCGGAGGCCTGCGCACTCGTCACCGACTCGTGGGAGGAGATCGCCGAGTACATCCGCCGCGGAGAGCGGCGGGTCGAGGTGCGGCGCGAAACGCGCGAGACGCGGATCGCCGTGCGCCTCGACCTCGACGGACGCGGGGCGTCCGGCTGCCGGATCTCGACGGGGCTGCGTTTTCTGGACCACATGCTCGAACAGATCGTCCACCACGGCGGCGTGGCGCTGGACGTGGAGGCCCGGGGCGACCTCGACGTGGACGAACACCACACGGCGGAGGACGTGGCCATCGCGCTGGGCGAGGCGATCGACCGCGCGCTGGGCTCCAAGGCAGGCATCGCACGCTACGGATTCGCCCTGCCGATGGACGACTGCCGGGCGCTGGTGCTCCTCGACTTCGGCGGACGCATCGACTTCGAATGGGACGCGGAATTCCGCCGCGAACGCATCGGCGACATGCCCACCGAACTGTTCAGCCACTTCTTCCGCTCGCTCTGCTGCGCCGCGCGGTGCAACCTCCAGATCGCGGCCCGCGGCGGGAACGAACACCACAAGGCCGAAGCGATCTTCAAGGCCTTCGCCCGCGCCCTGCGGATGGCCGTGGCCCGGCAGGGATTCGGATACGACATACCCAGCAGCAAAGGAGTCCTATGATAGCGGTGGTCGATTACGATACGGGCAACCTGCGCTCGGTGGCCGAGGCGCTGCGACGTGCAGGCGCGGAGTTCCGCCTCACGGCCGACCAAAGGCTGCTGCGCGAAGCGGAAAGGGTGATCCTCCCCGGAGTCGGCGAGGCATCGTCCGCCATGCAAAGGCTCCGCGAACGGGGGCTCGACCGGGTGATTCCCTCGCTCGCGCAGCCCGTGCTGGGCATCTGCATCGGGATGCAGCTCATGTGCCTTTCGAGCGAGGAGGGCGACACCCGCTGCATGGGTATCTTCCCGGCACGGGTGCGGCGGCTGCCCGCCGCCGCGCCGGACGGCGGACGGATCAAGGTCCCCCACGTGGGCTGGGACACGCTCTCCGGCCTGCGGTCGCCGCTGTTCGACGGGCTGGACGAGGGGGCATATGTCTATTACGTACACTCGTTCGCCGCGGAACCCTGCGCGGAGACCGTCGCCATGACCGACTACGGCGGGCCGTTCAGCGCGGCACTCGCGTGCGGCAACTTCTTCGGCGTGCAGTTCCACCCCGAAAAGAGCGGGGAGACGGGCGCGCGCATACTTCGCAATTTTCTGAACATGAAATGAAACGACTTTACGCATGATCGAAATGATTCCCGCAACGGACCTCATCGGCGGCCGCTGCGTCCGCCTCACGCAAGGCGACTATACGAGCCGGAAAACCTACTACCGCGACCCGCTCGAAGCGGCGCTTCGCTTCGAAGAGGCGGGCGCACGCCGCCTGCACATGGTCGATCTCGACGGCGCGAAGGCCGCCGAACCGCAAAACCTGGCGGTATTGGAACGCATCGCCGCGAAGACCTCGCTCGAGGTGCAGTACGGCGGCGGCATCAAGAGCCGCGCTGCGCTGCGCTGCGTCTTCGACGCCGGGGCACGCCGGGCCGTCTGCGGCAGCGTCGCGGTGCGCGAACCGGAGCTGTTCGCCCGGTGGATCGCGGAGTTCGGCCCCGAACGCCTGATCCTCGGGGCCGACGTCCGCGACGGCGTCGTGGCGATCCAGGGCTGGACGGAGCGTTCGGAACGCACGGCGCCCGAGCTGATCGAAACGTTCCTGCCGGCGGGGCTCAGGCAGGTCGTCTGCACGGACATCTCGCGCGACGGAATGCTCTGCGGCCCGGCAGTACCCCTCTACGCCGACCTGCAGAGGCGGTTCCCGCAGGTCGAAATCACCGTCAGCGGCGGCGTCTCGTCGCCGGACGACATCGCGCGGCTGGAGCGCGAAGGGCTGCGCAGCGTCATCGTCGGCAAAGCCCTCTACGAAGGCCGCATCACCCTCGAAAAACCCGGACCATGCTCGCCAAACGCATAATCCCCTGCCTCGACATCCGCGACGGCCAGACCGTCAAGGGAATCAACTTCACCGCGCTGCGGCAGGTCGGGGACCCCGTGGAGCTAGGGGCGAAATACGCCGCCGAAGGGGCCGACGAACTGGTGTATCTCGACATCAGCGCCTCGGAGGAGGGACGCCGCACCTTCACGGGACTGGTATCGCGCATCGCCGCGCGGATCGACATCCCTTTCACCGTCGGGGGCGGCATCGCGTCGGCCGAAGACGCCGCCCGGCTGCTCGACGCCGGAGCGGACAAGGTGTCGCTCAACAGCGCAGCCGTCACGAATCCGGCGCTCATCGACCTGCTGGCGGCCCGGTACGGGTCGCAGTTCGTCGTGGCGGCGATCGACGCCCGGAAGACCGGCGAACGCTGGCAGGTGACGACCCACGGCGGCAAGCGGGCCACGGAACGCGAACTGTTCGAATGGGCCCGGGAGGTCGCCGACCGGGGCGCCGGAGAGATTCTCTTCACCTCGATGGACCACGACGGCACGCGGAACGGCTATCCGTGCGACCTGTTCGCCCGACTGGCCGAACTGCCGGTCCCGATCATCGCCTCGGGCGGCGCGGGATGCGTCGGGCATATCGCCGACGTGCTGACGCGCGGCAGAGCCGACGCGGCGCTGGCGGCCAGCATCTTCCACTACGGGGAAATCCCGATTCCCGTCCTCAAGCGCGAGTTGAGGAAAATGAATATAAACGTCAGACTATAAACAAAACAGAGAAAACATGAAAATCACAGCGAAACCCTTTTCGGAACTCGATGCCGAAAAGCTCCCCGACGGGCTCGTTCCCGCCGTCATTCAGGACGACCGCACCCTGCAGGTGCTCATGCTGGGCTACATGAACCGCGAAGCCTACGAGAAAAGCCTCGCCGAAGGACGCGTCACCTTTTACAGCCGCACGCGCCGCCGCCTTTGGACGAAGGGCGAGACGAGCGGCAACTGGCTCGACATCGTTTCCGTGGCGGCGGACTGCGACAACGACACGCTGCTCATAAGGGTCATCCCCCACGGCCCGACCTGCCATACGGGGTCGAAAAGCTGTTTCGGAGCGGCCCTGCCCGAAACGGAAGGGTTCATACGCTACCTGCAAAGCGTCATCCGCGGCCGGCACGCCGAAATGCCCGAAGGCTCCTACACCTCGAAACTCTTCACGCGCGGTGTGAACAAGATCGCCCAGAAGGTCGGCGAGGAGGCCGTGGAGACGGTGATCGAGGCCGTAGCGAAGAACCGCGAGGCGATGATCTACGAAGCCTCGGACCTCATATACCACCTGCTCGTGCTGCTCGAAGCCACCGGGTGCTCGATCGCGGACCTCGAGAAGGAACTGGCGCGCAGACATGCCTGAAGAACGCCCGCCGGAACCGGAAGGACGGACCGGAAAGGCCCGAACGCCAAACGGCCCCGGAAAGGCCCGCAGCCGGATGAAAAACGCCCCTGCCGCATTGCACGGCAGGGGCGTTCGTTCGCGTCCCCGGAAGCGGTCCGATCACATGCGTTCGGGGACGTCGATGCCCAGCAGGCGCATGCCGCTGCGAATGACGCGGGCGACCTGCCCGGCCAGCCGCAGACGCATCCGGCGCACGGCGGGATTCTCCTCCCGGAGAATCGAATGATCGTGGTAGTAGCCGTTGAAAGTCTTGGCCAGCTCGTAAACATAGGCTCCGACGATCGAAGGGGCGAAACTGTCGCCCGCGGCCTTCACCACGGCAGGGTATTCCGTCAGCGATTTGACGAGGGCGATCTCCTCCGGCAAGTAGTCCGCGGCGGCTCCGTCGCCGTCGCCCTCAAGACCGATGCCCGCCTCGGCGGCCTTGCGCAGCACGGAACGGATGCGTGCATGGGTGTACTGGATGAAGGGGCCCGTATTGCCGTTGAAGTCGATCGACTCGCGCGGGTCGAAGAGCATCGTCTTCCTGGGATCGACCTTGAGGATGAAGTACTTCAGCGCCCCGAGGCCCACCATCGCCGAAACGGCGTCGGCCTCCTCCTCCGTGCAGCCGTCCAGCTTGCCCAGTTCGGCCGACATCTCGCGCGCGGTCTGCACCATCGCGGCGATCAGGTCGTCGGCATCGACCACCGTGCCCTCGCGCGACTTCATCTTGCCCTCGGGCAGCTCGACCATGCCGTAGGAAAGGTGCGTGATATGATCGCTCCACTCGGCGTAGCCCAGCTTCTTGAGAACCAGTTTCAACACCTGGAAGTGGTAGTTCTGCTCGTTGCCCACGACATAGATCATGTCGTCGAGCCGGTTGTCCTCGAAACGGCGGTAGGCCGTACCGAGGTCCTGCGTCATGTAAACCGACGTGCCGTCGCCGCGCAGCAGCAGCTTCTCGTCCAGCCCGTCGCCCGTGAGGTCGATCCACACCGAATTGTCCGGGCGGCGGTAGAAGACGCCCTTGGCAAGGCCCTCCTCGACGAGCGACTTGCCCAGCAGGTAGGTCTGCGACTCGTAGTAAACCTTGTCGAAATCGACACCCAATGCCTTGTAGGTCACGTCGAAGCCCTCGTAAACCCAACCGTTCATCGTCTCCCAAAGCGAATAGACCTCCGGATCCTTCGCCTCCCAGCGGCGCAGCATCTCCTGCGCCTCGCGCATGATCGGCGCGTTCCGTTTGGCCTCGTCCTCCGACTGCCCGGCGGCCACGAGTTCCCTGACCTGCTCCTTGTAGTGCTTGTCGAACTCGACGTAGTACTTGCCTACGAGGTGGTCGCCCTTCATGCCCGACGAGGCGGGGGTCTCGCCGCCGCCGTAGAGTTTCCACGCCAGCATCGACTTGCAGATATGGATGCCGCGGTCGTTCACCAGGTTGGCCTTGATGACCGTGTGGCCGTTGGCCGCGAGGATCTGCGCCACGGAGTAACCCAGCAGGTTATTGCGGATATGGCCCAGGTGCAACGGCTTGTTGGTATTGGGCGACGAGTACTCGATCATCACGGTGCGGCCCGTCGGCGCGGCCTGGCCGAAATGGTCGTCGGCGGCGATCTCCTCGAAGCGGGCCGCCCAGAACGCGCCGTCGAGCGAAAGGTTCAGGAATCCCTTGATGACGTTGAACGACGCGATCTCCGGCACGTGGGCCGTCATGTATTCGCCTATCTCGGTCGCAGTGGCCTCGGGCGACTTGCGGCTGCGGCGCAGCAGCGGAAAGGTCACGAGGGTGTAGTCGCCCTCGAATTCCCTGCGGGTTTTCTGAATCTGCAACTGCTCGCCCGAAAGCTCGCCGTAAAGCGCCTCCACCGAACGGCGGACCGCATCCGAGATAAAGGTTTCGATATTCATTGTATGCTCTGCGATTTTTCGCCTGCAAATTTAGCGATTTTCGACGAATAATCAATTCCCGGGGGCGGGAATCTCCCCAATATCGGAAAACATTGCCTATCTTTGCGGAAAATAACCCGCGCGATGCGGGCGGCAGGCCCCGGCCGGGCCGTATCCGTCCCTTCGGAACCGCCGCCGTCCGCCGCCGGAAAACGACCAACACTCGTCAGATGGAAATACTGATCATTCTGTTACTGATCCTGCTGAACGGCCTGTTCGCCATGTCGGAAATCGCCTTCATCTCGGCGCGCCGTTCGAACCTCGAAATGCAGGCCCGGCAGGGCAGCGCGTCGGCGCGGCAGGCGCTCAAACTCGCCCGGGACCCGGACCGGTTCCTCTCGACCATCCAGATCGGCATCACGCTCATCGGCATCCTCACGGGTATCTACTCCGGCGATGCGCTGGCTGCGAAATTCGGCCGCGAACTCGCTCTGCTGGGTATTCCCCTGCGCACGGCGACGATCGCGGCCCAAGTGACGATCGTCGTCATCGTCACCTACCTGACGCTCATCTTCGGCGAACTCGTTCCCAAGCGTATCGGCATGAACACGGCCGAGAAGATCGCCTGCGCCGTCGCGCGACCGATGCGTGCACTCTCGGTGGCGGCCTCGCCGTTCGTATGGCTGCTTTCGCGCAGCACCGCGGCGATCACCCGACTGCTGGGCCTCAAAGAGTCGGACAACAAGGTGACCGAGGAGGAGATCCGTTCGATCATCCAGGAGAGCGTCGACGACGGCGAAGTGCGCGTGGTCGAACAGCAGATCGTCGGACGCGTCTTTTCGCTCGGCGACCGCGCGGTCGACTCGGTGATGACGCCCCGCAGTGAAATCGTCTGGATCGACATCGCCATGACGACCGACCAGATTCGCGAACGGGTCAACCGCAACCCGCACAGTCTTTACCCCGTCGCCGACGGGGAGCTCGACAAACTCGTCGGCGTGGTCTACCTCAAAGACCTCTTCCAGCACCTCGCAGAACCCGACTTCAACCTCTGCAAAACGCTCCGGCCGGTCAAGTTCTTCCATGAAAGCTGCGAAGTCTACAACGCCATGGACCAGCTGCGCAGCGAACAGCTGGGCTACGGCATCGTCTGCGACGAGTTCGGTGTCACGCGCGGCATCGTCACCCTCAAAGACATCTTCGAAGCCCTCGTCGGCGAAATTCCCGAAGACCTCGACGAACCCGACATCGTGCGGCGCGAAGACGGGAGCTGCCTGGTGGACGGGCAGTGCTCCTTCTACGATTTTCTGGCCTACTTCAACATGGAGGAGGTCATTCCGCACACCGCTTACAAAACGATCAGCGGGCTGATCCTCGACGAACTGGACCACATTCCCCAAACGGGAGAGAAGCTGCACTGGAACCGCTTCACGCTGGAAATCGTCGACATGGACGGCGCACGCATCGACAAAATACTCGTCACACCCGATACAATACCCGCCGATGAAAATAGCTGATCTGGAACTGGGCGACAAGCCGCTGTTTCTGGCGCCGATGGAGGATGTCACCGATCCGTCGTTCCGCTCGATGTGCAAGGAGTTCGGCGCCGATGTGGTCTACACCGAATTCATCTCGTCGGACGGCCTGATCCGCGACGCGGCCAAGTCGCTCAAAAAACTCGAAATAACGGAGGCCGAACGCCCCGTCGGCATCCAGATCTACGGCCACCTGATCGAACCGATGGTCGAAGCGGCGCGCATGGCCGAGGCCGCCGGCCCCGACATCATCGACATCAACTTCGGATGCCCGATGAAGAAGATCGCCGGACGCGGCGCCGGCTCGGGCATGATGCGCGACGTGCCGCTCATGGTCGAAATGACGCGCCGCATCGTCCAGGCGGTCGACCACACCCCCGTGACGGTCAAGACCCGTCTGGGCTGGGACGACGAAAACAAGAATATCGAAGAGATCGCCCTGCGGTTGCAGGACGTGGGGATCGCAGCGCTCACGATCCACGGCCGCACCCGCGCCCAGATCTACCGGGGCGAAGCCGACTGGACGCTCATCGGTCGCGTGAAGAACAATCCCGCGATCCGTATCCCGATCATCGGCAACGGCGACGTGGATTCGGGCCCCCGAGCCGCCGCGATGTTCGACCGCTACGGAGTCGACGGCGTGATGATCGGCCGCGCGACCTACGGCCGGCCGTGGATCTTCCGCGAAGTCAGGCACTACCTGACTACCGGCGAGGTACTCCCCCAGCCTACGGTCGTCGAACGGGTGGAGATCGCCAAGCGCCATCTGCGCAAATCGGTGGAAATCAAAGGAGAATACGTCGGCGTACTGGAAATGCGCCGCCACCTCTCGAACTACTTCAAGGGGCTGCCCGATTTCAAACAGACCCGTCTGCAACTCGTCACGCTGACCGACATTCCCGCGCTGATGGCCACGCTCGACTCGATCGCCGAGCGCTGGGGCGATTTCGACACCTCGCAGGTCGTGCCCGCGCCGCTGTCGCACGAACTGTAACGCCCTTACGAAAACGCCTGTCCCTCGCGGAACAGTTTCCAACGACCCTCCGCCGACCGCAGGAGTCGCGCGGAGGGTCGTTTTTCACCGGCGAACGGCTCCACGCCGACCTGCGTTCCCTTGCGGCCCCACTGCCCCACGATCCGGCCGCCGTGCAGCAGCACCGGCCGGAAAACACCGAAGTCGTTGAATGCCCGCGCACGATGCTCCGGTGCCAGCACGTCCGAACGATCCTTGTAGGCGATCAGGTACTCGTCGAACGCCGGCAACAGGTGCGCGTGCGCCGGCGCCTTTCGGCAGGTCGCCCAACTCTCGTACAGCAGATACTCCCGCCCGCCGAACGATTCGCGCAGCAACTCCCCGTCCAGCGCCCCGACACCGCGGCGGGCCTGCCCGACGGGCAACCCCGACCACCAGACGAAATCGTCGAACGTCGCCGGAGAATGGCTGCGGAAATAACGGAGCGCCAGCAGGGCCAACGCCTCCTCTTCCGGCAGATCGACCGCCTGCGGCACCCGTTCCGCCAACAGCGCATAGGTAGGTTTTCCCGCCCTGTCGGCACCGCTGCAAACCACGCCGTCCGTTTCGGCGTGCATCATCAGACGATTCAACCGCGGTGCGTCGACGGCCATTCCGGCTCGTTCCAGCTCCCCTGCGATCTGCTGCCGCGTGAGGTGGTTGCCCCCTCCGAGTATCCGTTCCAGCAACCGGCTGCAACGCAGGTAGTCCCCCTCGTCCAACCCGCAGCCGTTGCCTTTGGCGAACGACGCATTGGCGGCGCGGATCCGCCGTGCCGACAGGTGCAGCATCCACCGCACGTCCTCCGCCGCGATGAAATGCCACGTCGGCCGCATGATGTGCATACGCAGGATGCGACCTTCGCGCAACGCCTCCTCCACGGGCGCCGCTGCGGGCGTGCGCAGCCGCAACGCGACGGCCCATTTGGCCGAACTGTACTCCTGCGCCTGCACCATGCCCATCCAGCGGATCAGCTCGGCCGGATCGTCGAACTGCGGCGCGACGAGTTGCTGCGCGTGCAGACGGATGTCGGTCAGGCGGTTCATCGGAACGTCCCTACTTGTCGACCGAGAAACGATAGATGCAACGACTGTGGTAGGTCTCTCCCGGACGCAGCACCACCGACGGCCACTGCGGTTTGTTGGGTGAATCGGGATAGTGCTGCGTTTCGAGGCAGACGGCCGTACGGTGTGCATAGGGAATGCCGTGTTTCCCGCGGACAGTCCCGTCGAGGAAGTTGCCGACATAGACCTGGATGCCCGGTTCGTCGGTGAAGACCTCCAATGCGATACCCGACACGGGCGAGACGAGTCGTGCGGCCGGACGCGACAGATCGCCCGCCGTGGCCAGCACCCAGTTGTGGTCGTAACCGTGGCCGTTGCGCAGCTGCTCGTCGTCGGAGTCGATTTCGGCGCCGATGGCCTTCGGCCTCCGGAAATCGAAGGGCGTACCTCCGACCGAATCGATCCGTCCGAGCGTCAGGAAGGTCGAATCGACAGGCGTATAGCCGTCGGCGGCGATCGTCAGCAGGTTGTCGAGAATCGGATGCGTAGGATCGCCCGACAGGTTGAAATAGGAGTGGTTCGTCAGGTTGACGACCGTCGGCCGGTCGGCGGTCGCCTCATAGGCGATATCGATGGCGTTGTCCTCCGTCAGGCGGTAGACTACCTTCGCAGTCACGGCGCCGGGGAATCCCGCATCGCCGTCGGGCGAATGCAATGTCAGGGCGAGCGACCGCGGGTCGGGCTGGTGTGCCTCGTAAACGCGATACTGCCACCCGTCGGGGCCGCCGTGCAGGCAGTGCCCGTAGTTATTCACGGGCAGGCGCACCGTATCGCCGTCGAGGACGAATCGCCCGTGACCGATGCGGTTGGCATACCGCCCGATCGACGCACCGAAATCCGACGGAATCCGCACGTAATCGGCGATATTGTCGAATCCGAGCACCACGTCGCGCAGCGTTCCCGTGCGGTCGGGCACCATGACCGATACGATCCGGCCGCCGAAATTGGTGATGCAAACCTCCATTCCCGCGGCGTTGGTCAGCGTGTAGAGGCCGGTCGGCCGGCCGTTCACCTCGGAGCGGAACCGTTCGCGGTCGAGCCCCGACAAACTTTTATCGCCCGCAGCGCCGCCGCAGGCCGGAATCACGGCCGCGGCACCGAGGGCCGCCAGCCAGCAAAGTAACGTTTTCTTCATGTTCAGGTTCTTAGATCGGATAAAGATACGAATAAGCGAGGGCAATGTCAAATTTATTTGAACATTGCCGAGGCGGAGTATCTAAGACACAGTCAAAGATAGTGAAAAAATACGGTTATACGCAAGTACCCCTTCTCCGAATTGCAGGCAGTTCGCCTCCGGTAGCGCGACAGGCACAAGCGGATGCGATCCGCGCATGGAACGGCGGCGGACTGCCGACAGCACCCGCGCTGTCGAGCGAAGCGCTTCGGAAAACGAACTCGGTGGTTCGCCCCCTCGCTGCAAACGAAAAAGAGGGTCTGTCGACCCCCTTTTGCATCGGCGTTCCATGCACCGCTACTTCAACACCCGCTCGATGTAGGAGGTGTAGTCCTTCACCACGGGCCGGTAGTCGTCGTGCTCGAAGAGCGGCGACGAGATCAGGAAATCGGCCGACGAGCGGTTGATCGCCGTCGGGACGTTGTAGAGCGTCGCAATGCGCAGCAGCGCCTTCACGTCCACGTCGTGGGGCTGCGCCGACATCGGGTCCCAAAAGAAGATCAGAGCGCTGATCTCCCCGTCGGCGATCATCGAACCGAGCTGCTGGTCGCCGCCCAGCGGGCCGGATTTGAGCAGCGTGATGTCGAAATGCGAGATCTCCTCGGCACCGCCCCGCTCCGTCAGCGTCCGCGTCACCATCTTACCCGTTGTTCCGGTACAAACCAAGTGGTGCCGGAGCAGAATCTCCCAATTCCAGTCGACCCACTCCGCCAGATCGCGTTTCATGTTGTCGTGGGCCACCAGTGCAACTTTCTTCTTCTCTTTCATCGTCATTTATTTTCAATCATCGCTTCCCGCGCTCGGAAGGATTCCCCGCTTGCGGGAAGCGTCGTTTCCGACAGACGTTCCGGTATCGCGGCTCCGCCCCCTCCCGCCCCGATAAAACAGGGGAATCGGGCATCGGCGCATCGCAACCGGAGACAAAAATAATACAAAAAACGAATCGGCAAAACGGCCGCCCCCGAATTTTACATTTTGATAACAAAAAGCCGCCCGCATCGCAGCGGACGGCAGGTACGGACTGCGAACAGGGAGGGCTTATTCCTCCTCCGTCTCGGGCAGTTTGAATTCGGTGAATCCCGCGCCGAGCAGGATGTTGTACCACATGAAGACCTTCTTCATGTCCGACACATGCACGCGGTCGCGGTCGTAGTCGGGCAATACCTCCGCGAAAGCGGCCTTCAACTTCTCGGGAGCCTCCTTGTGGCTGATCGCCTCCTTGCCGCCCGTGTGGTTATAAATATTGGTGAACACGTCGGCCAACGGCAGGTCGTCGCCCTCGGTGAAGATCGAGATCTCCGTCAGGGCACTCACCTTCGACGACGCCGAAGCATTCATCCGCTTCCCGTCGAGCAGCGATTCGACGATCACGCCGTTCGTCGACTGCGCCACATACTTATACAACCCGGGCTGTCCCGATATTGCCAAAATCTCCTTCAATTCCATAAACCTTCAAGAATTAAGTTCGTACAAAATAATAAGTTCTCATCAACCTTCCGCCGCGAACGGCGCACGAGCGTCTACTCCCCGCTATTTTTCCGAACCGTCGCTCTCGCCGGAATCGCCCGGCTGGTCGGGATCGGGCTCGATCGGACCGGGCACGACGTACTCCTCGAAATCAGAAGAGACATAGAGGCGATGCTGCGTGGTCACTTCGATCATGAAACGCACCTTGCGACCGGTCAGCTTCGTGGCGGGAATCTTGGCCATGAAGTCGTAGGTCTCGCCCGCCACGGTCGAATAGACGGGATCGGTCGAGCGATAGCTCTCCGTCGTATTGCCCCACGTACCCGTAATCAAATCCACCTGGTAGGTCACACAGGCCTGGAACGGACAATGTTCGTTGCGTATCCTGGCCGTCACGGTCACCTCTTCGCTCTTCGACGGATTTTTCGGCGAGTAGTTCACCTCCGAAATCACGGGCGTCGAACATCCCTCGCCCTCATCGTCTCCACACGACGGCAGCACCGCAACCGCAGCGGACAACACCGCCCATACAATCAGCTTCTTCATCGTTCGTTTTCCGTATTTATTTGTCGAGATGCACATCCAGCTGCGGGAAGGGGAAATGCAACCCCTGCTGCGGCAATTCGTTGTAGAACCGTTCGTTCATATCGAAAAAGAGATCCCAGTAATCGCCGTTGAGCGTCCACGTCCGCGCCACCACGACGATCGCGCTGTCGGCCAGTTCCGACAGGGCCACGAACGGATCGGCCGGCGCATCCGGCGTATGGAGCACCCGTTTGTCGGACTCCAGCATGGCGAGCATCGTGCGTTTGGCCACCGCCACGTCGTCGCCGTAGGCGAGCGAGACTTTCCATTCGACACGGCGCATCGTCTCCGACGAATAGTTGTTGACGATGGCGTTCGAAATCGAAGAGTTGGGAATGTAGATCCGTTTGTTGTCGGTCGTGGTGACCACCGTCGAGAAGAGACGTATCTCCTTGACCGTACCTGCCTGCCCCTGCGCCTCGATGTAGTCGCCGATGCGGTAGGGATGCATGAACATGACCATTATGCCTCCGGCGAAGTTCTGTAATGTTCCGCTCAACGCCATACCGATACCGAAACCCGACGCCGCGAGCAGCGCGACGAGCGACGTGGTATTGAAGCCCAACAGCTGAACGATAATCAGCAGCAGAATGGTATAGGCCGCACCTTTGACCAGGCTGCGCAGGAACGAGCGCAGCGACTTGTCCACCTGCCTGCGGTCGAACGACGCGTCCATCAGGTGCACCAGCCGGTTGATGATCCACCGCCCGGCGGCATAGATTGCGAAGGCCACGGCGATCTTCAACGCCACCCAGATCACCTGTCCCGTAAAGTCACGCAGGAAAGTCTCGGCGTCGAGCGAAGTGAACCGTTCGACGATCTGTTTCCACTGCGCCTTCTGCACGCTGTCGGGCAGAATCAGCGTCTCCGCTTCCAGAAAAAATCCCAGCATAAGCAAATTCTTATCGTTTAAGTTACAAAAGTACTATTTATATCCGAAAAAACCACTAATTTTGTCTGCACATTTAACATCCTATCATGGAATCTCAGGTAGAAATCATCCAGATCAACATAGCCGGAAAGGACCAGCCCGGCCTCACGTCGTCGCTCACGGACATCCTGGCGCGCTACGACGCCTTCATTCTCGACATCGGCCAGGCCAATATCCATCAGTCGCTTACGCTGGGAATCCTGATCAAGACGACCTCCGACAAATCGGGTGCCATCATGAAGGAGCTGCTCTTCAAATCTTCGGAGCTGGGCATCAACATCCGCTTTACGCCCATCAGCGAGGAGCGCTACACGGCATGGGTGGGTATGCAGGGCAAGAACCGCTACATCATCACGCTGCTGGGGCGTCAACTCACGGCGCGCCACATCGCCGACGTGGCGGGCGTGATTTCGCGGCAGGGGCTCAACATCGACGCGATCAAGCGCATGACGGGCCGCGTTCCGCTGCACGAAGACGAACGGGCGCCCAAATCGTGCATCGAATTCTCGGTGCGCGGATCGCTCACCGAGGAGGCCACGACGGCCATTCAGGAGCAGTTCATGTCCTTCTCGAACAACGGGGTGGACATCTCGTTCCAGCGCGACGACATCTTCCGCCGCAGCCGGAGGCTGATCTGTTTCGACATGGATTCGACGCTCATCGAAACCGAAGTGATCGACGAACTGGCCGAACGGGCGGGCGTCGGCGCGCAAGTGCGCGCCATCACCGAACGCGCGA
>OLNQ01000850.1_pt1 | contig 31183 bp, 24 predicted proteins | sample 1672821 | NCBI WGS metagenome assembly OLNQ01 (sample SAMEA3136727, study PRJEB25190) | human gut metagenome | biome: human gut; feature: human-associated habitat; material: faeces | place: Austria | collected 2013 | reverse complement strand
GATTGACGCCACGCACCTTGTTTATGATTTCGTTAGAGACCTCTGCGAGGAAGTCATACGGCAACCGAGCCCAGTCAGCGCTCATCGCATCGACGCTCGTCACGGCACGCAGTGCCACCGTGTACTCGTAGGTACGCTCGTCACCCATGACGCCTACGCTCTGCACCGGCAGTAAGATAGCTCCCGCCTGCCACACCTCATCGTAGAGGTTGTACTTACGTAGCATATCGGTGTATATCTTGTCCGCCTGCTGGAGGATAGCCACCTTCTCAGGAGTCACCTCGCCCAGCACGCGAATGCCTAGACCAGGACCTGGGAAGGGGTGGCGAAAGATCATATGTCGTGGCATAGACAGCGCCAAGCCGACACGACGCACCTCATCCTTAAAGAGATGCTTCAGTGGCTCCACCAGCTTCAGGTGCATACGCTCAGGCAGTCCACCCACGTTGTGATGGCTCTTGATCACCTTGCCCGTGATGTTGATAGACTCGATGATGTCGGGATAAATAGTTCCCTGCCCCAGCCAACGAGCCTGCGGAAGCTTCTTTGCCTCAGCCTCAAAGACCTCGATAAAGTCCCTGCCAATCACTTTACGCTTAGCCTCGGGGTCACGAACGCCTGCTAGGTCGCCGAGGAACTTAGCACTCGCGTCGACCTTGATACAGCCTAGTCCGAGAGCCTTGTAGTCTGCCAAGATCTGCTCCGCCTCGCCTAGTCGCATCAGCCCATGATCCACGAAGATACAGGTGAGCTGATCGCCGATAGCACGATGTAGGAGGACCGCTGCGACCGAACTGTCCACGCCTCCACTGAGCGCCATAATGACCTGCTCGTCACCTACCTGTGCTCGAATCGAGGCTATGCTGCTCTCGATGAAAGACTCGGACGACCACTCGCCCTTGATGCCACAGAGCGTGACAAAGTTGTCGAGGAGCTTCGTACCCTCCTCACTATGATGTATCTCTGGGTGAAACTGTACACCCCACGTCTCCTCACCCTCTATCCTATAAGCGGCATACTGCACCGAGGGAGTCGAGGCGATCACCTTAAAGCCCCCAGGAAGACGGGTGATCGTGTCCCCGTGCGACATCCAGACCGTGTGCTGTGGCGAGAGCCCTGCGAGCAGCGGATCGCCCTTGTCCACCAGTTGTAGCGTAGAGGCTCCGTACTCACGGGTGTTGGAGTTCTCCACGGCACCTCCGCTCTGATGCACCATCAACTGCGCTCCGTAGCAGATGCCTAGTATCGGTAACCGTCCACGGATAGCTGCTATGTCTGCGGTAAAAGCCTCCTCAGCATAGACCGAGTAAGGGCTTCCCGAGAGGATGATGCCACGGACGCCCGTCAGGTCTGTGGGGATCTTGTTGTAGGGGACTATCTCGCAGTAAGTGTTGAGGTCTCTCAGACGACGACCTATGAGCTGTGTGGTCTGCGACCCAAAGTCTGCGATAATTATTTTGTCCGGCATAGGTTATAGGTTGATTCTGTTTCGGTGTTAATACTTTGTACTAGAGAGGCTATACGTTGAAGCGGAAGTGCATAATGTCTCCGTCCTGCACGATGTAGTCCTTACCCTCGACCGCCATACGACCAGCCTCCTTGACAGCCGTCTCGGAGCCGTAGTGTACGTAGTCCTCATACTTAATCACCTCGGCACGTATGAAGCCACGCTCGAAGTCGGTATGTATGATACCCGCACACTGAGGAGCCTTGCTTCCCTTGACAAAAGTCCACGCACGGCACTCATCAGCGCCCGCCGTAAAGAAGGTCTCGAGGTTGAGCAACTTGTAAGCGGCACGGATCAAGCGGTTGACACCCGTCTCCTCCAGCCCCAGCTCCTGTAGAAAGAGCTGACGCTCTTCATACTCCTCCAGCTCTGCTATCTCGCTCTCGATATGCGCCGATACGACCAGTAGCTCCGCATCCTCATGAGCGATAGCCTGACGAACAGCCTCTACATAGGCATTGCCCGTGGCGGCACTCGCCTCGTCGACATTGCAGACGTAGAGAACAGGCTTAGCCGTCAGGAGGAAAAGGTCTCGCAGCGCCTGCTCTTCGTCTTTATTTTCAGGCGTCACCGAGCGAGCGTTAAGCCCTTGTAGCAGTGCCTCCTCGATACGCTTGAGGAGCGCCACACGTATCTTCGCCTGCTTGTCGCCACCCGTCTGAGCCTGTCGCTCGGACTTCTTGAGCTGCGTCTGCACCGTCTCTAGATCCTTAAGCTGTAGCTCCGTGTCGATGATCTCCTTGTCCCGCACTGGATCTACGGAGCCATCGACGTGCGTGATATTATCATCGTCAAAGCAGCGCAGCAAGTGTATGATCGCATCGGTCTCACGGATGTTAGAGAGGAACTTATTCCCTAGTCCCTCCCCCTGGCTAGCACCCTTGACCAATCCCGCTATGTCGACAATCTCTACCGTGGCAGGCACCGTCCGCTTAGGATGCTCCATCTCGACCAACTTATTGAGACGCTCATCTGGCACGGTGATGACCCCAACGTTGGGCTCGATCGTGCAGAAGGGGAAGTTGGCCGACTGCGCCTTAGCGTTCGACAAGCAGTTAAACAAAGTGGACTTACCTACGTTGGGTAGTCCTACGATACCGCACTGTAGCGACATATATTATAGGGATAAGTATACAACGTAACGACGCCTCGCTGTCGTGTCAGCTCGGCTCTCCTGCAAAGGTACTAATTATCTTGCTGTCTGAGGGGGAATGCACAAAGCTCAACTAGTCGTCAGCCTCCGACCACGACTAATAACTATTTTGAAGTGCTGGGAAGAGAGGTCGATCCCCACGTGGAAGTTTTCAAATCTTCACGTGGCAAATCAAAAATGCCTACGTAGAGACGAAATGAAACTTCGGAGGAATCAAATGAAACTTCGGAGGAAATGAATCTCGCCCACGTGGAGAATAAAAAATAGCCACGTGAGGATTTCTGATTTCCTACGTGGCTATTTCTGAATTTCCTCGATGGGTACTATGTAATGGTCTGCTAGATCACTCAGGGAGGGCGTCAATCTGTGCGAGGATCGTCTCGCCGAGGAGCTTCTTGCGATGTATGTGGTCGTGTACCTCTGAAACGAAGGCGTTGTCCTCATAGCTGCCACGCACCTGCTCGAAGTCGATGCGACGGTTGTGATCGCCATCGAGATCTATGCCGAAGCCGACCTGCGTGAGCATCTCAAACTCCTTGTGAGCATCCTTGAGCAGACACTCGTCTAGCGTGATGACGGTCTCTTGCCACTCCTGAACAATCTGTATGACCCGCTCCACCGTGAGATCTCTAGCCGATATATCGTACCACCGCAAGAGCAGATCATATGCCCAGTGCCACTCGATCTCGTAGTAGCGACTATGTATGGAGCGGATGGCGATATTGACCTCCTGGAGCGTCTTGATCTGCCCCTCTTTAATCTGTGTGATCAAGCTGCGTACGAGCCGACGTGGAGCGATCATACCCGCTAGGTCGAGCCAATCGGAGAGACCCTCATTGCTAGTAGGCGGCAGGCAGGCAACTAGTTCGCTCTTACTCTTGGGTGCTTGCTCCTGAATGCGCTGGATGAGTGAGTTGCCGAGGAACTTGACGATACCCATCTCGTAGTAGCGACACCCCTTGACGAGGGAGCTATGACGAATGTGCATATCGTGATAGATATAGGTCGCATTAGAGCTACCGAGGTGAGACTCGAGAGCTTTGAGCTTGTGCCAGCCTTTGTACATTTTACCGACCGTATAGGGCGAGAGAAGGTTGTAGTTGATGCAGTCGAGCTTTTCCTCGGGGTGACGCTTGTCACGCTTAGGCCACTTCTTGGTATCACGGATAGTCCCGACGCTACGTAGGTTGGTACCTGGCATCAGGTAGGTCTGGTTGTCATTCTCTATAAGATAGGAGAAGGGGAAGTCTGACGAGTCAATATGATCCACATGACGCCCCATAATCAAGCTGAAAGCCCCGATACGCGAAGGCCACAAGATATAGGAGTCGGAAGTGGTCTTGCTACCACGCTCTACGATGCCTTGATGAATGGGACCGAGCTTGTACAAGTGGTTGCTTTGGTTAGAGCCACTGCCCGCATTGAGGAAAGAGTAGTAACCAGCGATCAGCAGACTACTCTTGTGCATCGTGACTGTAAAGGGACCCGCAAAGACGGCACAAGCCTCACCGTTTTCGCACTGACAATTGGCAAAGAAGAGCGAGTCGTGCGCACTGAATAGATGGGTCACCGAGCAACCCTGACCAACGAAACAGCGGGAGACGTTGGAGCCATCAGCCACAACGCAGCCAGCAGAAAATATAAAGTCCCGACAGATCACCCCGTAGCCGATCTGTGTAGGACTCAGAGCTGTACTATTCACCGAGCCATTCTCTAGCACTGAGGCACCAATAATAGAGCTGTGTGGCCCCACCTTGATATTGGTCATAATACCGCAATGCCTGATCTGAGAAGACTCACCGATGGTACCTCGATCTGACCGCACGGAAGCGGTGTACTCCTCGACGAGCTTAGAGAGCGCTGCTTGTAGCTCTTTGTCGTGGCGATACATCGCCAGCATATAGGCGGTCTGAGCCGTCAAGATATCGCAGATAGGCACCTCACGACCACCTGTCTCGTTGAGTACCTCCACGAGGTGACCATTGCCAAAGGAGGTCTCGCCCGTTACCTTGAGAGTCGCTATGTCGTGGATCACCACATCGTCACCGATGTCGTAATGCGAGATGCAATCCCGCACACCATCGATGATGACTCGATCGCCGATGGTACAATTGACCAGCTTAACGTGAGCTAAGTGGTAGGGCTCGACGTAGCTCGGCTCCTCCTCGGAGGGGCGACCACCACGATTGTCGCCTAGCTCACACTTACCGATGAAGTGAACTTGCTGACAGCGACTAGCATCAAAGTATCTATGAACGCGAACCAAGGACCAGTCTTGCGCTTGGCACCCTTGCTCTGTGAGTTGTTTGATCTCTTTTGTATTAAGCTTTCGCATAGGGTATATGTAGGGTTGTTATTAGAAGCTTGGAAAAAAATGTAGGGTGACACGCTTACAGCCGATGAGTCTCTGAGATCATCTGGCGAAGCTGTCGTATCCAGTCGTCTGGGAGCTGCTCGACACCGATAGGCATACGATAGCTCCAGACATGATGGGGATTGCTCGGGTCGTTGATCTGTTCGCTATGAGGATCGACCGTGGCACAATGCTCAGGACTCAGGGCTAGCCAATCTTGCAGCGGCAGTATGCAGAGTCGAGAGCTACTCTCTAAGTGACGGCGCACGATAATCTCTGCCAGCTCGGGCGTGAGCGTGGTGTCGTAGGGGACTCCGTAGTCGGCGAGGAAGTAGTCGTAGTAGCGACGAGAGCGCGCAGCGTCTTCCGCCCACCACAGGCGAAGCGGGGCGCAGTCGTGCGTTGAGGTGGTAGCGACGCTGTCCTCGAAGAAGTATGGCGCCGCTTCAAACTCGATGCCAGCACTCTTAGGCATGCGCTCCACGTACAGCTTGAGGATGCCGAGCTCCTCTAGAACCGGGTAGACACACTGAGGAACCATCCCTAGATCCTCGGCACAGAGATGAATGCTCGTGAGCTTCTGCATGAAAGATAGACGCTCTAGTCCACGCTTTCGCCACAGCTCCTCATTGGCACTATAATAATACTCCTCGCAGACAGCCCGCATACGCTCCTGTAGGTCAGGCGACAACGTCGCAAAGGGCTCGGCACTCGCCACGTCGTAGCGAGGTACGTAGCCTCCATCAATACAGGCGACCCAGAGCACCTCTTGCGTCGTCGCAGGTTTGTCGATCGGTGCTATCCACTCAGGTCGTAGCGTCTCGGAGAGTCCTAGCTTGGCGATCCGCTCCTCCGAATAGCGATGAGAGGGGATGAAGTAGCCCAGCATCCCAGAGCGCCCGTCACGAGGTATAGACCACATACGGAAGAAGCCCAGCACATGATCCACCCGCAGGTAGTCGTAGAAGCGCTCTAGATAGGCAAAGCGCTCCTGCCATAGCATTTCCGAGTTTCCACGACAAGTCACGATGCCCCAGTTCTGCCCATCGGGAGAGAAGTAGTCAGGAGGAGCTCCGCACGAGAGCCGCTTGTTAAAGTCGCCCGGGTAAGCAATCGTGTCTGCTGCATGCGGATCTATCCCCACAGTCAAGTCTCCCATAAGTGACAGCCCACACTGACGAAGGGTTGCCACGGCACGGCGCATCTGTCGCTGCGCCACCATATAGCAGTAAGCGTAGAAGTTGCCCGTTAGGGCGACTAAACGCTTATTTTTCCGCTCCAGCTCCTTGACCCGCTTCATCGCATCCCAGAAGTCCCACTCTTCACGATTGAGGTCGGGCAATAAATCTAGAGCCATACGCATCCAGGCCCAGTAATGCCAGATGGGGGTGCTTTTAAAAGGGGCATTCCTGAGCGTCAGCCGTGCATAGCGATTGATCATATCGGTGAAGTATGGCGAAGCGTCCGCCTGCTCTGTAAAGGAAGCCCACAGCCAGCGTCGCTTGAGCTGCCACACCTGCGTATAGTCGAAGGTCTTTTGCGCACAGAGTCGCTTAGCCTCTGCTCGTAGCTCCTGCTCCAGCTGCTGATCTTTGAGTGGAGGAAGCTGATCTACCGCTATGTAGATCGGGTTGAGTACCGTAGAGGCTAGTGGTCGATAGGGATAGGAGTCACGACTGTCGCCATAGAGGGTAGTGTCTTCCAGCGGGAGCAACTGTATGATACGCATACCCATTCGCTCAGCCACTGGTGCAAACGCCTCCAGAGCGGCAAAGTCTCCACAGCCCGCATCGCCGTGGCGACGCAGGCTAAAGAGGGGTATAGCCACCCCTGCCAAACGAGAGAATGGTTTCATAGAGATTAAAACGGCTCACCGTTGGAGAGCCTATTGACTTTTGCCACAATCATCGAGAGCGTCTCTAGCTTAGTCAGTAGTCTCATCAAGAAAAGCCGTGTAGCTCCATCAAGTTAGGGGGAGAGCTGCACGGCTTTTACTGCATCGCACTTAGATGCTTATTAAGAGTTTCGAAGAGGGAGAGCTTACTCCTTGACACGCCCCACGTAGGAGCCATCACGTGTATCTACCGTGACCACATCGTCCTGATTGATAAAGAGTGGTACACGGATCTCAGCACCCGTCTCGACGGTCGCTGGCTTGAGACTATTGGTAGCTGTATCGCCCTTGATACCAGGCTCCGTATGACTGATGCGCAGATCTACGTGTGCTGGTAGCTCGCAGGTCAGCACGGTCTCGCTCTCAGCATGTACCATCGCCTCGACCATATCGCCCTCCTTGAGGAAGCGGACACCCTCGATCAGCTCGCCATTGATAGCGATCTGGTCAAATGTCTCTGGGTGCATAAAGTGGTAGCCCATATCATCATTGTAGAGATACTGATAGGGACGACGCTCGATGCGTACCTCCTCTACCTTGACACCACTATTCCACGTCTTGTCGATGATGCGACCCGTAGCGACATTGCGCAGCTTCGTGCGAACGAATGCCGGTCCTTTGCCAGGCTTAACATGGAGAAACTCTACGATGAAGTAGTACTGCCCATCAATGTCTAGGCACATGCCATTGCGAAAGTCTGCTGTTGTAGCCATATACTATTTGTCTATTCTGTGAAGTTACTTAGTTACTTACCAATGCAAAAGTAATAAAACCTCAGCTACTACACAAATAAACAAGCTAAACACAGACCACCGAAAGAATTCACTATACCCCCTCGGAGAGCGGCTATACACAAACGAAGAAGGCGTAGATCTGTGGGGAGCTAATCCCACACAAATCTACGCCTTGCGACTGATTATAACCGAACTCTTACCTGCCCAAGCTACGGATCACAGCTACAACTCGCTGCAGATCCTCCTCAGTCACCAATGTACCGCTAGGCAGACAGAGTCCCCTATCGAAGAGCCACTCACTCGTACCATCGACATAGCGTGGTGCCTCAGCAAAGACTGGCTGCAGGTGCATCGGCTTCCATAGCGGACGGCTCTCGATAGACTCAGCCTCCAGCTTGAGCCTCAGGTCCTCACGGGTGAAGCCCGCTTTCTCGGGATCAACTAAAACGCAGGTGAGCCAGTAATTGCTATTGTACTCCTCTGAGGGTGCGCACTTCACCTCGACTCCAGGGCAGTCAGCGAGCAGAGCGCAGTAGCGGGCATGGTTGTGTCGACGCTTAGCCACATGCTCATCGAGGACGAGCATCTGCCCACGACCTATACCTGCCGATATATTGCTCAGACGATAGTTGTAACCGATGTGTGTGTGCTGATAGTGTGGCGCATTGTCACGAGCCTGCGTAGCGTAAAAGAGGACACGTCGAGCCGCCTCCTCACTAGGACAGATCAGAGCTCCACCACCCGACGTGGTGATCATCTTATTGCCATTGAAGGAGAGCGCTCCGTAGCGACCTAGCGTACCGCACTTGTGCCCCTTGTACTCAGAGCCGAGCGCCTCTGCAGCATCCTCGAGGACAGGGATGTCGTACTCCTCAGCGATCGCTAGAATCTCGGTCATCTTGGCGGGCATACCGTAGAGATAGACTGGTATGATCGCCTTAGGCTTACGTCCTGTCTGAGCGATGCGATCCTCGATAGCTTGACGTAGCAGGTCGGGAGACATATTCCACGTGTCTGGCTCGCTATCGACGAATATGGGCTTAGCTCCCTGATAAGTAATTGGGTTGGCCGAGGCTGAAAAGGTAAAGCTCTGACAGATCACCTCATCATCACGCTCCACACCCAGCATAACCAGCCCTAAGTGCAGTGCAGCCGTGCCAGCGCTGAGTGCTACGACATGCTTACCAGGCTCTCCGAGGTAGCGAGTTAAGTCCTCCTCGAAGCCATTGACATTGGGTCCCAGAGGCACCACCCAGTTGGTGTCAAATGCCTCTTGTATAAACTCCTGCTCTCGTCCTCCCATCTCAGCGAGTGAGAGCCAAATCTTCTTCTGTTCCATATTCTCTATTGTATTGCTTTATTCTGTAGCGGAAAAGCTAAGCCCTTTACACTGATGATATGAGTCACGCTGGGTTAGTAACAGCCATTAGATGTTGTACTTGTTTTTAGGAACTGCTATCCTACGATACTCAAATCCATAATCTTCAATGGCTTTGCACTCGTATTTAACTCCATTGGGTGCGTCTTTTTGTTCGGCATACAACGGGCGTTCGAAAGAGCGGACTATATCCATATAGGGTTGATTGGTCTGTTTTTTTATAGTGTAGCAAAGTAGGCAAATGCGCTGTTCATTAGGAATGCCTTCTACTATATTCTTAATCTCAGAACTTCTTTGGAGTAACGTGTAGAGCGTATCTCCTAATTGTCGTTGCTTCTTATCGAACATCGTTTCGTCCGAATCTTCTTTTGCGGGGAGTACCATACTCTCAATAGTTCGCACTGCCGTTAGCTCAATCAATAGAATACATGATTGATTTAAGGCTAGAACTACAAAGTCACATCGTCCAAGGCGATCGTCAAAGTCTTTATAGTCTTTGAGTGAGTTGCGAAATGCCTCATAATGTAATGTATAGAGCTTATGACAGCTACTATTTACAATGTCCAATTGGCACTCCCCATCTTTAAGGGGTAGATGAGTATCTGATGATATGTTATACCACTCGGCTTTTAATTGGCGAGTATTTGTTCCGCCCCATTTAATGGGCAACTCTTCCAAAGCTTTAGTCCACTTCTCTTGGCTTATCATGCAACTCATCGTACTTAGTATAGATTTTCAAGATGTCATCCGAAAGAGGCATTGCGTCTACAAATTCCTTATTTTGAGCTTTGAGGGATATGGTATGACCATCTTCCATCATTCTAAGGACCTCTATATCTTCGTAGCTAATTGATGCGCCCTCAATAAGTTCTCCTTTACTGTGAGCTAAGGTTAATAAATTCAGTTGATTGACTATGTAGGGGCTATGAGTGGTCAGCATTACTGACATACGGTATCCATTATGCTGTTTCGTAAAGCAGTTTTTGCAAAGCTCATTGAGGAGTGAAATCTGTTTACTCGGACTCAAGCTAAGCTCAGGTTCTTCAATCATAAGCGACACACGTTTACTAGGTATGTCTCCCACATTCTTAACGAAACGTAGCTCTGATAGACGGTCATCGTCACTAAGATAGGATAGTATCGCTTTATTCATCGTCTTAACGATGTCAAAGTGAGACGCATAATATCGAATAATAGCAACCAGTGGAAGAAGTGTCTGAGTCCCTGAAGATGAGTTGCTTAAGTTAATACTAAACGAATGCTGACCCTCACCCTCTACTCGGTATACTCTCCTTCCAGAGATTTTCTTTAAGGATAAGCATACCCCCATATAAGGAAGTGAGACTTCTTGTAGCACGTCTAGTGCCGTCTTGAAGTCTTTATAGGTTTCAAGCGTGTAGAAGTCATCTGTGCGAGCTTTTCCCGCAAGGATATCGGGTATGATAATACGGCTATCTGCAATAAACGATATCTTCTCCAAGTGCAAATCACTATGCGACTTGATTATGGCTGGTTTTTGCAGCTTGTCATCTGTATACTCAAGAACGTAAGACCCATATGTATACCTTATGTAAGTGTCCTGCTTTAGAAACCCTTGCCAACCATTATTCTTGACATAGCTTTTGAATACGTAGTTGAACGGAGAGCGCCTCAATCCTGCGAGTTTTAGGTAACTACGAATATTTTGCTTCTTATAGAGCCAGCGAAATAGGGATAAAACCTTGAGTATAGTACTCTTACCAACGCCACTAGGCCCAATGATGATGGTCAGAGGCTTGATGTCGTGTAGCTCAACATCTGCTATAGGACCAAAGTTCCTAATAACTAGTGATTCCTGTTTCATACCAAGTCTACTCTTCTCGTACTACCGATATGCAAAAGTAGCAATAATATTCAGATGACCCCGCCAATAGCTAAAAAACGTACGCTCTAAAGACTAACTAAGCTAACAGCCAATCGCCAACGGCTAACAGCCAACAGCGAGTGAGAGCCAAATCTTCTTCTGTTCCATATTCTTATCTTAAACAATGCGAATTGCTTTATCTAGAATTAGCCAATTTGAATATCCCGCTCTATGTACAAATGCATAGATGTCTCTTGTTTAAACCTTTGCATCTCTTCTTTTTGAGAAAACGGGAAATGGGGATGTCGGTTGTTACACAAATAAGCTTTGCACTCGTTGAACCTCCGACAATCTTCGCCAGATTGGTATATACTGATTGTCTTCTTTAGTTGCCCTATACCCTCCTGGATCCATCTCTTTCCCTTGCTCTTAAGCTCTATAAAGACGAGCTGACTACTAGGCTCTTCACACGTATAGAGTATCCCATCACACAGCCCGTCTAGTGGCACATTATGATCTAGAGGGGTGAATTGCAGTTGGGCTTGATCCTTATTATGTACGATGGCATTCCACCCATCGCCCTCAGACAGCGTATAAGCTCTTCGCAACTCTTTTGACTCCGCATCAGAATCCCCATCATTAATCCCAAACAGAGACTCGGTACGAGGATCCTCTACTAGTAATTGAGAATCAAAGAAATCAACTCCTCCTACTTGCGTCATCTTCGATATCCATTAAGTCACTATACAGGTCATTTGTTTCAGCTAGCGCTCTATTGAGGAAGTTGCTATCCTTCGGGATGCCATCGTAGGTCTCTAGTTTCTGTACAGAGCCCTCCTCGTCAATTTCGTAGATAGATAGATCTTGAGGTGCTAGCTGGCTGTCCTGTGGGATAATCTTTTCAACCTTGTCTATGATATCAGCGGTAGCATCGTGAGCTACTTGATAAGCTTTCACACAGATTGATAGATAATTGATGATATAGGGGCTGTGAGTCGTCATCACCAGACCACTACCTCGGTTGCACTGCCTATCCCTCAGGAGTGCTAGGAGCGTCTCCCTCTGGGAGAGTGGATAGAGGTTTTGCTCAGGCTCCTCGACGATACACCACATACATTTAGGCGTAATGACCTTAGATAAATCTTCAATCATAATCTTCTTCAGATGATCCGATAGAGAACTATCCTCTTGTATGCGCGCGATCTTTTTGCGGAGCGTCGCCAGCTCATCAGCACTCAAGGTCGTGGGAGGGGCATCCAGTATATTCGTTGAGAGATTGTGAGAGACTAAGAGTAACGGTAGCAACGATTGCAGTCCACTAGCCCCCTTGTGAGCTCTCACCTTACTCCGGTCCTTTACGATGTAAGCTATTTTGTTTTGCTTGTTATACTCAATAGCAAAGCCATCTAAAAGGGGGAAAGTCTCCTTCATGCTGCCCAGAGCCTTCAGATACTCCTCCTGAAGCGTTACTAGAGAGGGCGGCAAGTTTCTAACCTTGTCAGCCTGCTCTATGGCGACCATAAAGTTGCGCTCTGCGGGTATATACATAAGCTTAGGGAGCAAGTACTCCGCGTCGGTACGGCTCTTGCTGATGTAGAGTCGCTCCTCTTTGTATTCAAAAGTGTATGCCTCGCCTACATACTTAATATAGGTGTCCGGACGGAAAAAATCTTCGATCTGATGATAAGCGCAGAGATTATTCCGAAATCGTTTGTACAGCGTATAGTGCTTCTCTGACACCTCTTGCTTTATGATAGACTTTTCAAGCCAAATGCAAGAAGAGAGAACCTTGACAATCGTGCTCTTGCCACTCCCCTGACGACCGCAAAAGACCGTCACAGAGGTGATCTTCATCAGCTCTGTCCTCGTCACTGGGCCAAGACTCCTAATCTCTAAATATCTCATAAGGCAAAAGGTGTTACAACGCTTAAACAAGCTACAGCAAAGGTACTAAAAATGATAGCTGCCAAATCTATCTACAATCCCCCCACTCAGCAAATCTCACAAAGCATACGACATATTCCCTACCTACCCTTACGGCAAGAAATAGGTCATACCCCGAGAGTTCTTGCGACGAACTCTTTCTTAATTATAAACAGCTAATCTCCTACTCGTCTGTGTCACGAGGCGTGGCCGTGCGAGGCTCGCGAGCTAGCGTACGACTAGTCATCGCTGAGGAGTCGATAGCACGGAGAGCGATGTCTCTGACCGTCTCCTCCGAATTGGCAACCTTGACTCCAGCCTCCTTGAGCTGACTCTCTATCTCCTTAATCTTTTGCTGCAGGAGCTCTATCTGCTGATCCTTGAGTCGTAGCTGACCCTCCGTCTCCTTCTGAGCTAGGTCAAACGCAAAGCGATGCTCCCTATTGAGACGCTCCTCCGTCTCCTGAACAGCTTTGGTCTGCACCTCTTGCATACGACTCTCTAGACTCTCGGCCAACTGACGTAGGCTCTGTAGCTCACCCTCAGCATCAGCCAGGACACGCTCTCGCTCGGCAGAGGTTCGCTCGAAGGCTTGCTTGCGCTCCGTCAGCTCACGCTCCTCTGTCTCTAGACGCTCTTGGAAGGCATCCTCCTCCTTTCGACGCTTCTGACTCGTTGTATAGTCGTACTCCTCCTCCTCACGCTTACGGAGAAGAGCGACGTTTGCCTTCTCCTGCTTGACCGAGTCATTGTATTGCTCACGCTCGTGACGCCACGCCTCACGAGTCTCTTCGATCTCACGCTCCAGCTTGGCACGAGTTTCCTCTAGCTCGACCTGAGCCTCTTCTTTCTGCTTCTTCTGTGCTAGAATCAGTGTAGAGAGTGAGTCCGCATTGCTTTCGATGGCATAGAGCTCCTTGATCCACTCCTCCTTAAGCTGAATTGTCTCATTAAGTGTTCTGAGCTTTTCGAAGCCCTCCTTGAGTTGCTTCTGAAGCTGCGTGACGGATCGCTCGAAGCCACCCATCACCTCACGGGCGAAAGCATCTAACTCGTCAGCCGATAGCGCCTCAGCCTGTGCCACGACCTTCTGCTCGGAGACACGCTTCTGCTCCTCTTTAGGGTTCTCCAAGCTCTTAGCCTGCACCTCTGCTAGCAGCGCCTCATAAGCCTCCAGCATCTCCTTCTTCGTATTCGACATGCTGATCTGTACTCTCTCCTCACTCATATCATTGCCTGTTATAATGGTTTGTCTTGACTTAGTTGCCTACAAATGTAATGAAAAAGGGGCTGACCTCAAGCCCCTCAAGAGGAAATCTCTAAGAGATTAGCTTTTGGCTTTTGGCCGTTAGCTTTTAGCCCATCAACAGTCAGTCGCCAACAGCCAATCGTCCCAATCGCCAACAGCTACCCTCCACACACCGTCCTCACGAGAGACGAAAGGGATCCGACGCTCACTTAGCAAGGCAAAGCAGCGTCAGACATGATCTAGGACTCGTATCAGGCGGTCACACTTAGATAGCGTGATGCCAGCCTTGTACTGTAGGTGCTGAGCAATATCTCCTCCCCCTTGTAGCCACTCCAAGATACAGGCTGTCGCATGCTCACCGGCTTCGTGCGAGAAGGGATATCCACCACCAAAGCGAGCATTCATCTCTAAGACGTATAGCTCACCTCCCCGCTCCAGCACATCACAGTCTAGTACGCCTATATGCCTTAGGTGCTTAGAGATAGTACGACCAATATGCTCGAAGCGATCATCAATGATTGTCCTCGCCTTGTCTGTCTCCCCAGCTCTCATAGCGAGCTTCTCTCGGACGAAGGTCCCCACGTAGTTCCCCTCTAAGTCATTGAGGATGTCCATCCCATACTCCCGACCAGTTATCTTCTCTTGATAGAGGATGGCTGAGGCAAAGTGCTCTTTGGAGGCGTTGTATAGGATTGTGTTCTTGAGCTTGATACGGAGTAACTTGTCTGCGATGAGTAGCTCCTCTTCACTCTGAGGAAATTCAATTCCTATCGAAGCACTACCCCATCTAGGCTTGAGGACACAAGGATAAGAGCTTTGACTGCTGCCACAGAATGCCTCTAGACTTGTCTCTGTGTAGGGCGTCTGTAGCCCACACTCCTCTCTAAGGAAGGCCGCCGTCTTGAGCTTATCAAATGTTATGTCTATCACCCGCTCGTCCGATACTAAGAGCTTGGCACCCAGCTCTTCTATCTCCTTGCGGTGCGCTGAGAGGATAGGTAGCTCTAGATCATTGAGCGATATCAGGGCATCTACTTGATACTCTCTGATCTTCTCTAGGAGCGTGGGTATATACGACTCGTCATAAATGGCAGGCACTAGAAATGCTCTATCGGCCTCTGTCAGTCCAGGTGCTGAGGCCTGCATATCACATGCGATGATCTGATCACCATCACGCATAGCCTCTCTGAAGTAGCGCAATAAATAGTTACGTCGTCCAACGCAGGTAAATAGGATATTCATAATAGTAAGTTCTCCACTTCTTGTAAGGTTGATGGTGGTACGGCTTGTGTGTTGTACGACAAAGGTGTGACACGTAGCACATCTCTGTTTTCCTTTGATATGGGGAATAGTTGCTGTGCCGAGTTGTCGACGACCTGAAAGCCGACTTTTCTATGGACTCGCATTGACGGAGTATTTGATGGCATTACATAGGCGAAGACATTATCACAACTTAGCTTTGAAAGAGCAAACCCAACCATCTGATGAAGAATTAGCGTCCCAATACCCTTAGACTGAGCCTGAGGATTTACAAACAGGTAGCTCTCGATCGATCTTGTTTCCTCTACATAGTTGGTTAGGCCACCCATTGCCATAAGCTCGCACTCTTTCTCTAGGACAACATCATATCTATTAGGTATCTTACTCACACGCTCATACCACTGTTGCGTTCCTTGCAGCGTGATCTCACCTTGAATGCTCATATTGTTCACAAGAGAGGGCGTGTTAAGCCATGCAACCCTAGTTGTCAAATCTTGCTCTTGTAAGCGTCTAAGTATGATCATATTTGGGCGTTCCCTTTTCGTTCTACATCGAGTCTGATACCTCTTATTCCTGGATCGACGGCAACATCTTTTGAGGTAAGGACGTTTGCCACGGTCTTAAATAAGATGCGACAGTCTAGCGAGAAGCTGAGATGCTCTACATACTCAACGTCTGTTGCGAGTTTCTGATCCCAAGGAAGGTAACTGCGGCCCCTTACTTGAGCTAGGCCCGTAATGCCAGGACGTACAGTGTGGCGCAACCTCTCTCTTGTCGTATAATATGGGAGATAGTCCACAAATAGAGGACGTGGACCGACCAAGCTCATATCTCCCTTGAGGACATTCCATAGCTGAGGTAGCTCATCGAGCGAGGTCTTGCGGATGAAGCGACCGACAGGCGTGAGTCGTTTCCCATCGGGGAGCAGATTGCCCTCCTCATCTCGCTCGTCGGTCATACTCTTAAACTTGTAGAGCTTAAAGATTCGCTCATCCTTGCCTGGGCGCTCCTGCATGAAAAACGCTCCTGCACCCTTATTGGCAAAGTGTAGCCACACCGTCACTACCAGCAGCAGTGGCGACAAGACAATCAGTCCGATGAGGGCTAGGAGAAAGTCTAAAGCGCGCTTGATATATGCTCGGTACATAGTCAAAGGGTCTTGTTGATGACATAAGGACGTTTGCCCGATGGTAGCATCTCTAGACTTTTGACGACCTCTATATTTAAGTTGACTCCCTCTCCGAGCCATCTTAGCATAGTTATATTCAAGTCATTTAGGATCCCATCTATAGAAGGAACTTTAGGGATAACCAAAAGACGGAAGTCGCTCTTTGTCTCTTGAATGAGCTGATATTGAAGAATAGAATCCTCAAAACGCTCTATTATAACCTCTAAGTAGAGAGGGTACTTCAATTCACCCGAAGGAGTGACGATAACTTGCACCCCTCTTCCAGACAGAGACTTAAAAGCGAGCAAGCTACCAAACTCATCTGTCTCTCTGCGCTCTATTAGCCCTAGATCTCCAGTATCGTAGCGTACTAAAGGATTGGCAAAAGAATGAAGATCCGTAACGACAATACGTCCTACCTCGCCTTCACTACAAGGTAAGTCTGAGTCTACCTTGAGGATTTCAATATGATAGTTTAGCGAGTTGATGAGGAAGTCTCCACCAGCTTCATACTGACACGCTAACACTCCAAACTCTTCTGTTGAGTATCTACTGCAAATGCCTATATCCCCCCACGCATTCTTCATCATCTCTCGTTGCTGCTCAGAGAGGTTCTCAGAGCTTGTGATAACTCCCTTTATAGAGTAGCTAGCCCCCATATCACCCTCTCTAAGACAGTAGTCTGCAATCATCGAGATAGCCGTAGGAAATCCTATGATTACCTTAACCTGCCTCCCTTTTAAGACTTCTCTGGCTCTTTGCAAGAAACGATCGTCAAGGTCTTTGCATCCTAGATAGTACTCGTTTTGCAAATATTGCTTGAAGGCACTCTTATGCACCACCGAGCGGATGTACATATGCTTGACGCCGACATCATAGCCGACTTTTCGCCCATAGTGAATCACCTCGGCTAGTTGCTGCGCTTTCTTTTGCTTCGTCAGATAGTACTCTGCGGGAAGACCATATGATCCAGAGGTAGACACTTTGATAAGATCCCCTCTCTGATATGCTGTCGATAGGAAGTTACTCCGATCACTTTGGATCGTTTTCTTTTGGATTACGGGAAACTGCTCTACCCCCTTCGATAAGTCTAAGTCTTTATAGCTTGGCACATCTCGTAGAGATGCCAAGAAGTTACTCATCGAAGCCCTCTTCTCAGCATTGTAGAAGTCTTTATCTATCTCGGAACGTTCGAGGCGTTTGAGTTCTGTATTTATCAATCCTCCTCTCATGGAGTCAACGAGGTTGAATGCTAACTTTCTAAAGTTCATAGACACTCTTGTTATTGTCGTAAGTTATACCATTTCATTCTTATAGCTCTTTGTACATCTCTAGCGTTGCTTGCCACACATCCTCTTGCTTATAGCGAGAGGCGATTAGAGGGCGAGCATTCTGCTGGCAATGCGTGTAGAGAGCTTTATCCTCAATCATACGCTTCATGGCCTGATATAGTGCTGCTACATCATGAGGCGGTATGATCAGGCCATTCTCTCCCTCTATGATGATTTCATTGCAACCATTGATGTCGGAGACAACGCAGGGAAGCTCCATAGCACCCGCTTGCATCACGACATTGGGGAAGCCCTCCCGATAGGAGGGGAAAGCCAGTGCATCAGCCGCAGCAAACCAAGGGCGCACATCATCTTGCCACCCTGCACAGTAGATAGCTGGGTGACTCTGTATCGTATGATAGACCTCCTCCGGTAGTGGATCGAGTTTCTGCTCGAAGTCGCCTACAAGTAGCAAGCGAGCATCGGGATGCTCTTGCTGCAGACGTGTGAACGCCTCCACAAGTTCACAGATCCCCTTATCCCTCACGATCCGTCCTACAAAGATAAAGGTGAAGCGTTCCTCAGAGCAGCTCGTCTCAGACTTAGCTTGGCTCAGCAAGCTTATAGGTATGGCACCCTTATCGTAGTATGCCAAGTCAACTCCGTTAATGTTTCCGTTGTGTAGCTTCTTGAGAGGCTTCCTTGTAATACGTTCGTCACGTAGTGTCTTTGCGACCCCATCACCCTCTGGGATCACTTTGGTGCTGAGGCGACAGGTGATACGCTCCATAGTGATAAGTAGCCAGCGAAAGAAGCCTTTTGCCGTTTGGAAGCGAAGTCCAGTAACCGTATAGATGCGATGTGGCACACGACACCACCAAGCAACAGTTATGCCAAGGAGAGATGCCTTAGGGGTATTTGTATGGACTACATCAGGCTTTTCCCTTCTGATGAGTTTAATCAACTCAAAGAGAGCTCTTATGTCATTCCAAATAAAGATAGGCCGTACCAGGTGAGGCACTAGTCTATGCGGAGTCCCTTCCAAGAGTGCAAGATGTTTGTCTGAAAGAGATGATGGTCCTGTAGCTACAACAATGTCAATGCCATGCTCTCTTAGATAGCGATACTGCCCCTTAATAAGGCCGATCGACCCTGCCGATGTAAATAGCCGTAGTAACTTCATCACTTTAATAAGGGGTTAATTGATGTTGGAGTATTTATTGTCTTATATCTCTGAGATAGCTTCAATGGCTGAAGCAAGAATAGACTGTAGAATAAGAAGGGAAAGATCATTGTCTTTTGTCGAACAGCTATTCCTAGATTAGAGTTTCCATAAGAAAGGCCTAACGAGAGAATAAGAATTGACAGAATCGCAAATCCCAAGTAGTGCCAATCTGCTTCTCGACGTGTTTGACGATTGCAAAGACGTAATGCAATCGTGAGGCATAACAATACCCAAAAGACATTTTCTACAGAAGCCTCTATCATTAAGTAGTTACGGGCATCAAAAAACAATGGCCGGAAAAGGAATGATAAGACCTTCACTCCCCAAGATGCTCCACTTAGATCCACACCTGCATTTGTGTCACTGTATTTTGCATCATCTCTAGTAACATACTCACTGAGTTCTTGGAGATTAAAGGAACTTGTCACCAACAGAGCCACCTTAAAGGATAAGAAGAGTCCCACTAAAAAAACAAATCCCAAGATTGTTTTCTTCTGCCACGTATAATGTCGCTTTGAAAAAAAGACCGATAGTACGTATGCCAGCATAATGCCCACCGAGATATGTATTCGTATAGGAGCAATGAGAAGCATTGAGAAGAAAAAAGTCCACATCGGTTTTCTAAAGTGCCAAGTGAATAGAGCGAAGCATATCAAAAAGAACAAAATAGAATCCTTTCCGATAGCACAAGTCCAGTAGTGTAGCTGTGGTAGAAAGACAAAGTAGATCCACTTCGATTTCTTTTTAGATACAAGAACGTCCAAGATCACTCGGAACAATAAAAACCAGCCCAATAGACCTACCATAGAAAATGAAATGAAGCAACCGAGATAATTAAGCTTTAGAAGATGTATTAGGGGTAAGCAAAGGAACCAGATAAAGGAGACACTCTCCCTAATGCTAAGGATGCTAATCCAAGAGCCACTATACTGATACGATACCCTATAATACATAGCACAATCACTAACGTCTATACTAACGGTGCCATTGTAGTAGTAAAAACAAGTCATCGTAAAGTGAAGTATAGAGAGAAGGAGGAATGTACTTCTATTACTTGACAGCTTCATGCATAAAAAAATCGTGACTATAAGGTAGGACAATACAGCAATAATGTCCGTCCATGAGTAGAAGGTGTAGAGGCTATTCATACGAACTATTCTTAAGTATTACAAGTCACCGTGTACTCGCAAAGAGCTTTGAAATATAACAAAGGAAGGTTAGCTCAACTCCCCCAGCAATAAGTATCGCAAGAGTAAAAGCCCAAACAGGTAAGCGTAAAAAGTATGACGCTGCAGAAAAAACGGCTATGAGTGTGAGACTTAGGAGCTGATTCCAAAAAACCGTTTGATTCTTACCATTGGGAATAAGTACCAAGTCGATGAAAAAGCTAGACAAGAACCAAATAAAGACCATGCCAGACATAATCACGAGGACTGGATAGGCAATGTCAATGATAGGTCCATTACCCATAATGATGATGAGGGGCCAACCTGTAGCAATAATCCCTAGTGTCATAACTAACCCTAGAATGATCTCCTTCCTAAGGATTCTCCTTACTCGACTTACAGAGTAGTTCGTAACGATATTGGGGAATATAGCTAGATTTAGAGACTTAGTTAGATTGAGGACGTTTTGAGTAATTCTAAAGCTGAAATCAAAAGCGGTCAACTCTTTCATACCAAATAGAGTCCCAATAACGATATAAAGGCCAGAAGACTTAAAGATGGAGAGGAAATTAGATAGAAATAGATGCGAGGACTCTTTAAAATAAGACAGAGTGTTCCTCAAAGAGACTAAGGAGACGATCACTTTGTCATGTGCCACAAGGTAAAGAGCTGAAACAAGATACCCTAGAAAGGAGGTGATAGCAAAGACCCATGTGTACACATATATACCTCTTTCTCCTCGTACAGCTAGCAGCACTATGAAGAGCAGTATAACCTTAGATACAATTTGTATGTACAGGTATATTCGGTTGTTTTGCAGTGCTTGATAGTACCACCCTGGGATAAAGACATAGCTTACTACTAGGAGACTAAGGGCTAAATAGAGTTCTTTATAGGAGTACAGACGAGGTATCACAAGAATAAGTAGCGTATAGACGACCAGTGCCGGGATAAGCAAGTAGAGCTTTGCAGAGAATATCTTAGAAACAATGGCACTTTTTTCCTTGCTATCCCCCTCTTCGTGTGCTATCGCCATATACTTCGTAGCAATCATATCAAAGCCAAATCCGACAAATACCATAAAGTAGGAGACGATAGAAAGAGCGAAGGCAAACTGCCCATAATCCTCAGCACCCACCTTTCGGATTAGAAAAGGATATATGATCAGCTGAAAACTCGAATTCAGGAACGTGATAAGGGACATGGCAATTGTATTCTCTACAATCTTCCCATGTCTTTTTGCTAACTGTAAGTTGTCAGATATGAACTTCGGTAAGGTCATTTATCTACATCATCTGCAGTTGTCAAGACAGCGGACGGTGTGTCCTTCACGGAGGAAGTACTCGCAGAGGTTGGAGCCTATGAAGCCTGCTCCGCCAGTGATTAGTAGTTTCATATTTGTGTGTGAAAACGGGGGCCTAGAGAGAACTCTTTGACATTCAGGTGCAAATGTACATATTCTTGCGCAATGGAGCAACACAAAAAGCGACTAACAGCTTACGGGAGGAGGTCGGCATCTCGTAGCTCGCAGTAGAGGCGCTGCACGGGGAGACCCATAACGTTGTAGAAGGAACCCTCGATGTGCGAGACGCCGATGTAGCCGATCCACTCCTGTATGCCGTAGGCGCCCGCTTTGTCGAGCGGACGGTAGTGCGCCACGTAGTGATCTATCTCGCTGTCCGTGAGCGATGCGAAGGTGACCCGTGTATGGCTGGCAAAGGAGCGTTGCCACTCGGTCGTGGTGAGCGAAACGCCCGAGACTACCTCATGCTGGCGACCGCTCAAGAGGCGCAGCATACGACGGGCATCGTCCAGGTCGTGCGGCTTGCCGAGGATCTGTCCATCGAGGAGGACGACCGTGTCGGCCGTGATGAGCAGTTCGTCGGCTTGTAGTGTGGAGCGTAGTTGCTCCGCTTTGAGCTGGGAGAGGTAGCGTGGCACCTCTTCGAGCGATAGCGTCTCCGGGTATGCCTCACTGTGTCCCTCGATGGTACGTATCTCAAAGGGGTGGCCGAGGGTGGCGAGGAGCTCTTTGCGTCGTGGCGATTGGGAGCCTAAGATCCAGCGGTAAGGTTTCATAGTGGGTAGTCGTCTAGGATAGCTTCGGTGAATAGGTTGTAGAGTTTTGACACCTCTTGCAGTTCGTCGGATCGCTGCTCGAGGAGTGCCCGGTGGCGAGCGATGGTCTCTAGGTCGTGCCGCCGTGCGGGCCCCGTCTGCGCTGTGTAAGGGTCGATCGTGGTAGCCTTGGAGGCAGTGCGTAGGATCAGTCCGTCGAGCAGGTCTGTGGGTAGATCGGCCTGTGTCAGCAGACGGTGCGAGAGCGTGTAGAGGCGGTTGGTACAGTTGGAGGCCAGCACGCCTGCGAGGTGTAGCCAAAGGCGTTGGTCGAGTGTCGATGGGATCGCCTCGACCTGCAGCAGGTCATTCCACTGCTGGAGGGTGGTCAAACCCTCTTCAGTGGCCAGTTGGTAAAGGATCTTTTGTCCTTCGAAGGGAACGATGACCTCCTTGGCAAAGCTATTGAACGGGTACCAGACGCCATAAGCACGCTGCCCGCTGAAGCATTCGATCGGAGTCACGGCGGAGGTGTGTACGACCAAGCCGTCAAGCGGTGGAAGTGCCTTGGCAACCTCTGCGATCGCATGGTCGCTGACAGCGATGATGTAAAGGTCAGCTGCGGGGAGCTGCTGCAGACTATCTGTGACGGGGCAAGCGAGTGCAAAGCGCTCACGGAGCGACTCGGCATGCGCCTGCTGACGGCTGTAGATACCGCAGAGCGATGCGGGAGCGTGACTGGCTAGTGCAGCCGCTAGGGAGGTAGCTACGCCTCCAGAGCCTATGAGAACGATCCGCATAAAGATAGAGATTAGAGATTAGAGGTTAGATATTAGAGGTTAGAGACCGCAGTCGCAAGATTGTGGTCTCATTTTATATGTAATAAGATGACCGATAGGTTGTGCGTACACATATATATAGATAGGAGTAGCAACGCGAGGTCCATATATCGGTAGGCCTGCTTAGGCAGCACATGGTAGAGCCAGCCTAGCGCCATAGGGACTAGGAAGACCCAGTGTCCTCCGAAGATAACCGCTTCGTCTAGCCCATACCCACCAATGAGATGCACCGCCACATCTACCGCTAGGTAGAGCGGTATGGCCCAGGCCAAGGGGTCACGTCGTCCGACCCAGATCATCGAGAGAAGCAATAGCACTACCCCCCACGGGAGCAGCTCCATAGCCCAGCAATCATAGGGCGTGGGTCTCAGCACCGTCTCGCCATGCAGCTCACGCATCTCTAGATCGCTGATGAGAAGCGGGTGACCGAAGAAGTCTGGTACGAGATCTGCCGACCTCGTTTGAAAACGTAGCAGATCGTTGACCTGAGCCGTGAGCATCGGCTCCTCAGCTCCTTGACTCGCCCCTCTCTGCTGGTAAAAGCACCCCACCGCCACAACGAGTGCCAGCAGGAGAAGTGTCGGAAGCAAAGCTTTGCGCACTCGCTGCCAGAGCGACTCTTTGCTCAGGAGGAGTAGCGAAAGTGGCTTGGCAAAGTTTGTCAGCGTCACGCCACCCAGCAGGAGGCTCCACAGCGTGACTTGCCAGCCCGACAAGCGTTTCTCCTGCTTCAGCTGACTACTCAAACAGAGGAGAGAGAGAACCAGTAGCGTCATCGAGAGCGGGTAGCTCTCTACCGTAAAGGAGAGCGTCATCACCGTAAAGGTTGAGAGGAGCAGACCCGAGAGGAGCAGGCTACGTCCCATATCGAGCTGCACCACATGCCGCAGGTAGCCACAGCATCCCGCCACGGCAATAGCCATCAAGAGTGCCGAAGCCAGAAGTATGCCGACGAGTGCGCCCCCTTCGCCCAGAAGTGGCACCAATAGCACCCTATTAATAAGGTATAGCGGCGTGATCAGCGGGTGGCTCACGTCCCACGCACCTCCCCGTGTCGTAAAGCGGTAGTAGTTGTCGTATCCGAGGTAAGCACCGATAGCATCGCCATGTGGCATCAGTAGCCCAGTGCTATAGATATAGAGTGCTAGGACGGAGAGTAGCGCCCACACACCCAGTGCGCAGAGTAGCTCCACCCGCCACCGCCGTAGTAATTGCTTATTCAAAAGTTCCATAGTAATGCTTCGTACATAGTGCCAGAAAGTCTCGATCACTCGCGCTGTCACCATAGCCATAAGTTGTGACCATTCGCCACTCAGGGAGAGCTAAGTCCAGCCGGCGTACCTTTTCGGCTCCCTTACAATTGGGCGTGGCAAAGCGTCCCGTATAGAGGCCTTCCGCCAGCTCCAGCTCCGTGGCTAGCACCAGGTCAAAGTCACGACGCTTAGCCCACGACGAGACCGCCAGATCTGTCGAAGCGGTCAGCAAGACCGTCCGATGACCGTCACGCTGATGCTGCTCCAGCCGACGTATAGCCTCGGGGCGGAGCATCTGGTCTATCTGATCTGCAAAAGCCGTTCCTCGCTGCACGCCCTCCTCATAGCTCCAGCCACGCACCACCGTGCCAATGATGCGCTCCTTATAGCAATCAGCCATACCACCACTCAGCCGATAGGCAGCATACTGGTAGAGGTAGTAAGGCAGATGCCACACAAGCGAGCCGCACGACTGCATCTGCACCAACCACGGCAAGAGCGTGTCCCGCCGTGTGAGCGTACCATCTAGGTCAAAGATTGCTATCGTATCCACGCACTTACCCTTTTATACCACATAGCGCAATAGACCAAAGAGCACACCCCACACAACGACACAGATACCGATGATCGCATCACGATAGACCACCTGCGTAGGGCTACCGCTTCGCTCCTCGACTAGTGTGATCTGGAGGTAGCGCAGCAAGCCCACAAGCACTGGGAGTGCCGTCAGGTAAAGGTAGTCCCCGCCAGGCTCCGCATGCACCTCTGCCGAGAGCGTGTAGAGGAGGTAGCAGATGAGTAAGACACCCACGATCATCGTCAGCGTATGATCTAGGAAGGCTCGATTGTACCCCTTGATAGCTTGTCGCATCACTACCCCACTGCGCTCATAGATGAGGTAGTCGTCACGTCGCTTGGCCAAGGCTAGAAAGAGCGATAAGAGCAGCGTCATCACCACGAGCCACTCCGAGACCACTACTCCAGCGACGACCCCTCCGAGTAGCACCCGCAGCACGAAGCCCACCGAGATAGAGACCACATCGACCACCGCTATTCGCTTGAGCCAGTAACTATAGCAGACGTTGAGCAGCCAATAACCACCCATGATCCCGAGCGTCTGACACCAGAGCGCACGAGGCAGGAGCGCTAGTGGCAGAGCCACTGCAAGGATCAGGAGGAGTGCGGCAATGGTCCACGCGACCGGTATCGATACCGCCCCAGAGGCGATCGGACGCAAGCGCTTCTTAGGATGCAGGCGATCACGCGCTTGATCCACTATGTCGTTGAGTATGTAGATCGATGAGGAGAGTAGCGAGAAAGCTAAAAACGCCACCACCAAGCCGCCCCACAGCGACGCATCTAGGAGCACCCCACCGAAGAAGGCGGGCGCTAAGACAAAGAGATTCTTGATCCACTGATCGCAACGTAGCAGACGTGGTAAGGTAGCGACATTCATCTGGTAGTGACAGTTGATAGGATGAGCTATGAGTCTGCACAAAGGTACTTAGAAGTTAGAGATTAGAGGGGAGAGAGATCAGAGGTATCGGAAGTATCGGAGCTAATCGGAAGGATCAGAGCTTTCGTTTAGACAGACCGTATCATGCTTAATTTGACGTATATACGAGTTCCAAAAAGAGTTCCCCTCTTGGGACTTTTCGGGTCCAACAGAGGAGACCGGAATTTCCAAGGGTGGAAAACTTTTTTTCCAACGCTGGAAAGTTTTTGGAAACCTGTGGGGGCGGCACTTTTGCAACAGAGTTGCACCCATATAGCTCTACCTTTGCCTCCGTAACAGTACATCTATATCTTATGAAGAAGAAACTAATACGTATCATACTCACAGCCCTGCTACTCGTCGGGGCCTATATCGTGGAGCGCACCTGCGCACTCCCGATGTGGCAGCTACTCTTGGTCTACCTCGTGCCATACCTTATCATAGGGTATGACGTGCTCGGCGAGGCGGTCGAGGGAGTGGCGCATGGCGAACTCTTTGACGAGCACTTCCTTATGAGCATCGCTACCATCGGAGCGCTCTGCATAGGCTTCCTGCCGGGTGCCGAGGCGCAGTTCCCCGAGGCGGTCTTTGTGATGCTCTTCTTCCAGCTGGGCGAACTCTTCGAGGGGTATGCCGAGGGCAAGAGCCGTCGTGCCGTCTCCCACCTTCTCGAGATACGCCCCGACACGGCAAACGTGCTGCGTGACGGAGTCGAGCAGTCGGTCGCCCCTGAGGAGGTAGCTGTGGGCGAGACGATCATCATCAAGCCTGGCGAAAGGGTTCCGCTCGATGGCTTCATCATCGAGGGCTCCTCAGCACTCAATACGGTCGCACTAACGGGCGAGAGCGTACCGCGTAGCGTCACCGTCGAGGACGAGGTGATGTCTGGCTGTGTCAACCTCTCGGGTCTACTCACCGTCCGTGTTGCCAAGACAGCGGGCGACTCCACCGCCTCTAAGATCATCGAGATGGTCGAGCACGCCACCGATCATAAGTCACGGAGCGAGACTTTCATACGTCGCTTCGCCCGTGTCTACACGCCCGTCGTAGTGATCGTGGCGCTCCTGCTCGCCTTCATACCGCCACTCCTGACGGGTAGCTTCACTGACCACTTCGCCACCTGGCTGTACCGAGCATTGACCTTCCTAGTCATCTCCTGCCCCTGCGCTCTAGTCATCTCTATCCCGCTCTCCTTCTTTGCGGGTATCGGAGGCGCTTCACGGGCTGGTATTTTGGTCAAGGGGGCCAACTATATGGACGCTTTGGCAAAGGCGCGTGCCGTCCTTTTTGACAAAACAGGCACCCTGACGAAAGGCTCTTTTACCGCCAATGCGGTGCATCCGACAGACTGCGAGGCGAACCATCTGCTGCACATGGTGGCTCACGTGGAGCGTCACTCCACACACCCGATCGCTACATCGCTACGCAACGCTTACCCCAACGAACAAGACGAATGCTCTATCGAAGAGGTCGAGGAGCTGGCTGGACGAGGAATCAAGGCTCGTGTCAACGGATCCGAAGTTTACGTAGGTAACGTAGCGCTGATGGAGTCTATCGGGGCTAAGTGGCAGCCTTGCGACCAAGCGGGAACTATCGTGCATGCAGCTATCGACGGCAGCTATGCGGGACATATTGTTGTCTCGGACACCATCAAGGAGGAGTCTAAACAAACGATCGAAGAGCTGAGCCGCCTAGGCATCCGCCAGCTAGTTATGCTCACGGGCGACCACGAGGATGCAGCTCGTGAAGTGGCACAGCAGGTGGGCATCACCGAGTACTATGCGGATCTGCTCCCAGCGGACAAGTTGGCACGCCTCGAAGAGATTCTCCAGCAGCCAGCTCGTGGCACCGTCCTCTGCGTAGGCGATGGTATCAACGATGCGCCTGTCCTAGCGCGTGCCGATGTGGGTATCGCTATGGGAGGCCTTGGCTCTGATGCTGCCATAGAGGCGGCCGACGTGGTCATTATGGATGACAACCCGCTCAAGATCGCTACCGCCATACGCATCGCACGCCGCACGGTCAGCATTGCCCTCCAGAACGCTTGGTTTGCCATCGGTATCAAGGTATTGGTACTGCTCTTGGCATTGCTCGGTGTAGCCACTATGTGGATGGCAGTCTTCGCTGATGTAGGCGTGACCGTCCTTGCGGTGCTCAACGCAATGCGCGCTTTGCGACCTGTCAAGTAAGCCGAGCTTCGTCTCACACCTATAAATAAATAGCCCTTTGTAGGGACGCAACGGACGCACGAGCCGTGCGTTCCTACAAAGGGTTACTCGTATCGATTTGATGCAGAGGACACACCTGACGTATAGTGATGAGACGTGCAACCCGCTGTAGGGACGCTCGGTCTGAGCGTCCGTTGTAGAACGAAAGTTACAGCATCGTGGATTTAACGGGGACGGACGCTCGGACCGAGCGTCCCTACAAAGGGTTACACGTATCATCGTTACACGTATCGCTTTGATACAACGGACGACAAACATCGCTCACAACTTGCGACTTTTGTCTACCTTTGTAAGCGATGAGATCACTTTACCACATCGTCTTACTGCTCTGCTTACTACTGCAGGGTAGCGTGCTGGCTCTACACAGTCAGACAACCGACACGACGGCAGTCGCGACACCCCATCGTGTGGCGCTCACGGGTTACGTCTTAGATCGTGATCGTGAGCCGATTGAGTTTGCCTCGGTGCGTGTCGAGGGAACGACCATCGGCACCTGGAGCGACTTGACGGGAGCTTACCGCTTGGAGCTAACCCCGACGACCGACAGCGTGGTGGTCACCTACAGCTCTATCGGTTATCAGACGGTGCGCCAAGTGTACCCACAGGGTATCTCACGAGACATGCACTTTAACCCGATGCTGGGTGAGAGTGCTACCGCCTTGGGTACCGTGACGGTGCGAGGCGAGGCTCGTCCGCCTAGTATGGAGCGGATCACGACTCAGACGCTCGCTATGGAGGCTTCGCCGACACGTAGCATCGAGTCGATGGTGGCGACCTATGCGGGGGTCACACAGCACAACGAGCTGAGCACTCAGTACAATGTACGTGGGGGAAGCTTCGATGAGAACCTCGTCTACGTTAACGGCATCGAGGTGTACCGCCCGCTATTGGTGCGCTCTGCGGAGCAAGAGGGCTTGAGCTTTGTCAATACCGATCTAGTGGATCGGGTTTACTTTTCGGCTGGAGCTTTCGATGCGCACTATGGCGACCGACTCTCCTCAGTCCTAGACATACAGTACAAGCGCCCCTCGGAGCTCGAGGGCGCTGTCTCCCTAGGGTTGATGAACAATAGTCTCTACGTGGGAGGTAAGCATGGGCGCTTCACCCATGTCACAGGTCTCCGAACGCGCACCACGCAGCAGCTGCTCTCTAAGATGGAGACCCGTGGCGAGTACAACCCCTTCTACGCCGATGCGCAGACCTATCTGACCTACACCTTTAATGATCGCTGGCGCATCGAGGGCATCGGCTACTACTCCTGGACGCAGTACCGCTTTCGTCCGCAGCAGCGTGAGACAACTGTCGGCTCTCTGCAAAATGCGAAGCACTTTACCGTCTACTTCGACGGACAGGAGCGGGATCGCTTCTCCACCCTCTTTGGTGCTTTGACGCTACACTGGCGCCCCAGCAGTCGAGGCGCACATAGGCTAGACCTGAGCCTCTACAACAGCCACGAGCGGGAGAGCTACGACATAACGGGCGCTTACTATCTGCAGAAGGAGGCTGACCCAACGACTGGTGGAGAGGAGCAGGAGCTTCTCGCCACGGGCGTCAACCATGAGCATGCCCGCAACCTACTTCGCTACTCGGTCGCTGCGCTCGCTTATAGTGGCAACCAGCGTCTCAGCGAGACGCATCGCCTCATGTGGGGTGCGGAGCTACGTGGCGAGCAGATAGCGGACTACATCTCTGAGTGGGTCAAGCTCGACTCGGCGGGCTACAACCTGCCACGTGACCCCAATCTGATCAAGATGCAGAGCAATCTCTACTCCAACGTCTCGCTGCGCTCGGCTCGTGCCTCGCTCTACCTGCAAGATGAGATGCAGTGGCAGACGCCCTCGGGGAGCTATCATCTGACGGCTGGCGTGCGGGGGAGCTTTTGGTCGTTCAATAAGAAAGCAGACTTCTCGCCTCGTCTGGTCGCTTCGTGGCGACCGAAGGAGCTGTCCGACCTTTTGGTGAGAGCAGCTGGAGGACTTTACTACCAGAGCCCCTTTTACAAGGAGATACGCATCATCGAGGCTGACGCTATGGGCAATCAGTCTGTACAGCTCAACGATCAGGTTCGTTCGCAAGGATCAGCACAAGCTTTGGTCGGTGTGGACTACAACTTCCTCGTGGCGGATCGCAAGTTTCGCCTTACCGCCGAGGGCTACTACAAGCATCTCTTTCGCATCAATCCCTACTACGTGGACAATGTCAAGCAACGCTACCTAGGTCAAAACCTCGGCACCGGCTACATCGTCGGGCTAGATGTCAAGCTCTTTGGGGAGTTTGTCCCAGACGTAGACTCGTGGCTTACCGGCTCGCTGATGCGTGGACGGCAGACCATCGAGGGGTATGGCGAGATGCCACTACCACACGTGCCAGACTACAACTTGTCACTCTTCTTCCAGGACTACTTCCCTGGTTACAAGCGTATCACGCTCAGCTTGCGAGGTGTGCTGACGGGAGGACTCCCACAGCTCAACGCTGCTGAGGGCTTTGGTCGTCCGCTCTTCCGTGGTACCCCCTACAAGCGTGTCGACATCGGTATGCAGTACACGCTGTGGGATCGTGCGGAGGCACAGCCTGGTGCGTGGCGCTGGCTACAAGCGCTCAGCAAGGTATCTATCGGGGTGAATGTCTTCAACCTCTTTGATATGACCAATATCGGCTCTTACTACTGGCTCTCGGACGCTTACCGCAACCAGTACGCTGTGCCCAACTACCTGACGGGACGCCAGTACGACGCCTCGCTCATCGTCCGCTTTTAATTCGTTGAGGAATAACGGAACGAGTAGCCCTTTGTAGGGGCGCACGGCTCGGACGCAGACCGTCGGTGCGTCCGTTGTGTCAATGCGAGATATGTAGCCCTTTGTAGGGACGCTCGGTCTGAGCGTCCGTTGTATCAAAGGTTACAGCATCGTGTTTTTAACGGGGACGGACGCCCTCCCACTAGATACTATCCGAGCGTCCCTACAGGAGTCGTCTTGCCCTTCTATAATGGACGGTCCGTTGTATCAAAGGTTACAGCATCGTGTTTTTAACGGGGACGGACGCTCAGACCGAGCGTCCCTACAGCGAGTTACTCGTCTCTAACTTCTAATCTCTAACCCCTAATATCTAATCTCTAACTTCTAATATCTAACCTCTAACTTCTAATATCTAACCTCTAACTTCTAATATCTAACCTCTAACTTCTAA